>WNFM01071141.1_pt3 | contig 30102 bp, 29 predicted proteins | sample 5400271 | NCBI WGS metagenome assembly WNFM01 (sample SAMN13153352, study PRJNA577476) | soil metagenome | isolation source: 60 cm saprolite on Douglas fir-dominated hillslope | place: USA:California | collected 2013-09-17 | reverse complement strand
CTGGAAAGGATCGCTTGTGAACAAAACGCTTAATCTGATCATTATGGTTCTGATGTTCGCGCTGTGCATCAAAGAGGGCTATAGCATCGTGCAGATCGGCGCCAACTCCAGAAACGTCATCTTCTTCCTGCTGTTCGCAGCTTTCGGCGTCCGCCGCCTCATGATCCACAACAACCTAAGCAAATAACGTACCAGCTCCTGGGCTTTCAACTCGATGCGCATGTCGTACCGCCGGCATCCTGCCGGCGATTTTTCCGCGCGGCGCCGCAGTCGCACCGGGGTTCTTCAGCTCCGACTACGAGCGCCAGAGGCGCGGCACAGCCTCTGGCAAACTCAGCGTCCTGCCGGCTCCCCCCGTCACCACCCCCGCGCAATCACCCCAGCCACAATTCCCAGCGCCGCCACCGTCGCATACGCCGCGCCCGCCAACCTCCATGAAATCGTCTTCCCAATCACCGACAACGAAAACACGCTGATAATCCCCAATGTGCAGAGTATCGCCACCACGTACGGCATCGGCGCTCCATGGGTCATCGCGATATACGCAATCGCCGCGTCAAACGCCATCGGTACCGGCAAAAACGCCCCCGCCAGCGCCACCAGCACAATTCCCAAAATGCTCGCTTGCCCAACAATCGCTTGCGGCGGCAGCATCTCAATCACCAGCGCTCCCAGCACCGCTCCCAGAATCATCAGCGGAAACGCCGCTCGAAACACGTACCAGAAACTTTTCGCATACGAGCGCGCCACACTCACCAGCGCCTGCCACCAACTCTCCGCCACCGGAATGTCAATCGGGCACACATACATTTTCTCTTCTTCCCGCGATGCTGCCGCCGGCGCAAACACAAAAATCAAAAACAGTACCGTCGCCAGCTTCAACACCGCCACCTTCGCCGGAAACAACGCGAACGTCATCACCAGCACCACCACATTCAATGCCGGTGAAGCAAACATCGCAGCCAGCACCGACTCCCTGCTCATCCCCGCCGCGTAAAATCCGCGCGCAATCGGCGCCACGCAGTTCGTGCACACCGCCATCGGCATTCCCGCCACCGCTCCAAAAAACGCATTCAGATATTTCGAACCAGTCCGCCGTCGCGGCACCATCGCCAAAAAGGTCAGCGCCGCCGGCCCAAATAAAAACGAAAATGTCATCCCAATCCGGTTCGCGTCCAGCCAATTCATCGTCGTGCGCCACACCCGCACCCGCAGCGGCATCGTCCGATCTACCAAATACACCGATCCAAACGTCAGCGCGCCCTTCGCCGTTACGCCCGTGCCTGCGTGGTACCTCTTCATCAACGCCGGATACCGCGAGTCCACCCAAAATATCGTCCCAATCACCGCCATCAGCAAAATCGCCAGCGTCCGGCTCCGCCACGCCCCCACACTCGTATTCCCCATCCCCAAACTCAAAGCAGCATTTTGCACAGCCACAGCAGCCTCCTTGAAACTGTAAATGCCACAGCCAATCTCTTTGGCAGGGTGATCCAGAACACACCAAAACGAATCGCGTAACCTTAGTCCCGCCCATCCTTCCCCGAAATAGTGCAAATCCATTACTCGCACCGCCGCGATCACCAACATCGTCTCAACGCCGGAAGAGACTTAGAACACACCGCAATCGAACGCCGCAAGGATTTGCGATCGCAGTTTCCCGTAGGGGCACGGCATGCCGTGCCCGCCCTGCTTTTTTGGTTTCTTGCGTCTGCCCTTGCAGTGGCCGGTCTTCTGACCTGTTCTTGGACTTCGCTTTCGTAGCGCCTGGCTTTGGCCCGGCGCTCACGACCCGGGCTTCAAGAAAAGCCTGCGTTCGATTCCTACTTAGCCGGATACACAAATGAACCATGAAACCCAGCACCATCCGATGCCCCAATGCAGTTGCCACACAGCCTCGTACACCTCCCTGTCCCTCTGTACCCCTCAACCATTACTTGAACTTTGCCCTTCCGCCGCCCGGCCCTATTCACCACTCATTACCCCACTTCCCTACTCCAGTATCGGCCATGGTCGCTGGTCTCTGATCGCTGGTCGCTTCTTCTCTCCTGTGCTACCCTTTTCCCCGCAAAGAAATCGACCCGGCACGCCACGCACGCCTGCCCTGACATACAAAAGCCTAAAGGATGCCCGACCCACATGTCTGCACGTACCGCAACCCTGAAATCCGGCGAACAAGCCGTCGAAATCAAGCTCGCCCATTCTCCGGACTCCGATGACGCTTTCATGTTCTACGCGCTGGCCACCGGCAAGCTGCCCACGCCTGGCTACAAGTACACTCACGTGCTTTCCGACATTCAGACTTTGAACGAAGCCGCGCTCAGCGAGACTTACGACGTCACCGCGGTCAGCTTTGCCGCTTATCCTTCCATCCGCGACAAATACATTCTTCTCGATTGCGGCGCCAGCTTCGGCGAAGGCTACGGCCCCATCGTCGTCGCCACCAAATCTATGAAAAAAGAAGACATCAAGGGCAAGCGCATCGCCGTCCCCGGACTCAAAACTTCCGCGTATCTTTCTCTGAAACTCTACGAACCCGATTTTGAAGCCGTGGTCATGCCCTTCGACAAAATTCTCGATGCCGTGCAGGACGAACTCGTTGACGCCGGCCTGCTCATCCACGAAGGCCAGTTGATGTATGGAAAGTTGGGCCTGCACAAAGTTCTCGATCTCGGCATCTGGTGGCAGGAACTAACTGGATTGCCGCTTCCGCTCGGCGGCAACGCGGACCGCAAAGCACTCGGCCCCGAACTCGGCCGCCTGATATCCAAAACCATCCGCGACAGCGTCTCCTACGGCCTCGATCACCGCGAAGATGCCCTGAAATACGCCATGCAATTTGCCCGCGACATGGAAACCGAACTCGCCGATCAATTCGTCGGCATGTACGTCAATAAATGGACTCTCGGCTACGGCGAAAAAGGCAAGCAGGCCGTGCAGGAATTAATCTCGCGCGGAACTCGCGCCGGAGTCATCGCCGGCCCCGGCACCGTGGAATTCCTGGCCGAGAATTAACCAGACCAAGCCGCTGGACTTTTTTCAAAATATGAGCCGACGACTTCTTCTTTCAACCGCTGCCATCCTTTCTTTCTTGTCGATCAATTCCCTTCCAATCGCGCACGCGCAAAACGCTGCCGAATACAAAGAGCGCACCGAAACGGAAAAGTCCTGGCCGAAGGAAGCAGTGCGCGGAGCGCACGGCATGGTCGCCACGGATGAAGAGCCGGCATCGCGCGCCGGCGTGGAGATTTTGCAGAAAGGCGGCAACGCAGTCGACGCCGCAGTAGCAACGGCATTTGCGTTAGCGGTGGTCGAACCCGCGGCAGGAAATATCGGTGGCGGCGGATTCATGCTGGTGCGCATGGCCGATGGCCACGCAAGTTTTCTGGATTACCGCGAAGTTGCGCCGGGCAAGGCGACGCGCGACATGTACATCAAGCCGGACGGAAAACTGGATGAAGTTGCTTCGGTGATTGGATACCAAGCGGTCGCGGTTCCGGGAACGGTGGCGGGGCTCGAATTGGCGCTGAACAAATACGGCACGATGAAACTCGCCGACGTGATGGCTCCGGCGATTCGCCTCGCGGAAAATGGATTTCCAGTCAGCGAGAAATTGGCGCAAGAATTCAGATACCAGCGCAAGGATCTGCAGAAGTTTTCCGTCAGCAACAGAATTTTTTTGAAAAACGGGGAAATGTACAAGCCCGGAGAAATTATGCGGCAGCCGGAGCTGGCGGCTACGCTGAAGCGGATTGCCAAAAATGGCGCGGCGGAATTTTACCGCGGCGAAACCGCGCGGCTGATGGTGCAGGACATGGCGGCGCTCGGCGGGCTGGTCACTATGGAAGATCTTGCGCAATACCAGCCGAAAGTGCGCGAAGTATTACGCGCGAAATACGCGCTCGACGGCCACACCTGGGAAGTGATTTCGTCTCCGCCGCCGAGTTCCGGCGGAGTGGCAATCATTGAAGCACTGAACATTTTGAAAAATGTGCCGCTGAAAGGCTGGGACGATACCGAAAGCGTGCATCAGGTTGCAGAAACAATGCGCCGGGTTTTTGCGGATCGCGCGGCGTATCTCGCTGACCCGGATTTCGCCAAAGTGCCGGTGGATGGATTAACGAGTGGGTGTTACGGGAAAGAACTGGCCGCGACGATTGATCCGAAGCACGCGACCGCGAGCAGTACCGTTCATGCGGGTGAACCGCATGTGTGCGGCGAAGAGGCGCGGATTCCAGCGCCGGTCGAAGTCAGCTCGAACGACGGACCCAACACTACACACTTTTCGGTGGTGGATGCAGCGGGAAATGCGGTGGCCAGCACTTATACGCTGAACAACAGCTATGGCTCGCACGCAACTTCGAGCGCGGGATTTTTGCTGAACGATGAGATGGACGATTTCACCACCCAGCCCGGTGTGCCGAATGCACTGTTTGGATTGATCCAGTCTGATGCCAACGCGATTGCGCCCGGACACCGCCCGCTGAGTTCGATGTCGCCGACGATTTTGTTAAAGGACGGGAAGCTGAGTTTTGTGACCGGGTCGCCCGGCGGCCCAACGATTATTTCGGCAGTGCTGCTGACGGTTATCAACTGGATGCGGCTGGGGATGGACGCGCAGGCGGCGATCAATGCGCCGAGATTTCATCACCAGTGGATGCCGGACCGGGTGTTTATGGAGCAGCAATTCCCCGCGACGATCGAGCAAGGGTTGAATGCCATGGGCCATGCGACCAAGCGCCGCGGGCATATAGGGCTGGTGAACGCCATAGGTATTGATTCGAAAACCGGGGAAAGATTAGGGGCAGCCGACCCTCGCGATGAAGGCTCGGCCGTGGGATACTAGCGGCGCAATCCAGTCCCGCCGTAAAATTTCGCCTGCGAGCCGAACGCCACCATGCAGAAAGTCCTCTCCACCTATCTGTTTGTATCGCGCAAACTGACTCCGGAACTTTTGTCACAAATCTGCGAGCACGGATTTAGCGCGGTCGAAGTTTTCTGTTCGCGCGGGCATTTTGATTATGGGTCCAAGCAGGAGATTGCCACGCTGAAGTCGGCGTTGGAAGCCAACCAAATGACGCTGCAGTCGCTACATGCGCCAACCAGCCGGGATTTGAGCGCGACACGGGAGAGCGGAACGCCGCTTTCGATCTGCGAGGTGGAGCGGGTTAGGCGGATTGAGGCGATGGACGAATTAAAGCGCGCGATCGATGTTGCCGACGAGCTACGCTTTTCCAGAATGGTGTTGCACATGGGCGGCTCGCGTGAGACCGCCGATCCACGAAAGCGCGATGCGGCGTTCAGTTCACTGGAACATCTGGTCTTGCATGCGCACCATGCCGGAGTGACGCTGGCGATGGAAAATACCACCAGCGAAATGGGCGACCCGGCGTATCTGCGGGCGTTTGTGGATGAAACGCGGTTAGCGGGTCTGCGATTTAATTTTGATGTTGGGCACGCGCATCTGGCGGATGGTCCCGCTGAAGAAAGATTGGAAAAGAGTTTTGCGCCGATGCGCGATCTAGTGGCGTCGGTGCACCTGCACGACAATCACGGGGAAAAAGATGAGCACCTGCCGCCGTATGACGGGACGATTGATTGGAGCACCGCGATTCCGCTGCTGAAGACTGCACCGGAGGCGAACCTTCCAATCGTGTTGGAGCTGAAAGAGAAATTCGGGCCGGATGCGCCGGCGGCTGCGGAGCAGCTTGCTGCGGCACGCGCGTCGTTCGAAAAATTCGAGAGCGCCTGGTCAACCTAGGGACGTGTGAAGATGCGTTCGGCAAGGAACGCTAAGAAAATCCGAGCGATCGACGAGTATACGCTCAAAAACCAACGTCCTCCTCAACACCTGGATGATCTGGTGGACGCAAACATCCTAAGAGCTACTCCCGTGGACCCATCACCAATAAGAAGGATTGGGCTGTGCCATTCGGCGGCGTGGAAATAACCGCGAAAGAGTTCAGTTAGGACGGCTTCGGAAGCAAGGAGCGGGAGACGAAGCTGGCGGAATGCGGCGGAGCAGGCTGGATGCCAGCGATCGTTGCGGTCGAGAAGCGCGAGAATCGCGGCGGTGTCGATTAGGGCGTTAGCGGACATGCCGGCTGCGGAGGCGTTTGCGGATGGCTTCGCGAGCGGTTTCCGCGCGGCGAGCATTGCGGCCGGTGATAGCGTCGAGGCAGCGGGATGCGGAGGCATGGAGTTTGCGCTGAGCTTCGTTGCCGGAGAGTTCGCCGTTGTTTCGTTTCAGCCATTCGCTGACAGCCGAATCCAGAAGGGCGGAGCGCGAGAGACGGCGGAGGCGGGCTTCTCGCTCGAGATCGGATTTCAGATAGCGCGAAAGGAGCCAGCTGTAGACTTCGCTCTTCATGCACTACGGTGTAGTGCATTTTACGAGTAACTGCAAATGCGAATTCCCTGAGGGGGGCGAGCGGGCAAGCCAGGGCGCAGCAGTGCTGCGCCCCTACAACAGACACCCCAATTCGTCTCGCTAACCTGTGGGAAGAGCTAACCAATTCCAAATTCGCGTAAGGCAGAGCAAACTGGTGGTAGAGTTCTCGGGCAAATCCAGAATTCGATGCGCGGAGTGCGAGGTTTCCGGGTGAGCGGGAGAGCTACTATGAAAACACTTTCTTCAATTTCGACCAAGGTCACGCTGGCGGGGCTACTGTTCTTTAGTTGCGGGGCGATGGATTGTGCGCTGGCGCAGGAGGCGGGGTCGGCAGTGGGGGCGTTTGAGGCGCGGGGAGATGTAGGGACGGTGCTGCGTGCGGGATCGGTGGAGTATGACGCGGGGAAGAAGAGTTACACGATTACCGGCAGTGGCGAGAACATGTGGTTCAACGTGGATTCGTTTCAGTTTGCGTGGAAGAAAATGTCGGGGGACGTGAGCCTGAGCGCGGACATTTCGTTTACCGGGACGGGCGGGAATGCGCATCGCAATGCGGTGTTGATGATCCGGCAGAGCCTGGATGCGGATTCAGTTTATGTGGATATCGCGCGGCATGGGAATGGAATGACCGCGTTACAATTCCGGACCGAAAAAGGCGGGCTGACAACCGAAGTGCAATCGCCGAATTGGGGGCCACAGCATTTGCGGATTGAAAAACATGGCGCGTATTTCACAATGTGGCTGGCGGGGGAAACGGGCGGACTGCAACCCGCCGGGGCTTCGCCACGGGTTGAATTGAAGGAGCCGTTTTATGTGGGGATTGGCGTGTGCAGCCACGACAAGGATGTGATCGAGAAGGCGGTATTTTCGAAGGTCGAGATTTCATCGTTGAAACCTGCAACGGCGGGCAGTGAAAAAGACGCCACGCTTTACAGCTTTCTGGAGTGGGTGCCGGTTGATTCGGGTGACCGCACTGCGGTTTATGTTGCGCAGGGGCGGTTTGAGGCGCCGAACTGGACGCGCGACGGGAAGGCGTATTTGTTCAACCGTGAGGGGCGGCTGCTGAAGCTGGCGGTGACGGGCGGAACGCCGGAGGCGATCGATAGATCGATACCGGATTCGCAAATCGGCTGAACAACGACCACGGAATTTCGCCGGACAGTACGCTGCTGGCGATCAGCGATCAATCACAGGAAGAGCATAAATCGCTGGTGTATGTGGTGCCATTTAGCGGAGGCACGCCGCGACGGCTGACGAAAAATTCGCCGTCTTACTGGCATGGGTGGTCGCCGGACGGAAAGACGCTGGCATTTGTGGGGCAGCGCAACGGAGATTTCGACATTTACACGGTTCCAGTGACGGGCGGCGAGGAGACGCGGCTGACGACGGCGCCGGGACTCGATGATGGGCCGGAATATTCGCCGGACGGGCAGTACATCTATTTCAATTCCGAGCGTACCGGGCATATGCAGATCTTGCGAATGAAGGCGGATGGCAGCGGGCAGACGCAGGTTTTTGCCGATGAAAATAACAACTGGTTTCCGCATATTTCGCCGGACGGAAAGTACATGGTGTTCTTGAGCTTCGATAAGTCGGTGAGCGGGCATCCAGAGAACAAGGATGTAACGCTGCGGGTGATGACTCTGGCGGATCAGAAAATCAAGGTGCTGGCGACGCTGTTTGGCGGGCAGGGGACGAACAATGTGCCGTCGTGGTCGCCGGACAGCACCAAGGTGGCGTTTGTGAGCTACGCGCTAATTCCGAAGTAAGGGTGCCCCGGGATTTTGTGGCCAATCTGGAAAAAACGGAATTAGCGGAGCTCGCCGTCAGTTCTTGTTTTGCGCGGCTTTCTGCGCGTCCGCGATCTGTTGCTTGAATTCGGGATGCTCGGCGAACACTTCGATCATCGACTGGCGGCCGACGTCCTCGCCCCATTTTCGTCCTTTTTGCTGAAGGTCGGACATCAGTTGCGGGAGCACAGAAATGGACTTTTTGCCCACCGGAGTCTGATAGAACTGAATCAGGCCGAGAATCTCCTCGTGGGTGAAATTCTTGTCATATTCGGGAATGGCGAGATCCACAAGGGTTCGCGAGTCGGCTTTGGCCATGAATTTGACGAAGAAAAGGTCGACCAATTTTGCGCGGTAGTCGCCTGGCGGCAGAGTGTTCGTCAAGACCGGCTTCAGGGCTTGGCTCATATCGTTCATGGTTTGGGTTGCGAGTTCTCTGGCTCCGGTAAGTTCGAGCAAGCGGCGGAGGTCGGCTTCCTTGCCGGGATCGATTTTAGCGGTGGCGGCAGCAGCCGCAATCGAGGCGCCCGCCTTCTGCGGGGAAGATTGCGGTGAAGCAGACTTTGGCGCGGCCGTCTGACCAGCAGCCGTGGACGCAAGTAGTGCGAAAACGGCAAATCTGCAAAGCGCGTTATTCAATGGTTTCTCCAAGACTCAGTCGGACGTATTGATGCTATCCGGCGCCTTGGTTTGCGCACATTGAAATTTCGCAAATTGATTCCTGAGCAGCACCCAGAGGGCAGTCGCGATGGACCGTTCGGAGGAACAAAAAAGCGGCTAGTCTGATGATAAGCTAATGGTTTCGGGAAAACGCGACGAATCTCACAAATGACCACGATCACGATTGAGCAGGCGGGAAAATACGACGGCCAGGAAGTGACGATCCAGGGCTGGCTGTATAACTTGCGGGAGTCGGGAAAATTGTTGTTTCCGATTTTTCGCGACGGCACGGGTGTGATTCAGGGCGTGGTTTCGTTGAAGGAGGATCCCGAAGCGTTTGGGGCGCTGAAGGGGCTGACGCAGGAATCGAGTGTGATTGTTACCGGGAAGATTCGAGCGGAGCAGCGCGCGCCGGGCGGATACGAGATGGGCGTGACCGGCGTGAAAGTGTTGCAGAAAGTTTCAGAAGAGACCCCGTATCCGATTCAATTAAAAGATCATGGCGTAGATTTTTTGCTGGACCAGCGGCATTTGTGGATTCGAACGCCGCGGCAGGCAGCGATTCTGCGGATTCGCGCGGAAGCAATTCGGGCGGCTCGGGAGTTCATGGATGGGCAGGGGTATACGTTGACGGATGCGCCGATGTTTACGCCGGCGGCGTGTGAAGGGACTTCGACGCTGTTCGAAGTGAACTACATCGACGAGCAGAAGGCATATTTGACGCAGAGCGGGCAGCTGTACGCGGAAGCAATCGCGATGGCTTTGGGGAAGGTGTACACGTTTGGGCCAACGTTTCGTGCGGAAAAATCGAAGACGCGGCGGCACTTGACGGAATTCTGGATGCTGGAGCCGGAAGCGGCTTTTGTGGAGTTTGAAGAGGCGATGGAGCTGGCAGAGGGCCTGGTGAGCGCGATTGTGGCGGGAGTGTTGAAGAACAAGGCGCGCGAACTGGAGACGCCGCTGAAGCGGGATAGTTCGAAGCTGGCCAATGTGAAGCCGCCGTTTCCACGGATCAGTTATGAGGATGCGGTGGCGGTGTTGAATAAGGGCGGGAATCCGGCAAAATTTGGTGACGATTTTGGAGGGGACGAGGAGACGATTATTTCGAGCTCCTTCGACCGGCCGGTGTTGATTCACCATTACCCTTCGGCGATGAAGGCGTTTTATATGCAGCCGGACGCGGCGCGGCCGGAGCTGGCGCTGGCGTTTGACATGATTGCGCCGGAAGGATATGGAGAGATTATTGGGGGCAGCCAGCGTATTCACGACTACGATTTGCTAGTTAAACGATTGAAAGAGCACAACTTACCGCAAGAGTCGTTTCAGTGGTATTTGGATTTGCGGAGGTATGGGAGCGTGCCGCACTCGGGATTTGGGATGGGGCTGGAGCGGACGGTGGCCTGGATTTGCGGGACGGAACATATTCGCGAGGTCATTCCGTTTCCGCGGATGATTTATCGGGTGTATCCTTAATCGATCAGGTTTGTAGGTTTCCCCCGGAATTTAGGAGTGGCTGGCCGCTGAATGGCCCGGCTGGCTGCCGAATCTGGATAAAGCGAAAAAAGCAATGGCACAAAAAGTGAGAATCATTGGTGTGCCCATGGACCTCGGGCAGAGCCGCCGCGGGGTGGATATGGGACCGTCTGCGCTGCGTGGTGCGGGTCTGCAGGGCGCTATCAAGAAGCTCGGACTGACGGTCGAGGATATCGGCAACCTGGAAGTGAAGCAGCCGGAAGAGATGCCGGTCGGCGAGAAGCGCGCGAAATATTTGCAAGAGATCGCCGAGACTTGCCAGGACATCGCGAAGAGTGTTGAAAAATCGCTAACGGACGGATTTTTGCCGCTGGTGCTGGGCGGGGACCACTCGATAGCGGCGGGAGTTGCTGCCGGAGTGGCTGGGCACTTTCGCCAGGATGAAAAACAGATTGGGTACCTGTGGCTGGATGCGCACGGCGATATGAATCCTCCGGAAAGTTCGCCATCGGGAAACGTGCATGGAATGCCGCTGGCGGCGATTATGGGCTACGGCGCGGATGAACTGGTGATGCTGGGCGGATTCAAGCCGAAGGCTGAGCCGGGAAATATCGTGATTGTGGGCGCGCGGGATCTGGATGCGCAGGAACGGAAAATTGTGAAGAAATCGGGAATACGCGTTTTTACGATGCGGGATATTGACGAACGCGGAATGCGTGAAGTGATGGCCGACGCACTGAAATATGCTATGGATGACACCGACGGAATCGCGGTTTCGCTGGACATGGATTTTGTGGACCCCACGGACGCGCCGGGAGTCGGCACGCCGGTACGCGGCGGAGTGACTTACCGCGAGGCGCATCTGGCGATGGAGATGATCGCCGACTCGGAGGCGATGGTTTCCCTCGAAGTGGTGGAGATCAATCCGATTCTTGACGAGCACAACCGGACGGCGCTGCTGGGAGTGGAATTGGTACTGTCGGGGTTGGGGCAGAAGATCCTCTAAGGTTTCGCAAAGCGCGGTTGCGAGTACAGAACAGCGGCTGCAAACACTTTCCTGCCGACGCGATTTTTGACTTATAACTGAAAATTGATGACGGAAAACTTGTGAAGCGCAAGTCTGCGGCATCCAAATCCGATTACGAGTTCTCATGACGAACGACAAAAAGAGATTGCGAGTGGGAGTATTGTTTGGGGGGCGGAGCGGCGAACATGAGGTGTCGCTGGCGTCGGCGGCTTCGGTGATTCGCGGGCTTGATCCAGATAAATATGAAGCAGTGCCGATTGGAATTTCGAAAGAAGGCCACTGGCTGATTGGCGGAGCGGCGCAGAAGCTGCTGCCGGATGTGCTTAAGGGCGGGCACCGCATCGTATTGTCCGCAGACCCGACCGATGCGGCGCTGATTCCGCTAGGTGGGAGCGGGATTGGACAGCGGCTGGATGTGGTTTTTCCGGTGATGCATGGGACTTATGGCGAAGATGGAACGATTCAGGGGCTGCTGGATTTAGCGGGGCTGCCGTTCGTGGGAGCGGGAGTGCTGGGCTCGGCGATCGGCATGGACAAGGATGTTGCAAAGAAACTTTTGCAGCACGCGAAAATTCCGGTGGTGCCGTGGGTGACGGTGTATCGCGCGGATTGGGAGCGCGATCCGAAAACGGTAGAGAAGCAAATCGAGAAAAAGTTCAGGTATCCGGTGTTTGTGAAGCCGGCGGCGCTGGGATCGTCGGTAGGAATGAGCAAGGTGCATTCACGCCTGGAACTTGGGCCAGCGCTGGATTTGGCTTCGGAATTCGCGATGAAGGTTCTGGTGGAGCGCGCAGTGAGTGCGAGGGAGATTGAAGTGTCGGTATTGGGCAATCACGATCCGAAGGCATCGCTGCCAGGGGAAATTGTGCCGCACCGCGAGTTTTATGATTACACTGCGAAATACCTGGAAGAAGGGACCGCCCTGATTATTCCGGCGAAGCTGAAGCCGGCGCAAATCGAGAAAATACAGTTGATGGCGGTTGCGGCGTTTCGAACGCTGGAGCTTTCCGGAATGGCGCGTGTGGATTTTTTCCTGGAGAAAAAGGGCGGCAAGCTTTATTTGAACGAAGTGAATACCATTCCCGGCTTCACTTCAATCAGCATGTATCCCAAATTGTGGGAAGCGACGGGGATTCCGTTTCGCGAACTGATCGACCAGTTGATCGCGCTGGCGCTGGAAGTTCATCGGGAAAAGGCGCGGACCAAATATCAAATTGAGCTACCGGAAGGCGCGGGCGGGGCACTGGAAGCCTGAGGCCGGTGTCTAAGTCTGTGTCACCAAGTTGCGAGTGATGGACGGATCCATTCGCGATTGAATACGACACCAAGAGAGAATCCGCACTTCGCTGCGCTTCGTTCGGAATGACGAGGGCGATCAAACGATTGCATGCGTTGCGCGCGCAGAGTGTGTTCTGTGCTACCAGAGTTTGTTAGGATAAAGATGCTGCGGAAAGCGCGGCGGAAAACTAATGTCACTTCTTTCACCGCCGCCGGAACCCTCCAACAAATATAAAGCACTCACATTTACCGTAGCCGCGCTCACGGTGACGCTGGCGATTCTTCTGTATTTCGTGTTCCGCTATTATCCGGAGAAAAAAGCGGCTGAACATTTTCTGGACGCTTTGGTTGTGGGTCACGAGAAGCAAGCGTACGAACTGTGGAAGCCTTCGGGAAGTTACGCGATCACCGATTTTATGGCGGATTGGGGACCGGAAGGATATTACGGCCCGGTGAAGAGCTATGCGATTGTGAAAGCGCACGCGGAAAGAGGTGCAAACGGAGTGATTCTGACGATCGAGGTCAGTCCGTTTTCGCCGATGCCGGATAAGAGTGATGTCGAGAAGAGCCGCCGCACGAAACAATTGAACCTCTGGGTGAAGTCGGAAGATAAGTCGTTCAGTTTCCCGCCGTCGTATTAGGCACAAATTGCGAGACCGGAAAAAGGGCTCAGCAGTGCTACGCCGCCACAAAGAAAAATCGCAGAACTAGCGGTGGAGATCGGCCAGGGCGTGCGCGAGTTCTTGCACGGTAACGCTGGCGGTGCCGAGTTTTCCGACGACGACGCCTGCGGCGGTGTTGGCGAGGACGGCGGCGTCAGGGAGAGAGGCGCCCGCGGCTACGGCGAGCGACAACACGCTTAATACAGTATCGCCCGCACCGGTGACGTCGAAAACCTGACGGCCGCTGGTGCCGCGTTCAACGCCGGGCTGCCCGACTCGGGCATAGGTCACTTCAAAACTGGTCGCGGGAATGGTGATATGCCGGGGCGAAGATTCCTCAAAAACGCTCATGCCCTTTTCGCCGCGGGTTATGACGACTGCGCTACAGCCAAAGTGCGCAAGTAGCGCGCGGCCAGCTTCTTCAAATGACTTTTCTTCCTGCAGAGAGCGCGTCACAAAGAATCCTGCTTCTTTGGCGTTGCAAACGATGACACGCGCGCCGCGGTAGGCGTACAGCCGCGATGAGGCACTTAGCACGCGATCGGCGAAGGCGTCAGTGATCAGTCCTTTGTCGTAATCGGAAAGAACCAGGCCGTCGAGTTTTTTCAATGATGACAAGAGTTGGCGAAACAGCTTTTCCTCGAGCGGCGCGACGACTGATTCGCGGCGCTCGTGATCGATACGGACAATTTGCTGGTGGCGCGCGATCACGCGGGTCTTCACGGTGGTGACTCGCGATTTGTCGGCGATGATGCCCCGATCGGCGATTTCCGCGGCGCGCACGCAGCGGCGCAGCGCGCTGCCTGGTTCATCTTCGCCGATGACACCGAAGGCCTCTACCTTCGCGCCCAATGCGGCCAGATTCGCGGCAACATTGCCGGCGCCGCCGAGACATTCACTCTGCTCGACGAAATCCACAACCGGAACGGCTGCTTCGGGCGATAGCCGAGACGCCGTTCCCCAGAGATAGCGGTCGAGCATCAGGTCGCCGAGTACGCCGATGCGATGGCCTTTCAGGCGGGGCAGCAGGCGTTTCAGGCGAGGCAAGGACTCGACAACCGGATTGGACATTCGAGGATTTCCTTTTGTGCGGTGCTATTCTTTGCCGATGGTAGCTTCTTCCACGAGCATAATGGGAATGTCGTCGCGCACCGGGTAGACGCGCCGGCAGGACGGGCACTTGAGCCCACTCTGGTCGTCCAGTAATTTCACCGGCACCTTGCAAACGGGGCAGACCAGCATTTCCAGCAAATCCTGCGAAATTGCCATGAAATTCCCTTTCCGCGATTCTCTTTGGACTCTAGCAGAGGCCGCGTGGGGCGGGCAACCTAGTCCAACTCACGGGAGACGAGCCGGATCACAAGTGTTTCGAGCTACAGCCGCTTGGATGCGCGGAATTCGCGGACTACGGTGGCGACGTCGCGCTGGTCGGCGTCAACCTGGCGGTTGAGACGGCGCATGTCTTCGGCGGAGATTTTTCCTGCAAGCTCGGCGAGGGCTGCGCGCAATTGTGGAAACTTTTCGAGCGCGACGCGGCGCACGATGGGCACGGCATCGTACGGCGGGAAGTAATGGCGATCGTCTTGCAACGGAACGAGGCCGAGCGAGTCAATCAGGCCGTCGGTGGAATTGCCTGCAACGATGTCTACTTTTTTTTCGGCTAGCGCGCGATAGATCAGGCCGAGATCGAGCACGCTGGGTTCCTTGGCAAATTTCAGGCCGTAACGTTCGGTCCAGCCGCGGTAGCCATCGGGGCGTTCTAGGAATTCGTAGCCGACACCTGCGCGCCATTTCGGAGCGAGCGGAGCAATATCTGAAATTTTTGCGAGGTGCAGATTGCCTGCGTCTTCGCCGCGGATCACCATCGCAAACGTATTTTCAAATCCGAGCGGCTCGGTGACTTCGAATGCAAAACGCCGGGCGTACCCTTCTTTCACGCGCTGGTAGATGGTGGCAGAGTCGCCTTCGGGATTCTCGGCAAGGACTGCGGTCAGCGCCGTGCCGGTGTATTCCACGTAGAGGTCGACTTCACCGCTGAGCATCGCTTTGTGTACAAGCAGCGTTCCACCGAGATTTGGCTTGCGCACCACCGCGATTCCGGTGCGCGCCTCGATGTGCTGCGCGAGCAATTCGGCGAGGACAACTTGTTCCGTGAAGAACTTGGACGTGATGACCAGCTGCGGCTTGGCTGGAGCCCTGCACGCACTGAAAACTACCGAAGCGAGCAGCAGTAGTGCGAAGAGGAGCTGCTTCATCCTAGGCCACACGCCGGCGGCGTTCGAGCAGCCCGAGCAGAAAATCGGCGAGTAACGCCAGCAGTGCGGCGGGAATCGCTCCAGCAAGAATGACCGCGTCGCTAACCATGGCGACGCCGCGAAAAATAAAAGTGCCGAGGCCGCCGGCGCCAACGGCCGCAGCAATCGTTGCAATGCCGATGGTGATTACCGTCGCGGTGCGTATGCCCGCGAGAATCACACTGGCCGCCAGTGGCAAACGCACGCGAAATAAGATTTGCAGTTCGGTCATGCCCATGGCTTCTGCGGCTTCGAGAATCGCCGGATCGACGCTGCTGAGCCCGACGTAAGTGTTGCGCAGAATGGGAAGGAGCGCGTAGAGCACCAGAGCGACGATTGCGGTGCGCATTCCGATGCCGCCGATGAATGGCAGCGGAATCAAGAAGCCAAAGAGCGCGAGGCTTGGAATTGTCTGGAAAATATTGGCAACGGTGAGCGACACGGTCCGAAGACGAGGGCGCGAGACCAGTGCCATGCCGAGGGGCACTCCGATTGCCACCGCGATGGCCATTGAGGTTACGACCAATGTGAGATGTTCCCGAGTAGCCGCGAGAATTTCGTCACTATGGCTTGTGAAAAACCGCCAGACGCTCATTGCGCGGCTCCGGCGACCAGTTCCGAGGCCGCGATAAATTGGCGCGCGATGGGTTGTTCGAGTTGCAGAAACTCGCGCGGATTGGCTTGGGCGACGATCCGGCCGGCGTCAAGCAGCACTACCCGGGTGCCAAGCAGCAGCGCTTCGCGCACATCATGGGTTACCAGCACGATCGTTTTGGAGACGCGTCGCGCGAGGGCCAAAAACTCCTGCTGCAACTCCGCTCGGGTGACCGGATCTAGCGCGCCAAACGGTTCATCCATCAGGAGAATCGCCGGGTCTGCGGCCAGAGCGCGAGCCACTCCGACGCGTTGCCGCTGTCCGCCGGAAAGTTCACGTGGATAGCGCGCCGCATATTCTGAAGGATTTATACCAACCAGTTGCATCACCTCGACGAAGCGTTCCTTGATTCGCGTGGCCGGCCATTTCTCCAGTGCCGGGACCAGCGAAACATTTTCTTCGACCGTGAGATGCGGAAACAATCCCACTTCCTGAATCACGTAGCCGATGCCGCGGCGCAGCCGGATGGGGTCCCACTCACGCAAGTCGCGGCCTTCGACAGAAATGGAACCCGACGTGCAATCGCGTAACCTGTTGATGAGCTTGAGCATTGTAGTTTTGCCGCTGGCACTGCGTCCAAGCAGGGCGATTGTTTCGCCCTGATGAATTTCCAGCGAAACGCTGGAAAGAATCGGACGCGCGGAAGTAGCACTAATGCGGTATTCCACATCGCGGAACTCAATGATAGCTTTGTTCACTATGGGGCTTTCGCAATCGTTTCGGTTGACAGCATCGCTGCCCAGGGTCAACATCCTAACTTAGCCAGCCTCCCGGTGCCGCATTTTTGGTGCATCCTTCTCCCGGTGGTCGCATCAAAAGGAAGGGAAAAAACCATGGGAGCTCTCGCCGCCGCAGTACGTACCCGCCACGATCATCTCATGCGACTCACTCGTGCACGACGAACTACCGATGAACTTTTTCAGATTCTGCGCGACGACGCTTTTTACGAGCGGCCGATCGCTGAACGGCACCGGGTGATTTTTTACCTGGGCCACGTCGAGGCGTTCGATTGGAATCTGCTGGGCCAGCGCGCCTTTGGCCTGGGCCGCTTTCATCGCACATTTGACCAGCTATTTGCGTTTGGCATTGACCCGGTGGGCGGAGGCTTGCCTACCGATCAGCCGGCGGATTGGCCGTCGCGCGCGGAAATCGCGGGGTACAACCAGCGGATTCGCGCGGAGCTGGATGGAGCTGTCGAAAAGGCTTTGGGGCATTCAAGCGAGGGTCATCCCCAACTTCTCGCCATGCTGGAAACCGCAATCGAACACCGCTTGATGCACGCGGAAACCTTGGCGTACATGTTTCATCGCTTGCCGCTGGATAAAAAGAAACCCGGGCCGATCGAGAATCACTGGAAGACGGCACGCATCGAGCATCGCCTCGTGGACATTCCAGAAGGGACAGCTACACTCGGCCTGCCCGCGGACGACGAACGTTTTGGCTGGGATAACGAGCGCGGCACTTTGGCAGTAAACGTTCCGGCATTCAGCATCGAAAATCACAACGTTTCGAACCGGCAGTTCATACACTTTGTCCAGAATGGCGGCTATCAACATCGCGCTCTATGGACGGATGCCGACTGGAAGTGGCGCGAAGAAAACGGAATCGAGCATCCGGCTTTCTGGCAACGGCAGGGAAATACTTGGACCTATCGCGGGATGTTTTCCGAGCAGGCGCTGCACATGGATCGCCCGGTTTATGTCAGCCACGCGGAAGCAACCGCATATGCCAAATGGCTTGGGCGAAAACTGCCGACTGAAGAGCAGTTCCATCGCGCCGCGTTTGGCGAGCCGCATTCGGAAAAGCAGCGCCGTTACCCATGGGGCGACGAGCCGCCTCGTTCGAATCGCGGCAATTTCGATTTCGCATATTTTGAGCCGTCGCCGTGCGGCGCGCATCCCGAAGGTGCCAGCGCTTTCGGAGTTCACGATATGGTCGGGAACGGCTGGGAATGGACGCGCACGATTTTCGCGCCGCTGCCCGGATTCACCGCGATGCCGTTCTATCCCGGCTATTCAGCAAACTTTTTTGACGGAAAGCACTATGTGATGAAGGGCGGCTCGCCGCGCACCGCGGCTTGTATGCTGCGCCGCTCCTTCCGCAACTGGTTCCAGCCGCAATACCCGTACGTCTACGCGACATTTCGTTGCGTGGAAGAGTAGTCGGGGCCAGCCGGCCCGGGAGTCCAAATGCTCACGCAAGCCATTCCACAGATGGTGTCGTTGGAGTTTGCCGCCGACGTCCGCGCGGGCCTCACCAAAGCTGGCCAGCGCGAATTGCCCAGCAAATATCTCTATGATGAAGTCGGCTCGGAGCTGTTTGAAGCGATTTGCCTGCTGCCGGAATACGGACTGACGAGGGCCGATACCCGGCTGCTGCAAAAGCACGTCGAAGAAATTATTTCGCAAATGCCGTTGCCGACTCATGTGGCGGAGCTCGGCAGCGGCAGCGGCAAGAAGACTCGGCTGATCCTGGAAACACTGGCGAAGCGGCAGCGGACCTTCTATTACCCGATCGAAATTTCGCCGGCAGCGCTGGCGGCGTGCGAAAAAGAACTGGGCCAGTTGGATTTTGTAAGCCTGGTGGGCTACGAAAAACCGTATCTAGAAGGCTTGCGCGCGGTTGCGGCGCGGCGCGAGTCCGGCGAACGTCTTTGCGTGCTTTTTCTCGGGAGCACCATTGGCAATTTCGACCGGCCCGCTGCGGACGATTTTCTGCGCCAGGTCCGCGCCATTCTTGAGCCCGGCGACTCCCTTCTACTGGGTACTGATCTCGAAAAAGATGTGGCTACACAAATTCTTGCCTACGATGATCCGGTCGGCGTCACCGCCGCTTTCAATTTGAATTTGTTGGCGCGCATTAATCGCGAACTTGGCGCGGATTTCAGCCTGCGCGAGTTTCGTCATCTGGCTTTGTGGAACGCGGAGGAGCGCCGCATCGAAATGCATCTGCAATCGCTTCGCAGCCAGCGTGTGAATATTCCCGGCGCGGGACTGCTGATTCGAATGGATGAAGGCGAAACCATCTGGACCGAGAGTTCACACAAATACAATTCGAATGATCCGAGGGAAATGGCTACTCGAGCAGGATTCCTTCAAGCTGCCCAATGGATCGACGCTGAGTGGCCGTTCGCGCAGAACCTGTGGATCGTGGAATAGCCGATCAGATCGCCTCAATCCGCCAGACGATTCTTGCCGATAAAACTTTTTGCGTGCTTAAACGCCAGCGCGCCAAAATCTGCGAGCCCTGATACACCCGCTCGAAGCCTTCCTCCGACTCCGAAACCGTTTCGATCGGCGCAATCCAGAAATTGTCGGTCCCCGGCGCGTGCAGCGTGATGCGGACTCTTTGCCAGCCGTCTTGCATGTGCAGAATCGGCCCCGGCAATTCTCCGCTGAAGCGCAAACCTTGCGGGCCGTCGGCAGTTTCAAAAAAACGGTCGCTCTGGGTCGGCGCGAGCAAATTGACGATGGTTTCAATGGCGACCATCACCGCGCGCTCCAACGGCTGCTTCAGCTTTAATCCGACTTCACAGGAAATTTCGCATCCGCCAGGCGCAGGTGCGAAGGAAAATCGCTTGGTGACGGCAACCGGAACGGCTTCATTGCCCGGAACGTTCGCGCCAATCGTGGTTTCCCGATAGAGTTCGGCCTGGTGCGGAGCCGACGACTGCACGGCAAATTCCCCGCCCGCGACACTCACGTCTTCCATGAGTTGCAGCGATTCGTAATCTGATTGTTGGCGTTTGGGGTCGAATACCAGAATGCGGAACGCGTGGCGCGCCCAGCGGTCGTACTTCAAAAACCGCTCAAGGTTCGGCTCCTTCACGCGAGTCTGCTCGTGGATCGAAGCGACCGCGCCTTCCGCCCGCTGTGAGGCTTCGCGCAAGCGTGTGTGGTAAGCCTCCGGCCGGCGCTGCATCGAGTTCACCAGCGTGGCAGCCATCGGCCGAAAATCGAGCGTCGCAAGAGTTCCGCCATCCGACGGCTTGAGCAGCGCCTGATATTCCGCGCCTGTGAACAGCAATTCGTTTTTGCCGTCTGCGTCGTAGTCCAGCAGCTCCACGCGCGCGATCTGGCCGCCCGGGGTGTGCTTGTCGGCGATTGCCTCCGCGCGGATCAGGCTGCGCCACAACTCGGTGCGCAGGTGCGGAGCGTACAGCCCGCCGAAAACACCATGCCAGTAAGCATCGTTGCACTGCGCGCGCAAAAGCAGGTCTCGTGCTTCGGCAATTTCCTGCGCCGGTTTTGCTTCAGTGCGTCGTTGCGGCACCGCCGCCAGCCGGGTTCCGGCGCGCAACATTTTTTTGTGCAGCAAGTTCGACTCGGCGTACTTGCGAAAAAATCCTCGCCAAGATCCGCCGCGCAAGAACGCTGCAACTTCCGGACGTTTCGTAAATTCCTGCTGCACCGCGTGAAATCTCTGCCGCACGCCAGTTGGCAACGCCCACTCGGTCATTTCGGGGTAAGACGCAGTAGGCAAGTCCGCGCGGCCCAGCGGCGCGTGCATTTCCGCGTAATCTCCCGGAGGCGTTAGGGTCAGCCAATCAGAATTTTCCTCGAGTGCGGTCAGAAAATCTTCCAACCAGTGATCACCATAGCAGTGCTCGTGCGTGCCGGGCCACACGCCAAATTTTTCCATGTCATCGCCAAAGACCACGACCCCGCCGGGATGCGTCGCCGCCGCATCGCGCAAGTGCAGAATGACGTCCTCGACTTTCCCAAATGGCACCAGATAGCGCAGCGCTTTTTGCCCGGCAAACAAGCGCACCGCTTTCCCGCGATCCTCGGCTTGATATGCGCCGTAGAGCTCGCTGGCTTCGAATCCCGCCGATAGAAAGTGAAAATCGTCCACCAGCGTGTAGCTCACCTGCGCCGTCGCGAGCACCGACGGCAATTGTGGCTCCCAGACCCGCTCGGCCAGCCACGCGCCGGATGGCCGCTCGCCAAAATGCTGCTCGATGTACGCAGTGAGGCGCTCAATTTGTTCGCGCTGGTCCTCTGGCGGAATCACCGCCAGAATCGGCTCGTAAAATCCGCCGCCGATCATTTCCACTTGCTTGCTCTTTACCAGCGCCCGCAGTTGGTCGAAATACTCCGGATGATTCTTTTCGATCCACACCAGCAGCGGCCCGGAATAATGCAGTCCAGCACGGACTTTCCTGTGCTTTTCAAGGTGCTCGATAAAGGGCAGGTACGCCCGCTGGTAGCAGCGTTCGAGTACATCTTCGAAATTTCCTACGGGCTGATGAGCGTGTATCAGCAGAGACAGATGGAATTTTGGCGGCACGGGAACGTTTCTGGGCTCCATCCTTAATGATACCGCGACCGTTCAAGTTGCAAGCAGTCGGCGGCGCGCGATGCAACCAGTTCACAACGATTCATGGCGCGGTATGCGCCGCCACCCAGTTGCCAATCGAGGTCAGCACTTCCGGCGCCAGGGTTTCTTCGATCGCTCCATACAGCGCCGGTGAACCGGACTGCGCTTTCTGAAACAGGTGATTCACACCTTCAATTTCGACCACCGTGAAATCCGAATTTCCGCTGGCCTCGTACGCCTTGCGCAGCAGCGGTACATTCTCCGACGCATCTACCTGAAGATCGCGATCGCCATTCAGCGCCAGTACCGGGCACTTTATTTTTTCGATGATCGGTTCCGGGTCGTAGTCCAGAAACTGCCGGAACCACGGCGTGCTCATAACTTTTAGCTGTGCTTGGAGCGCCGCTGGCGGCATGGCTGCAGCAAGTCCGCTCTGGGCAACCAGCAATTCGAGTCGCTTCCGCAGCGCACTGGCATCTTTCTCTTCGCGCACTACCGCGTACGCCTTGCGATCGATCTCCAGGCTACGCAGAATCTGTTCCTCGCCAAGTCCCCCCGCGCGGGCAATCAATTCCGACTGGTGCAGCAGCGTTCGCTCGCCGGCTGTCGCCGGTGTTGCAAGCAGCACCAGCCAGCTCACGTCATTCGAATGGGTCGCCACTTGTGAAGCAAGAATTCCACCTTCGCTGTGGCCGATAATGCCCAGCCGTTTGCCGTCCACTTCCTTGCGCGATTTCAGGTAGGTCATCGCGGATTGTGCATCCTGGGCAAAGTCACTGATCGAGGCGTTGCTGGAGTTGCCGCTAGACTTCACGACGCCGCGCTTGTCGTACCGCAGAACCACAATTCCCTTTCGCGTCAAAAAGTCCGCGATCACCAGAAATGGTTTGTGCCCTTCGATGGTCTCGTCGCGATCGTTCGGCCCCGATCCACTCACCAGCACCGCCGCGGCAAACGGCCCGGCGCCTTGCGGCAGAGTCAGCGTCCCTGCCAGCGTCGTTTTTCCATCGCCAGCGGCGAACTCCACTTCTTCTTCCTTGTATGGATACGGCTTCTCCGGAGTTTGCGGCCGGCGTAGCTCCAGAACTTTTTCGGAACGCACGAAATCGAGCTCCTCGAGGTTGTCGTTCTGGTTCCAGCGGCCCTTGATTTCATTTTTGGTCGGGCTCAGGGTTCCGGTGTACATCGCATTGAAGACCGGCAATTCGAATTTCACTTCGCCGCCTTTTTCCGTCACCTTGGACGCCGGAATTCCCTGAATCCCTTGATCCAGGCTATCTAGCGCGGCGAGCAATGCACCTTTTTCGTCGTGCGATACATGCAACTGCAGCCTCATGCGCATGTTGCCGGTCTCAATCGCGCCTTGCCAAGTGCCTTCCGCTCTCGATACGGCATTCGCCGCGGCCCGCGCTTCGGTTCGAGCTGCGCGCTTTTCAAATTTCAGCGGCAATCCGGTGCCGCCCTGCTCCCAGACGCCGCGGATCGTCTTGTGATCCGGCAAAATCTTTCCTTGAAACTTCGCGCCGACCGACGCCAGTTCGAACTGCAGCGCGTCCTCTTCGCGCGTCACTTTCGTCGCTTCGATTCCATAGACCGCCTGATCGAGGCTATCCACATTTGCGTGCCACTCACCTTTCGCGTCTTTGGAAAGATGCAGCACGAGGTGCAGCTGCGTTTCGCCAACTTGTAAAGCGCCGCTCCACTCGCCTTCCAACAACACCGACCGTGGCGTAGCCGTGCTCTTGCCCGCGGGCGCGGCCGATTGCTGCGCTCCGACGGGCACGTTTCTCATACCTGCGAGCAGCACCACACATCCCGCCAACGAGAAAATTCTCCCTAGATCCACTCTGTTCTCCGATTTCTCACTCCGCGTCCAGCCTTCGCATAGATGTCATCCGCGCAGCAGGGGTTGGCGACAGCCATCTCGTCCACTCCGCAATACTCGTTTCCTAAAAGAAAAAACGGCACGCAATCGCGTGCCGTTTCCAATTTCACTCATCCAATTCTTTCGCTTACTTCTTCGCGTACCACTCCGAATTGGTCGCCGTAAATGCCTGCCACTTTTCCGGCAGGTCCTCGAGCGCGAAAATCGCGGTCACCGGGCACACTGGAACGCATGCTCCGCAATCGATGCACTCGGTCGGATTAATATAGAGCTGGGTCACGCCTTCATGCTCTGCTTCATCTTTCCGCGGGTGGATGCAATCCACCGGGCACACATCCACGCAGGCGGTGTCCTTGGTGCCGATACACGGCTCGGCAATCACATAAGCCATTCAGCTTCTCCTTTATTCGATTCCAGTCGCCGCGGGCTTACTGAATCGCCACAGCGAAATCTCGTTGTCGCTTCGGGTGGCCCGAAAACTCTCCAAGTAAGTGTACCCGTCGCGCTTTCGTTTCTCAACTCTCCCCCAATCCCCCGACCGCCGCAAATTCGCACCGCTTGTCGGCCTTGTTCCCCTGCCTGACTCCGTTTAGCCTTAGTAGAACAATTCAACTCCGAGAGGCCCCGAGATGCTCGATCTCAAAGGCAACCGCATCACGTACTTCGGTCATAGCACCTTTTCGCTAACCACGCCGTCCGGTCAAGTCGCGCTGATTGATCCCTGGGTAATGACAAACCCTCGTTGTCCGGATTCGCTAAAAAAGCTGGCGCGCTTGGACGCCATTCTTCTTACGCACGCCCATTCCGACCACATCGGCGATTTGCTCGCACTCGGCAAACAATTCCGCCCGAAAATTGCCGCCACTTTTGAAACCTGCCTATGGCTGGCCAGCAAAGGCTTTGAGAAAGAGATCGCGCCGATGAATAAAGGCGGCGCGCAGCAACTCGGCGAGTTCGACGTCACCATGACCCACGCGATGCACTCCAACTCGATCGACGACAGTGGTGTACGTCTCTATGGGGGAGAACCCGCTGGTTTCATCGTACGGCTGCCCGGCGGCGCTACGATTTATCACGCGGGCGACACCGCGCTCTTCGGCGACATGAAACTTATCGCCGAACTTTACCAGCCACAACTCGCCATGCTGCCGATCGGCGACGTCTTTACCATGGGTCCTCGCGAAGCCGCTTACGCCTCGCGCTTTCTCGGCGTCAAACACGTCATCCCCATGCACTACGCAACGTTTCCCATGCTCACCGGAACACCCGAAGCCCTCCGCCACGATTCAAGAGATATTCCCGGATTCACCGTTCACGCCCTAGAACCGGGCGAAACTCTTTAAGACCAAAGTCACCGCCAATTGATCTTTGCGAAATCCATCGGCACACCGCCGAATCAGATTTACGCCGTCCACGCACCTGTGCTACAAGCTGACGAAACAACTTTTGACGCCTGCTTATACTTCGATTTGATCGCTCGAAAATAGGTGGACCGATGGCTTCATTCAACACTCTCATGCCGCAAGGCGCCTGGGCATCCGGCAACCTGATGATCGCCAGCCACGACGCCGTTCTTCCGCCCTATTGCGTCAAATGCGGCCGGCCCGCCGACCCCAATTCCTTTTCCAAGAAATTCAGCTGGCACCCGCAATGGGTCTACATTTTCGTTTTGCTGGCTTTGTTGCTCTACGTCATCCTCGCTCTGGCGATAAGCAAGCGTATGACCCTGCAACTCCCGCTCTGCGCACGCCATCTGGAAAAATACAGAGCTCTTCGCTTCGCTGCCGCCATTCTGCTTCTTGGCTGTATTCCGGAGATGATTGTTGCAGGAGAGTATTTGCCGGAGAGCTACATGGGGTACGGAATCGCGGCGGGTGTTTTGGCGCTCATCGCCGGCTTGGTCTGCCTGATCATGTTCGGCGCAGTTCTGCGACCAACGTTCATCGACCGGAACTACGGCTACTTCTCCAGCGCCAGCCCGGCATTCCTGCAATATCTGCCGGCAACACCACCGGGCATGCTGCTCCCACGCTAAACTCTACCGAAAGAAGTTCCGCACCAGAAAACCCACATTCGCCGGCCGCTCCGCCAGCCGCCTCATAAAATACGGAAACCAGTCCCGCCCGTAGGGAATATAAATCCGCACACGAAACCCGTCGCGCACCAGCCTACGCTGCAAATCCGTCCGCACACCGTACAACATTTGAAACTCAAATTCGTCCCTGGAGACGGTTTTCTCCGCCGCGCATTTAATCGTCGCCGCAATCATCTTCGGATCGTGGGTCGCAATGCCGTGATAGATCCCACTCGGAAGCAGTATCCTCATCAGCTTCACGTAATTTGCGTCTACTTCCTCTTTCTTCGGAAATGCCACTTCCGCCGGCTCCTTATACGCGCCTTTGCACAGGCGCATCCGGCATCCGTACTCCAGCAGATCCTGTACGTCCTGCTCGCTACGATACAGATAGGCCTGAATCACCGTGCCGATAGCGGGGCTCTTTGCGCGGACTCTCTTCACCACATCAACCGTCCGCTCTGTGTATACCGAGCCTTCCATGTCCACGCGCAAGAAATTTTCGTACGACGCCGCCCGCTCGACGATCGAGAGCACCTGGCCCTCGCAAAATTCCGCGCTCATATCCAGTCCCAGCTGCGTCAGCTTGCAGGACACATTCGCGTTCAACTTTTCCGCGGCAATCCGGCCGAAGACTTCAAGATACGCATCACGCGCGCGTTGCGCGTCCTCGGCCGTCGCGACGTTCTCGCCCAGATAATCCAGACTAACCAGCATTCCCTGCTCATTGCACGCTCGCGCCGCGGCGATCGCTTCGTCCAATTCTTCGCCGGCAACGAAACGATGCGACATCGTCCGGGTGGTCCGGTTGGACGTCACCCAATGTGCAAACGATTTGCTTTCGGATAATTTCAGCAGCGTCGAGCGGATCATGGCCTTTCTGATTATGCGCCCACCGTTCGAGCCGGACGAGCGCCGTCAGGCGTGCTTGTGCTCTTCGAGGAATTTTTCCGCGTCAATGGCCGCCATGCAGCCCGAACCCGCCGCAGTCACCGCCTGGCGGTAGCGATGATCCTGCACGTCTCCGGCGATAAACACGCCCGGAACGCTCGAAATCCCGCCGTGCCTGGCGACCAAATAGCCGTTTTCGTCCATATCCAGCTTGCCTTTAAAAACGGTGCTGTTAGGGTCGTGCCCGATCGCCACGAACACTCCATCCAGTGTGATTTCACGTGCTGCTTTCGTCTCTGGATTGCGCAGCTTCACGCCAGACACCAAGCCGTTTGCGCAGAGAATCTCCTCAACCACGTGCGGCGTGACGAACTCCACCTTTTCATTCGCGCGCACCCGGTCAATCATAATTTTCGACGCGCGAAACTCATTGCGCCGGTGAATCAAATACACTTTGCTGGCATACCGCGAAAGAAAATTCGCTTCTTCCATTGCCGAATCGCAAATATCCATCGCAGGTCGCGCAGGTGGAAAGCCCCCGGCCGATTAATTCCTTTTCGCCGGACAGCCCCAGCAGCCGCGCGGAAGCTCCCGCCGCTACAATCAGCGTCTTGGTTTCGATGGTTTCGCCGCCCACCGTGACCTTGAACGGACGATTGCTCAAGTCCACTTCGGTCACCGCTCCGTGCTTGTATGCAGCGCCAAAACGCGCTGCCTGCTTCTTCATGTTTTCGATGAGCTCCGGACCCATAATTCCGTCCGGAAAGCCCGGAAAATTCTCCACGTGCGTAGTCAATGAAAGCTGCCCGCCCGGCTCGTGCCCTTCCAGCACCAGCGGCTTCAAGTTTGCCCGCGCTGCATAGATCGCAGCCGTCAGCCCGGCGCATCCGCTCCCGATAATTACTACATTCTCCATTTTAATAATTGCTCCCGTACATTAGATTCACAGAGCGGTTCAGAGTTACAAAGGCGAATTGGCATTGTACCATTGACGTTCTACACGCTTCTCAGAACAAGGTGCGCTCACCAGCCATTTTCAGCCGGTTCTTGCATGCGTCGGGCGAAACGGTACGGATGTCACCAATTGCCGCGCTCCAGCGTCTAATGACGTTACACTTGATTGGCCGACGCACAATTTTTCACAGGAGCCTTGCTGGCAATGGACCCACGCTACCCGATTGGAAAGTTCGCACTCCCGCTCGAAATCACTTCCGCCTCGCGCCAACAATGTATTGAGGCCATCGCGGAAGCTCCGGCCAAGTTGCGCGCAGCGGTAAACGGCCTCTCGCAAACGCAACTCGATACTCCGTACCGCGACGGCGGCTGGACCGTCCGGCAGGTTGTCCATCACGTTCCGGACAGCCACCTCAACGCCTACATCCGTCTGCGTCTCGCGCTCACCGAAGAACAGCCGACCATCAAGCCCTACGATGAGAATCGCTGGGCGCATTTGCCCGACGCAAAAGCAGCTCCCATCGAAGTTTCGCTGGCCCTGCTCGACGCCCTGCATGACCGCTGGCTTCGTCTCTGGCGCTCGCTGACCGCCGATCAGTTTGGCCGTGTGCTCGTTCATCCCGAGCACGGCCCGCGCACCGTGGATTGGCTGCTCTTTCTCTACGCCTGGCACGGCCGCCATCACACCGCCCACATCACCGAACTTCGCAAACTGAAATCCTGGTAGGGCTTGACGTTATCCGCTGGCTGCCAATTCGAACAAATACTCCACATGCGAGAACGCCGCGCCATCCATTCCCTGCACCTTCGCGTTCTTTGATTCGATCAAATAATATTCGTCCGGCGCATGAGCGCCATTCCCGTGCCCGAGTCCGAAGTGACTCGCCGCCATCTTTAGCGGCTCGCCCGTAAACACGAATCCCGGCCACGAACCCGCCAGCCTCGGCATTTCCACTGGATCAATCCCATGCCTGGTGTACACTGCGCTCTCGGCGATCACCAACTTGGCATCCATCGGTGTGCTGGTCGGATCGTACCCACCGGTCATATTCACTTCGATATGCAGCGATTCCTTCGCGGTCATGTCCGGCACTAACCGCAAATCCAGTTTTGCCACCGCGCGTCCCGGCAGAATCGTCTTCCCGCCGGGCCCCGTATAGCCGCCGACCAGCCCTTCTATATTCACCGTGGGCTTTGATACCAGCAGTTCGAGTGATTCCTCAAAGCTGACGTCGTGCACCCAATGCTGCACGCCCATTCCCTTCTTTACGGTGTCTTCGTTCAGTCGTTTCGCTGCTGCCGCAATCATCTTTTTTTCGGCCGCGCTCAATGGCCGCGCCTTCGCCGTGTACCCCTCAATCGCCGGTTCGTTTCCATCCAGCGTCACCAACGTCGTCAACGCTTCCACCAGATGCCACGCCGGACTATCCAACCTCGCCTTGTTGCTGGAGTGCACATCCTTGCGCGGCCCGCGTCCCCACTTTTCTCCGCTCGAAACCAGTTCCAGCTCGATGACTCCCTTCGCTCCAAAAAACGTGGTCACCGAACCATCCATGTCCTGCGACGCAAACGGCATGGTCACGCCAATGCATTTCCTCAGCGCTTCCAATACTTCCGGCTGCCGCACTACTTGCGGAAAATGCGGCGAGCCGATCTCTTCCTCTCCTTCTGCGACAAACACCAGATTCACCGGCAGCTTTTTCCCGGCTCCTCGAATCGCATGTAGCGCCGCCAAAAATGTCGCTTCCGGCCCTTTTTGATTGACCGCGCCACGGCCCATCACCACTTTGCCCAGCCCGGGGTTGTCCACCAGTGCCGCTTCGAATGGCGGCGAACTCCACTCCGCCGGGTCCGCTTGCTTCACGTCATACATAAAATAAAGTCCCAGCGTTTTCGGCGCGCCGGCATCCAGCGTCGCGAAAATTCCGGGCTGGCCATCCGTCGGCATCTTCTTCACCTGTTGAAAACCAGCCTCGCGCAACATCTGCATCATCAGCTCGCAGCCTTCCTGCATCCCGCGGTTCTCGGCTGCAATGGATGGCTGCTTGATCCAGTTCTGCAGACGCAGCACGGACTCCTCAGTCCGCTTTTCAATCTCGGTTCGAATCGCGTCGCTGTCCGCAGCTCCCAAGCCCGGAATCGCGTTTCCCATCATCTCCAAATTTCGCGGCACTGTTGCGCTTAACAGATTTGGCACAGTCATCGCCGTCACCGCCGTCGCTCCTGCTCCCTGTAAGAACTCTCGCCGCGCTGTGCCTTCAATTTTCTTCTCGCCAGCCATCAGCTTCCTCCTTAAGAATTCCTATGACCCGTAAACCGCAGTTCGCATTCTTACTTCTTAGTGTCCAACTCTTTCTTTAGAGCCTTTCCTTTGCGAAACCACGGCCGCGCCAGCCGTTTCATATATCCTGGCAACGTTCTCTTCTTCGCCATCAATTTCGCCACCCATTCCTGCGCTTCGTCCGTTTTGCCCTGCGCTTTCACGAACCACGCGTAGTTGTAAAGCGTCTCTGGCGTCGTGGAAAATTGCGTCGCGGGGGCAAACCACCGTGCCGCCTTCTCCATCTCGCCGCTGCGCGCGTACGCATCACCCAGCAATCCCGCCGCGCGATAATAGTCGAACTTTACGTCCGTGCCCGCCACCCGCTCCAGGTCCGGAATCGCCGCTGCGTAATCTCCCAGCCCCAGCGAACTCTTCGCCCGCCCGTAATAGGTGTGCAGCGAATTATTCTGCGCGCCGCCCGCTCGC
>WNFM01011864.1_pt1 | contig 30125 bp, 24 predicted proteins | sample 5400271 | NCBI WGS metagenome assembly WNFM01 (sample SAMN13153352, study PRJNA577476) | soil metagenome | isolation source: 60 cm saprolite on Douglas fir-dominated hillslope | place: USA:California | collected 2013-09-17 | reverse complement strand
TTGCCCGCGATGATGCTCATTACCGCCATCCGCACGGCAATGCCGAACGTCACTTGCGGCAGGATGACCGACCGGTCGCCGTCGGCCACGGCCGAATCGATTTCCACGCCGCGGTTCATGGGACCCGGGTGCATGACGATGACGTCGGGCTTGGCCAACGCGAGCTTGTCCGGCGTCAGGCCATAGTGCTTGAAGTACTCGCCGGCCGACGGCAGCAGCGTGCCCTTCATCCGCTCGCTTTGCAGCCGCAGCATCACGACGACGTCGCAGCCGCGCAAGCCCTCGGCCATATTGTGGAACACGCGCACGCCGAGCGACTCGACCTTGCTCGGCAGCAACGTTTTCGGTCCCACGACCCGCACCTCGGGTGTGCCGAGCGTGGTGAGGCCGTGGATCAGCGAGCGCGCGACGCGCGAATGAAGCACGTCGCCGACCACGGCCACCGTCAGGTTGTGGAAGTCCTTCTTGTAATGGCGAATCGTGTAGAGATCGAGCAGGCCCTGCGTCGGGTGCGAATGGCGGCCGTCGCCCGCGTTGACGACGTGCACGTCGCGCCGGCCGTGGGCGTTCAGGTGCTGCGCGTCCATCGCGACCAGGTTGTCGATGGTGTCGAGCAGCGTTTCACCCTTGCTCGCCGACGACACGCCGATGTTGAGGTTGATGACGTCGGCGGACAGGCGCTTGGCGGCGATTTCGAACGTCGTGCGCGTGCGCGTCGAATTCTCGAAAAACAGGTTGAACACGGCCTTGCCGCGCAACAGCGGGACCTTTTTCACTTCGCGCTCGGTAATCGACACGAACGGATCCGCGGTATCGAGAATGTTGCGGATTACCTGCTCGGGCAGGCCCTCCAGCGTCAGCAGGTGCGTGAGCTGGCCGTCGATGTTGAGTTGGGGATTGCGCACGATGTCAGCCGCCCGCGACATTTTCGACGCCGAAGCGCAGGCGCTCGCCGTCTTTCGCAAGGACGATCGACAAGTTGCGCGCCACGGCGAGCCGCGCGCCGCAGTAGGTTGCGTCGATCGGCAACTCGCGCCCTCCCCTGTCGACCAGAACCGCGAGTTCGATGCGCTCCGGGCGGCCGTAATCGAAGAGCTCATTGATCGCGGCGCGCACGCTGCGGCCCGTGTAGAGCACGTCGTCGACGAGGATGATCGTCGCACCGGCGACGTCGAACGGCAATTCGCTGCGCTTGGTGCCGGTCTTGAGTCCCGTGCGGGCGTAATCGTCGCGATAGAACGAGACGTCGATGTAGCCGACCGGATGCTCGCCGGGAATCATCTTGGCGAGCCGGTCGGCGATCCACGCACCGCCCGAATAGATGCCGACGAACGCGGCGTCGAATGCGACCGCGGGTCGCATGCGCTCCGCGAGCGCCGCAAGTGCGGTTTCCGCGTCAGGGATTTCGGGTGTTTGCATTCGGGTCGTCGGGCTCATCGAACCAGCTCTGCAAAATGAGTTGCGCCGCCACCTGGTCGCGCAGCGCCCTGCCCTTGCGGCCAGCCGAGCCCGCGTCGTCCTGCGCCGACTGCGCGGCCTGCGTCGTCCAGCGTTCGTCGACCATTTCCACCGGCAGATGAAATCGCCCTTCGAGTTGCCGCGCGAAGCGCCGCGCCCGCTGCGTCATCTCGTGCTCCGATCCGTCGGCATGCGTCGGCAGCCCGACGACCAATGTTCCCGGCTGCCACTCCGCGATCAATGCGGAAATTGCCGCGAAACGCTGGTCCGAGCGCTCGTCCTCGATCGTGGCGAGCGGGTGCGCGGCGCGCGTCAGCGTGTTGCCGACGGCGACGCCAATGCGCCGCGTGCCGAAATCGAACGCGAGCACCGTCGCGTCGGGGGAGGTGGCGGCCACGCGTCACGCGTGCCCGACGTCCTCGGACAGACTCGAGAAATCGATCCCGAGCAGCTGCATCGCCGCCGGCAGCCGCTGCTCGGGAGGAACATCGAACAGCACGTCGGCGTCCGCTTCCACCGTCAGCCAGGCGTTTTGCGCGAGCTCGCTTTCGAGTTGCCCGGCTTCCCAGCCTGCGTAACCCAGCGACACGAAGACATCCGACGGGCCTTCACCGCGGCCGACGGCCTCGAGCACGTCCTTCGACGTCGTCAGGCCCATACCGTCGCCGATGGCGAGTGTCGATTGCCAGTTGCCCAGAGGCCGGTGCAGGACAAAGCCGCATCTGCAAAGGCCCGCCGAAATGGACGGGCGCCTCGCGCAGCGCGCGATCGGCCAAGGGAACCTTGATCTGCTCGAACAGCGCCGACAATGTCATGTCGATCGGCTTGTTGACGACGATACCGAGCGCACCGTCTTTGTTGTGCTCGCACACATAGGTCAGCGTGTGTGCAAAATTCGGATCCGCCATGGCCGGCATGGCGATGAGGAAGTGGTGCGTGAGGTTGATCTGCCCGGCCATCAACGGCGAATTGTAATACTTAGGGGGGTGGGCGACAATCAAAACGCCCCGGACACCCGTTTTTTCAGCGCCCTCCGCGCGGAATCCCCTCCGGAGTCGCATCGAAAAGGTTCCCGACCACGCCATGACGCCCCTTTCGTCGCCGATTCGCAGCGTGTTGCGTGCACTGCTTGCGGCCGCAGTCATTGCCGCCCCGCCGGCGGCCGCAAAGCTGACCGTCATGCACGGCTATGCCGACTACACGAGCGCGCTCTTGTGGGTGATGGCCGACGCGCCCGGCCCCATCGAAATCAGCTGGCGTCCGGACGCGCAATCGACGGAGCGCAAGCTTTTGCTGGACGCGAGCGCTGCGTCGGGAAATGCCGTCGTCGCGCGCCTGACCGGATTGGCGCCCGGAAAGTCCGTCACCTACCACGTGAACGGCGACGGCGACGGCCGCGACGGCACGCTCACGACCCAGCCCCATTGGTCCAAGGCCGCGGACGCACGCGATCTCGCCGTCGCGTTCGGTTCGTGCTTTTTTTTGGCCGACCCGGATCCAACCTGGGGTGGCCAGGACTACGGCGGGGGCTTCGGAATATTCGACGCCATCGCTTCGATGAAGCCGGATCTCATGATCTGGGCGGGCGACAACCTCTATTTCCAGGATTCCGACGAGCTCGATCCAGCCGCGATGGCGGCGCGCTATCGAAGGCAGCGCACGTTCCCGTCGTTGCAGAAATTGCTGACCGCGACACCGCATCTCGCGATCTGGGACGACCACGACTATGGGCCGAACGACGCCGACATGTCGTATGTCATGAAAGGCGAATCGCTCGAGCTATTTCGCCGCTACTGGGCCAATCCGAGTTACGGCTTGCCCGACGTGCCGGGCGTGTTCGGTCGCGCGCGCTTGGGCGACGTCGATATCTTTCTGTTGGATGACCGCTGGTATCGCTCCGCCAACCGCGCACTCGATGGACCGGGGAAGACGATGTTCGGCGCGCAACAGCTCACGTGGCTCAGGAACGCGCTCACCTATTCGAAAGCGCCGGTCAAGCTCGTCGTCAACGGCAGCCAGATGTGGAATCAAGCCAACCGGTTCGAAGGCTGGAATCACTTCGCGATCGAACAACGCGCGTTCGCCGACTGGCTGCTCGCGCAGAAGATCGATGGCGTTGTGTTCCTTTCCGGCGACCGTCATTTCAGCGAGCTCCTGAAAGTCGATCGCCCGGGCACCTATCCGCTCTACGAATTCACGTCGAGTCCGTTGACGTCGCGCCCCTGGGCCAACCCCGAAGCCGGCGAGCAGAAGAACGCCAGCGTCGTGCCGGGCACGCTGATCGGCCAGCGGCAATTCGGGATGATCCGCGTGACCGGACCGGGCAACGACCGGCGACTAGCACTGGAGAGCTACGACGGGACGGGCAAGCTCCTGTGGCGCCACGAAATCAGGGCGCGCGATCTCAAGTCGCCGAAAGCGAGCGGCGCTGAATAGGACGCGCTTAATCCTCTTCGTGCCTTCGATGCTTTGCGAATTCGTTGGGGAGCTGCTGCTGCAGCATCGGCGGCGCTTGCTCGTAGTGTGACAACGCCATCGACCACGCGCCCTGCCCGCCTGTCATCGACTTGAGCCGCGCGGCATAGCCGTCGAGTTCGGCCAGCGGCGCGAGGCCGTTGACCGCGAGCGCGCCGGCCTGCATCGTCTTCGTGCCCGTGACCTGGCCTCGTCGCTGTGAGAGATCGCCCGTCACGTCGCCCATGTTCCCCGCGGGGCAGTTGATCTCCACGCCGACGATGGGCTCGAGCACGATCGGCCGTGCCTTCGCGATCGCGTCGAGAAACGCCTTGCGTCCCGCGGATATGAATGCCACTTCCTTCGAGTCGACCGGGTGGTATTTGCCGTCGTACACATTGACGCGGACGTCGTGCAGAGGGAAGCCCGCGAGCGGCCCCGACGTCAGCACCTGTTCCACGCCCTTTTGCACCGCGGGAATGAGCGATGTCGGAATCGCGCCGCCTTTCACCGTGTTGACGAATTCGAAACCGGTACCGCGCGGCAGCGGCTCGATGCGCAGATAAACCTCGCCGAACTGACCCGCACCGCCCGTCTGCTTCTTGTGCCGGGCATGGCCTTCGGCGGGCGCCGTGATCGTCTCGCGATACGGAATGCGCGGCGGACGTGTCGTGACCTCGAGCTTGAACTGGCTCGCCATGCGCTCGAGCACCGAGCGCAGGTGCAAATCCCCCAAGCCCCACAGCACCGTTTCGTTCAACACCGAATCGTGGGCGACCGAGAGTGTCGGGTCCTCCGCCATCATCCGGTTCAGCACCTCCGAGATCCGCTGCTCGTCGCCGCGCCGCTTGGGCTCGATCGCGACACCGTGCATCGGCGTCGGGAATTCGAGCGGCTTCATGTGAATGTGGTCTTCCTCGTGCGAATCGTGCAGCACGCAGTCGAAGTCGATCTCGTCGACCTTCGCCACCGCGGCGATATCGCCGGCGACCGCGCGGTCGATTTCGATGTTCTTGCCGCCTTGCAGCATGAAGAGATGGCCGACTTTGAAGGGCTTCCGCGCGTCGCCGACGAAGAGCTGCGTGTCGCGCGTGACCGTTCCCTGGTGCACGCGGAAGATGCCAAGCTTGCCCACGAACGGATCCATGACGACCTTGAACACATGCGCGAGGACGTGCTGCGCGGGATCGGGGGCCGAGTGGAATTCGACGGCCGCGGCCCCCTCGCCCTTGGTGAAGAGCGGCGGATTGCCCTCGCTCGGATTCGGAAGAAGCTTCTCGAAAATCCGGATCAACTCGGGGATGCCTGCGCCGGTGCGCGCCGACACGAAGCACACGGGCACCAGATGGCCTTCGCGCAGCGCCTTTTCGAACGGCGCATGCAACTGGTCCGGCGAGATCTCGCCCTGCTCCAGATAGAGCGACATCAGCGCCTCGTCGACTTCGACGACCTGGTCGACGAGCGCGCCGTGGGCGTCGGCGATCGACGAAAAATCGGACTCGCCCGCCGGATTGAAGAAACAGTCGACGACGCGCTTGCCACCTCCGGCGGGCAAGTTGATCGGCAGGCACTCCTTGCCGAACGCCGCCTGGACCGCGGCGAGGACACCCGGGAGGTCGACATTCTCCGCGTCGATCTTGTTGATGATGATGAGCCGGCACAACTTCCGCGTGGCGCACCAGTCCATCATCCGCGACGTAATCATCTCGATGCCGGATTGCGCACTGACGACGATCGCTGCGGTTTCCACAGCGTCGAGCGCACCGATCGACTGGCCGATGAAATCCGGGAAGCCGGGCGTGTCGACGAGGTGGACGCGCGTGCCGCTGGTCTCGAAGTGCAGGAGCGACGAGCGCAGCGAATGCTGGTAAGTCTTTTCCATGGGATCGAAGTCGCTGGCCGTCGTGCCGCGCTCCACACTTCCTCCCGCGGGCAACGCGCCGGCCTTGACCAATAGCGCTTCGGCAAGCGTGGTCTTTCCCGCAGCGCCGTGGCCCACCAGGGCTACGGTGCGTAGACTTTCGGTGGCAAAGTTCGCCATAGTTCCTCCGGAGTGTTCAAGCTGATGTGCTGAGTCGGAATTTACCGCGTATTCGAAGGCTGCGGTTGAAGCTTCGTTTGAGTCTCGTGCCCGCGTAGCTGCGGGCTTCCCAGATCCCAGAATAAACCCGTCATCATCGCGAGGCCTTCGCGCGCGACCGGCGCCAGCATGTGCTCGTTCGGCGCGTGTTGCGAGCACGCGGGATAGGAATGCGGCACCCAGACGGTCGGGAGCCCTAGGATGTCGGCAAAGCAATCGTTCGGAAGCGATCCACCAAGGTTGGGCAGCACGACCGGCGGGCGGCCGGTGGTCGCCGCGATCGACGCCGCAACGCGCTTCACGAAAGGATGATCCGGGTCGAGGCGCGTCGCGTGCATGACTTCCATCCGCGATGGCGCTACGCCGACCTTCGCGAAACCGTTTCGGTCGAGATGCGCGCGCAGTGCGGGGATGAATCCGGCGTCATCGCAGCCGACGACGAACCGCAACTGGAGATTGGCCACCGCGCGTGGAGGAATGGCATTCACCGGATGTTCGGGATTGCCCGTCTTGAACGCGAGAACTTCGAGGCTGTTCCACGCAAAGACCCGCTCCGCGGGCGTTAACCCCGGCTCGCCCCAATCGGCATCGATCTGCGGTCCCGTTGACCCACCCTGGAGGGTTGGCTCGCCCGGTTCGACTTCGGCGAGCGCGCGGCGTATCGATTCCGGTATCGGCGGAGGACGCAATCCGTCGACGAGAATGCGGCCGCGCGCATCGACGAGCGTTGCGATCGCATTGGCGAGGATCGTCCCGGGATTGGCGAGCAATCCGCCCCAGTTTCCGGAATGATGGCCGCCGTCGCGCAGGTCCACGGTCAAGTCGAAGTTGAACACGCCTCGCGAACCGAGAAACAGCGTCGGCCTGGCCGCGTTCAAGCGCGGGCCATCGGACGCAATGAAAACATCGGCGGCCAGCGCCGCCCGCTCGCGTTCGCACACCGCGCGCAAGCCCGGGGACCCGGTTTCCTCGCCCGTCTCGATCAGCCATTTGACGTTGAAGCCCAGGTGGCCGCGCGCGGCGAGCACCTGGCCGAGTGCCGCGACGTTGATGCTGTGCTGGCCCTTGTTGTCGGCGGTGCCGCGACCGTACCAGCGATCGCCGTCGACGGTCAGCGACCACGGCGAGAGGCCCGAACGCCATTGGTCGTCGTAGCCCAGCACGACATCGCCGTGGCCATACATGAGGATCGTCGGCAGCGTGTCGCCCTCGTGGCGCTCGGCGAGCAGAAACGGCCCGGCCCCCGCGACCGTGTTGTCGACGATGCGAAAGGCAAAGCCCAGCGCGGCGAGCGACGGCCCGATTTCTTCGCTGAGGTAGCGGCGCAAGTCAGGCAGCGCGCCGTCGCGCTGGCTCTCCGTGCGATGGGCCACGCGCCGCCGCAGGGCGGCAAGCAGATGCCCGTCGTCGAACCATCGTGCGGCGGCCGTCAAGGCGTCTTGCCGGGTGGGCATGACCGCAATTTTACATGGTTCAAAACGAGCGGCGCGTGAAGGCGCCGCCGAGGATCAGCGACGCGCGACTTCGGCCATTCCGGTCATTTCACGCAGGTGCTTCAGCAGCTCTTCTTCCTGATAGGGCTTGCCCAGATACAGATCCACGCCGAGCTCGGCGGCGCGGCTGCGGTGCTTTTCCGCGGTGCGCGACGTGATCATGATGATCGGGATGTTCACGTACTTGGAGTCACCCTTGATCGTCTTCGCGAATTCGAATCCATCCATCCGCGGCATTTCGATGTCGAGAAGAATGACGTCGGGCACTTGCTCCCCGAGCACCTGCAGCGCGTCGATGCCGTCCTTGGCCATGGTTACAGCAAAACCCTCGCGCTGCAGAAGTCGGCTCGTGATCTTGCGTACGGTCAGCGAGTCGTCGACGATCATGACGACCGGCTGGCTGGACACGGCCGCGATGTGCGCCCGCGGCCGGTCGCCGACTGCACGGTCGCCATCGTTCGGGTCGAACTTCGGAACGTCGGTGCGCCCGGCCAGCTGCACCGGATTGATGATGAGCACGATCTCGCCGGATCCGAGCACGGTGGCGCCCGAGATTCCGGACACGCGCGCCAGTTGCGGCCCGATGTTCTTGACGACGACTTCCTGCGTGCCGACCATCTCGTCGACGTGGATGGCCGCATAGGTCTGGCCGCTGCGCAGCAACAAGACCGAGTTGTAGCGCAGTGTTTCCGGGTTATGCCCGGCGTCGCCCAGCAGTCGCGGCAGATAGTGGAACGGATAATCGCGTCCCTGCCATTCGACGTTGCGGCGTATGTAGAGGTCGAGGAGCGCATCGCTCTTGATTTGCTGGACCTGCTCGACCATGGGCGCGGGCAGCGCCCACAGCCGTCCGCCGGCACGAACGAGCACCGCCTGCGCGACGGCCAGTGTCAATGGCATCGTCAGCGAGAACCGCGTGCCCTTGCCCTGCGTGCTCGCCACTTCGACGCGGCCGCCCAATGCAGCAACTTCGGCCCGCACGACGTCCATGCCGATGCCGCGCCCCGAAATCTGCGTCACCTTCGATGCGGTCGAGAATCCCGGCCGGAAAAGGAATTCGACCAGTTGCGCGTCGCTGGGCACGGTGTCGGCAGTGAACAGGCCGAGCGACAGCGCACGCTCGCTCACCCGCACGAAATCCACACCGGCGCCATCGTCGGCGAGATCGATGACGACTTCGTTGCCGACCTGGCGCACGGTCAGCGAGATTTCACCGGTCTCCAACTTGCCTGCCTTGACCCGCGCATCGCGCGACTCGATGCCGTGGTCCAGCGCATTGCGCAACAGGTGCTCGAGCGGGCCGACGAGTTTTTCCAGCACCGAACGGTCGAGCTCGACCTTGGCGCCGTGAATTTCCAGATTCGCTCGCTTGTCCAGTTCCTTTGCGGTCGCGCGCAGGATCCGGTAGAGCCGCTCGGACAGGCTGCCGAACGGCACCGTGCGAATCGAGAACAGGCGCTGCTGAACTTCGCGCGACAGCCTCGCCTGCGCAAGCAGCGCTGCGTCGGCGTCGTCCAGGTTCTTGAGCAGCGAATGCTGGACGGTGGAAACGTCGTTGATCCCCTCGGCGAGCGAGCGCGTCAACTCCTGGAAGTGCGTGTAGCGGTCGAATTCGAGCGGATCGAATTCGCTGGCCTGCTCGTGCATCAGCGTCATCTGCGACTGGATCTGGGACTCGGCCTGGATTTCGATTTCGCGCATTTGCGAGCGCAACCGGATCACGCTGTTTGTGAGCTCGAGGAGGTTCGATTTGAGCGACCGCAATTCACCTTCGACGCGCGCACGCGCGATGGCCACTTCGCCGGCCTCGTTGACCAGCCGGTCGATGACATCGGCGCGAACCCGCAACTGCGCGCGCGCGCCCGTTTCCAACTCGGCGGCCTGCTCGGCATGCGCAGCCGTCGCCGGCAATACGGCGATGGTTTCCGCAACCGAGGCCGCAGCCGGGGGCGCGACGGAGGGCGCGACATGGGGCGCAAGCGGCACGACGACCGGATGATCCGCAATGGGCGGCGCCGGCTTTTCGGCCGGCATGGACGCCGCGGCGGCCATGGCGGGCACTTCGTCCCGGGAGTCGACGACCCAGGGCAACCGCGTGTTGGTTTCGCCGCCGCGCAGGCGGTCGAGCACGAACGCGATGCGGTCAAGCGAAGTCTCGAGCGACTCGAAGTGCTCGGGCGTCGCGCCACCCGCCACGTCGCCCACCGCGAGGTTCGACTCCATGAGGTGCGCGAGTTCGCCCAGGCGCATCGCGCCGGCCATGCGCGCGCTGCCCTTGAACGTGTGCAGCGTCCTGCGCAACTCGGCCGCCGCCCTGCCATCATTCGGATTGCGCTGCCACGCGCGCAGCGCCTCACCCGCCTCGGGGAACAGTTCCGCGGCCTCGTCTAAGAAGATCGGCAAGACCTGATCGTCGACGTCGTCGCGGATCGAGGCCAGCGGGTCGTCGTGCGCCATCGGCAGGCGGATTTCTTCGTAGTCCGGCACCGGCGAAGCGGGTACCGCAGTGGAATGGACTTCAGCCGCCGGCGAAACGATTGCCGCCGGCGCTTCTTCTTCCTCGCGCGCCGCGGCCGCGGCCGCGGCCTCTGCGTCGTCGACGTGACTCGCGGTTTCCTGCCGCAGCTCGTCCAAGTCCGCCTGAATCAATGCGGCTTCGGTGTGATCACCCGGCGTGAATGCCTCGCGAACCTCGACCCGGTGCGCGAGTTGCGCAAGCCCGGCAATCGCGCGCGCCAAAACGGGTTGCACGCTGCTCGAAAGCGGCGCTCCACGTTCCGCCAACGCGAGCAACGACTGTTCGAGCGACCTCGCCACGGCCGCCACCAGCGGAAATCCGCCCGTCCGGTGAATCCCGCACAGCGTGTGTCCGGCCCGGATCATGGACTCGGAGGGAACCGTGCGCGGATCGAATTGCAGCACCGAAAGTTCGCTCTCCAGCGTGGCGAGGTGCTGCCTCGCCTCGTCGACCAGAATCCTCCACAGCGAAGTCGATACGACGACGTCGCCGATCGCGATTTCCTCGGGCAACGGCGGCAGGGGCTCGTGCGGAGGGGCTTCGTCGTGCGGCGTTTCCGTAACCAGCTTCAGAACCGGCGCCGCCGGCGGCTCGAACTCGGGCTCTTCCTCTTCCGGAAGATCCATCACTTCGATGGTTTCCATCACCGACTCGCCGGGCGCGGCGAGCGTGGCCTCCTGCTTGTCGCCTGCGCCGAGCTCGGGCAATTCGATCAGGTCCGGTGGCGGCGGCGGGACTGCCGCGTGCACCGCTGGCTTCGGCAATTCGAACACGTTGGAAGGCGGCGATGTCACCGGCGCCGGGGTGGCCGGCGCCGCACCCGGCATCTCGGCCTCGACCGCGGCAATCGCCGCATGCAATTCACTCGCGTCGGCAGCCACGCGTCCCGTCGCTGTCAGCGCGTCGACCCAGCCGCGGAAGCTGCGCTCGGCGACGCCTATCATCGTGAGCACGGCCGGCGTCACCGGGCGTTCCTCCTCGATGAGCCGGTTGCAGACCTTCTCCGTATCGAACGCGTAATCGCCGAGTTGGGCGAGTCCCACCATACGGCCGCTGCCTTTCAGCGTGTGGAAGCCGCGACGCACCGTGCGCAGCGCCTCGCGGTCGCCCGGATTGCCGGCAAGCGCGCCATGGTTCTGCGCAACCGAGTCCAGCACTTCGGCCGCTTCGAAGAGATAGATCTCGAGGAGTTCGCGATCGAGCCCGCTTTCGTCGGTCGCGAGCAGGCGCTGCGTCTCCTCGGAAATTTCCGGCGCGGGTGCGGACGTTTCGGCCATCGCGCCCACGGCCGCAGCGAGATTGGCGGCCTCGCCCTTGGCAAGTTCCTGCAATGCGGATTCCACCTGGGCCACGAGTTCGCTGTCGCCGATCAATTCCGCATCGTCGCGCAACCCAGTCAGCTTCTGCTTCAACCCTTCGCGCGCAGCCGAGTCGGCGGGAGCGCGATGCACTTCCGCGACGAGGCCGGGCAGCGCCGCGCGCAATTCGGCCACGGCCGCCTCGACCGAGTCGCTCGCCGCCTGTTTTGGCGCCGGCGCTTCTCCAAGTCGTTTCGCAATGTATGGGGCGATCAACCGATCGCGGTCGGGACGCTGCTGCTCCACCGCCTCGATATAGAACCCCAGGCCCGACAGCGATTCGGCGAGGAGTTCCAGGTCCTCGTTGCTGATCGGCGCCTCCGGGTTGGCGTAGCTCTCGATCTGCTGCTGGCACAAACCCAACAGGCGATCGGCGTCCTCGAGCCCCAGGATGCGCAATGCGCCGCGAATCTGCTGGCTGTCCTTTCCGAGCGTGGCCAGGTCGGCGCGCTTCGCGTTGTCGCGGAAGAACGCATCGAGCACCTGCTCCATGTGGCGCAGGTTCGCCTGGATCTCGCGGCCGACCTGCGCCAGCAGCACGCGTTCCTGCGCGCGCTTGCTCATTTCGTCCAGCATCGGCGCTCCGGACGCGGCGGCCGGCCGGCCCGCGCGCGCCGCATCGAGGCGCGACAGCATCGCATCGACCTGCTTCGGGAAGTCTTCCGAAAGGCTCGTGTAGTTCTCGAACGCGGACTCGGCGAGCAGGAGCGCCGTTGCGTACTCCATCGCCACCGATTCCGAGACGCCCGACGAGGGCATCTTGTCGATGCGCTCGACCAGCGCGGCAGTGAGCTTCATCAGCGCGCCGTTGTGGATCTCGGCGGCCTTCGCGTGCACCGACGCCAGCGTCTGCTTCAGCTTCGGCAGGTTCTCGGCGCGGCCCGACGCCGCCTTCAGCCACGAATCCTTGGCACCGGCAAGCTGCTCACGCGCTTCGCGCAGGAGCGGCTGCAAGCGCACGACATCGGCCGAGAGCACCTCCGCCGACGGAATGAGCCCGGACAGCCTGAATGCGCGCTGCACCGCCTGCACCTGCGGCGCCACCGGCGCGCAGATCGCCACGAAATACAGCACTTCGCGACGCAGCCGGTCCGCGACCTTGCCGCTGCCTTCGGCCACACGCCGAATTTGCAGGTCGATGCGGGCGCAGAGCTGCTTCACGCCAAACCCGTGGTCGAGTCCGTTCTCGACAATGCCTTCGAGCAATGCGCCGACGGTCCACCAGAACGCGCGCAGGCTTCCCTGCGCCGTGATGTCCTCGATGCCGGCGACGGCATCGCGCATCACAGTCGAACCGGTCTCGTCGCCGCGGAGCCAGGCGAGCATCCCGCGCTGGTAGAGCCGCCGCTGCTTGACCATGTGCGACGGAAGCCGGTTGGGCGCGACGGTCTCGCGTGGGCCGATCCGCGGCGCGCGCGGCGACAGGTCGGGGTAGAAAAGATCGGTGGGGGCCGCGGCCTTCACGCCGCGCGCGAGCTGCATCGCTTCGTATTCGGGGTAGAGCTTGAGCGGAATCGGCGGTGCGCCGTTCACAAGTTCGTCGAGAAAGATCCGCAGCTTCCGGCAGGCGCGATCGACGACGGCGCACGCGGCACGCGCCTCGGCGGCGGGCAACTCCTCCATCCGCGTCAGCTGGCGCTCGAGTTCGTCGGTGAATGCCACAACAGCATCCAATCCGACCATCTGAATGGCGCCGGCCGCCTGGTGCACATGCGCGCGCGCGTGCTTGAGCGCTGTCGGATCTGCGGGATTGGCCTTGAAGAGGGCGACCGACTCGAGCCCGCGCGTCAGCGCCTGGTCGATTTCTCCTTGCACCCACGAAAGCGGGCCGAGGTCGAATATCAGTGCGGGATCGGTTGCCATGTCAGGAATCAGAGGTCAGGAATCAGGAATCAACATCAGCAAAGGACGTGCCTGACGCCAAGTCATCTGACTGATCAGACCTTGAAGCCGGCCACCGAAGAGCGCAATTCCGCTGCCAGCTTCGTCAACTGGCCGATGGACACGTTGGTCTGCTTCGTGCCCTCGGTCGTCTCTTCGGTGATCTTCAGGATGCCCTGCATGCCGCGCGTGACGTCCGTCACCGATGCCGACTGCATCTGCGTCTGCGCCGAAATCCGCGAAATGAGGTCGGCGAGATCGTGCGACACCTTCTGGATTTCCGTCAGCGCCTGGCCCGCGGCGTCGGAAAGCTTGGTTCCTTCGACCACGCCCACCGTCGACTTTTCCATGGCCGCGACCGCGTCCTGCGTATCCGCCTGAATGGTCTTCACGATCGCCTCGATCTGCTTCGTCGCCTCGCCCGAACGTTCGGCCAGGCGCTGCACTTCCTCGGCGACCACCGTAAACCCGCGGCCCGCCTCGCCGGCGGAAGCCGCCTGGATCGCGGCGTTCAACGCCAGCACGTTCGTCTGCTCGGTGATGTCCGAAATCAGTTCCACGATTTCGCCGATTTCCATCGACGATTCGCCGAGACGCTTGATCCGCTTCGACGTGTCCTGGATCTGCGTGCGGATTTCGTTCATGCCGGCGATCTGGTTCTGCACGACGACGCCGCCTTTCTCGGCGGCGGCCAGCGATTGCTGGGCGACCCGCGCCGACGCCATCTGCAGCACCGACGCCGAAGCCTGCTGGATTTCCTTGTTCTGCCGCTGCGAGGCCTCGTAGAGCCGGTTCGAGATGGCCTGCGTCTCCTGCGTCGCCTTCGTCACCTGGTCGGTCGCCGAATTGATGCCGCGCACCAGCGTGCGCAACTCCTCGATCGTGAAATTGATCGAGTCCGCGATGGCGCCCGTCACGTCTTCGGTCACCGAGGCCTGCACGGTGAGATCGCCGTCCGCGAGATTTCCCATCTCGTTCAGCAGCCGGAGAATGGCCTCCTGGTTGCGCTTGTTCTCGCCTTCGCTTTCGAACGCGCGCACGCGGGCGTCGTCGAGGAAAACCTTGCCCAGCAAAACGAGGCAGGCGAGCGCCATCAGCGCGAACGTGATGGCCGCGCCCAGGAGCAGCAGGTGCACCGGGGTGGCGCCTTCGAACTCGCCCGCGAGCTTCGTATTTTCGTTCAGCAGCGGTTCCGCATCCTGGTTGATGCCGCGCGCGGCCTGTTTGGCGACGACGAGCCGCGGCATGTTCGCGAGTATCGCGTTCACGCCGCCTTCGTAGCTCGTGAACCGTTTCGCGAGTTCCGTCAGCGTCGCGCGCACGTCTTCACCGCGCACCGGCGCGAGCCTGAGCGGCTCGCTGCCCTTCAGGAGGCCGCTCAGGATGTCGCGGAACGTTCCCGAGTCCTTGCCCAGCAGGAACGCGACTTCCGGGTCGATTTCGTCGGAGGATGCGAGCGAGTTGGCGTTCTTCGCGATGCGCTGCGACAGCACCGCAAGCTGGTTCGTGTACTCGATCTCCCGCAACGACCCGCCGCCCTGGCCGATCTGCTGGGCCGCTTGCTGCGCGAGTTCCAGGATCGCGCTGTTGCCGGAGTTGATCGTCTCGAGGCCCTTGGCCAGCGTGGTCAGGCTCGTTTCGTTCGCGAGCAACCGGTCCGCGGCGAGGTCTACGCGCTCCCACCGCGTCTTGATGTCGCCCAACAACTTGACGGTCGCATCGTCGTGTGCGGCATCGAGCGACACGCCGCGCGCGGCGCCGCCCGTCAGCAGCGCCTGCAGGTCGGCGTTGAATCGGTCGCGGCTGTCCTTGACGGCCGCGAACGCGCTGGCCTGGCCCTGTGCCGCCAAAGCGCTGCCCCGTGCGAGCCGCTGCGAGAGCATCTGCATTTCCGTCGCCGTCGCCATCGACGCAGACGTCTGCGCTGCCTGGCGGCCATCGAGGAACACCATGAGGGCGGCAAGCGCCAGGAAAATCACCAGCAGGAAGCCCAGCACCTGGAACTGCTTGGTGACCGGCAGGTTGCCGATGCCCCAGACCTTCTTCGGCATGGCGGTGACGGCGCTTGCGGTGCGCAACTGGTCCATGATGGACACGGACGCCAGCGGGTCGTAGCCCTGTTGCGCGGCCTGGTTCATCTTGACCTGCGTCGTCGGCATGTCAAGGTCCAGGTCCGCCGCCTTCCTTCTCTCGCTGCCGAACAGATTGGGCAGTTTCAGCGCCATTGCTTCCTCCCGAAGGCCGGCCACCGCCGCCCCTTAAATTCCTACCTGCAAAAATGCCGGATCGTTCGCGAGCTTCGCGAGATCGATTTCCTGCCAGGCGTTGCCGTCGCCGTCCATCCAGCGCTGCGCGTACCAGGCGGGCGCGTCGTGCGGCGGCGATGCCGGCGCCAGTTCCACGACGTTGCGCAGTCCCAGGACGTGCTGCACGACGATGCCGGCATTCATTTCACCGGCGCGCGCCCCGAACAACACCAGCCGGCTTTGCCCTCCGCCCAACCCGGAATCGCGGCCCAGGAACGCGGAGAAGTCGATGACGGAATAAAGATTGCCGCGAATATTGGAGACGCCCAGGTACCACGCGCGGGTCAACGGGACGGGCACCACGGTCGGAAGTGTCGTGATCTCGCCCGCGTCGGCCAGGCGGACCAGCCACCGCTCGCCGCCGCTCGCGAGCCCCAGCCGCGACGACTCCACCTGCGCGGCGGTCTTCGTCGCCAGGCGCGCCGCCAGTTCCTGCTGGAACGTGCGAAGGTCGAGTTTTTTTGCGGTGCGCGCCATGATTGTAGCGTCAGTCCCGAAGGGCCGCCCCGAGGGACTGACACGCCCCCTCGGGGGGCAGCGAGCGTAGCGAGCGTGGGGGCTGTTTCATATCCCTCGGGGCGGCCCTTCGGGATTGCGGGATTCGGATCGGCTCCATGTTCAGCTTATCGCCGCGATTTTTTCGAGGAGTTCGTCGCGGTTGACGGGCTTGACGATGTAGTCGCGCGCGCCCTGGCGCATGCCCCAGATCTTGTCGGTCTCCTGGCTCTTCGATGTGCACAGGATGATCGGGATCGCCCGCGTGTCGGGGTCGCGGCTGATCGCCCGCGTCGCCTGGAAGCCGTTCAACCCCGGCATGACGACATCCATGAGGATCAAGTCGGGCTTCAGCGATTTCGCCTTGAGGATCGCGTCCTCCCCGTTGTCGCTTGCCACGACCTCGTAGCCGGATTTCGTCAGCATGTCGTTCAGCACGTGCCGCTCGGTCGGCGAGTCGTCGACGATGAGAATCTTTCTGATGGCCATGTCTCCTGCCCTGTGTTTCGCCCCGGCATGCTCGCGCGCCAAAGCCGACGCGCGCGTATCGGTGGCCGCCATCATGCGGCCGCGCGATTGACGTGCGCGGCGACCGCCTTGAGGAGGCTTTCTTTTGTAAACGGTTTGGTCAGGTACTGGTCCGAACCGACCATCCGTCCGCGCGCCCTGTCGAACAAGCCGTCCTTCGACGAAAGCATGATCACCGGGGTACGCTGGAACTTGCCGTTCTTCTTGATCAGCGCGCAGGTCTGGTAGCCGTCCAGGCGCGGCATCATGATGTCGACGAACACGAGGTCCGGCTGATGGTCGGCAATCTTGGCGAGGGCGTCGAAGCCGTCGTCGGCCAGGATGACCGTACAGCCTGCCTGCAGCAGGAAAATCTCGGCGCTGCGGCGGATCGTGTTCGAATCGTCGATCACCATCACCTTTACGCCCTGCAACGGATTCGGATCGGCCAATTGATTCACCTTGCCCCATGCGGCGACGGTTGCGGGGCGCCCACCGGCGCCCGCACTTGTCGTGTTCAAGTTTGCCACGGCCCAAGCGAACTGACTAGAGCATAAAGCTTGCCGGAATAGGCGCGCGGCGCCGAATTCGCCCAAAATGCAACACGGCGGTAAATTTCGGGACGTTGTCCTGCCGTGGCGCGTCAGGGTTTGCCGTCGGAGGGCGGGGAAAGGAAGCCTGATCAGGAACCCAGGAACATTCGATAGGCGGGATTATCCGTCTCGTCCACGCAGGTATAGCCCAATCGGTCCAGAAACCGTCGAAAATCGGCCTTGTCGGCCTGCGGGACCTGCATTCCGACCAGGACCCTGCCGTAATCCGCGCCGTGGTTGCGGTAGTGGAAAAGGCTGATGTTCCAGCCGGCGCTCATGCTGTTCAGGAAGCGCATCAGCGCGCCAGGGCGTTCGGGGAACTCGAAGCGGTACAGAATTTCGTCCTTGGCGGCCGGCGCGTGCCCGCCGACCAAGTGCCGCACGTGCAGCTTGGCCATTTCATTGTCGGTGAGGTCGAAGGCCTCGATCCGGGCCTTCCGGAACGCCGCGAGGAGCTCCCGCGTCTCCTGGCGGTTGGCGACTTCGACGCCGACGAAGAGGTGCGCGGTCGCAGCATCGGCGAACCGGTAGTTGAACTCGGTGATGCTGCGCTTGCCCAGCAACGCGCAGAATTCGCGGAAGCTGCCCGGCCTTTCGGGAATGCTCACCGCGAATATCGCCTCGCGCGCCTCGCCCAGTTCGGCGCGTTCCGCGACGAACCGCAGCCGGTCGAAATTCATGTTGGCGCCGCAGGCGATGGCGACCAGCGTGCGGTCGCGGACGCGATGACGCTCGCACCAGGCCTTCAAGCCGGCGACGGCGAGCGCCCCGGCAGGCTCCAGGATCGAGCGCGTGTCCTCGAATACGTCCTTGATCGCGGCACAGATGGCGTCGGTGTCGACGCGCACCATGTCGTCGACGTAGGCCTTCGCCAGGCGAAAGGTCTCCTTGCCGACCTGCCTCACCGCGACACCGTCCGCGAAGAGGCCCACGTGCGGCAGCGTCACGCGCCGGCCAGCGCTAAGCGAGCGCGTCATCGCGTCCGAGTCAACCGGCTCGACGCCGATGACGCGGATATCGGGACGCACCTGCTTCACGTAGGCCGCGATGCCCGAGATGAGGCCGCCGCCACCCACCGCAACGAATATGGCTTCGATCGGCCCCTGGCATTGGCGGAGGATCTCCATGCCGACCGTGCCTTGCCCGGCGATGACATCGGGGTCGTCGTACGGGTGCACGAACGCCGCGCCGGAGGTCTTCTGGAGCGCCTGCGCGCGGTCGTAAGCGTCGGAGTACGAATCACCGTGCAGCACCACCTTCGCCCCGCGCGCCTCGACCGCGGCGATCTTGATGTGCGGTGTGGTGACCGGCATGACGATGGTCGCGCGGCAGCGGAGCTTCTGCGCGGCCAGGGCGACGCCTTGCGCATGGTTCCCGGCCGAGGCGGCGATCACGCCTTTCGCGCGCTGCGCGGGTGAAAGATGCGCCATCTTGTTGTAGGCGCCGCGCAGCTTGAACGAGAACACGGGCTGCTGGTCCTCGCGTTTGAGCAACACGCGATTGTTCACGCGCCGCGAGAGCGTGGGCGCCACGTCGAGCGGGGATTCGATCGCGACGTCGTAGACCTTTGCGGTCAGTATTTTCTGCAGGTAGTCGATGGGCATGATGTGAATGCAGCCTAGCAGGAAAATCTTTGTCGCGGCACGGCGCACTATTTCTGCTAGGCTCCCGGCCCATGCCGCGCGCGACCAAACGTCCCCGCAAGGCCACCGCCACACCCGCGACGCTGGCGGTCGTGGACTTGGGCTCGAACAGTTTCCGGCTCGAGATCGGCCGCGTCGAAGGCGACCAGATTTTCCGCCTCGACACGTGGCGCGAGACGATCCGCTTCGGCGCGGGCATGGACGAGTCCGGCCGGCTGACATCCCAGGCGCGCCGCATCGCCCTGGCTTGCCTCACGCGCTTTCGCGAGCGGCTCTCCGGGCTTCACCCGTCAGCGGTGCGCGCGGTCGCGACGAACACGTTCCGCGTGGCGAAAAACGCGGCGACGTTTCTTCCGCAAGCCGAGGCGGCACTCGGCTTTCCGATCGACATCATCGCCGGCCACGAGGAGGCGCGCCTCATTTATCTCGGCGTCGCGCACGTGCTGCCGCCGTCGACAGAGCCGCGGCTGGTCATCGATATCGGCGGCGGCTCGACCGAAATCATCATCGGCCGCGGCCTCACTCCGGAACGGCTCGAATCGCTGAAGCTAGGGTGTGTCAATCTCTCGCAGCGTTTTTTTGGGGACGGCGCGCTGCGTGCCGACGCGTTCGCGGCCGCCGAGACGCATGCGCGTGCGGAAATCGAGGCGATCGCGCAAGCGTTCGGGCGCGAGCGATGGCGCGAGGCGTATGCGTCGTCGGGCACGGCGCTGGCGCTCGCCGCAATCCTCGAGGAAAACGGCCTGTCGTCGGGAGGAATCACGCCGGAAGGCCTCGCGCGATTGCGCAAACGCATGGTGGGGGCCGGTCACCTGGGGCGCCTGACCCTTGCCGGCATCAAGCCCGAGCGCGCCCCGGTGCTGCCCGGCGGATTCGCGATCATGGCCGCCGCGATGGCGGAATTGTCGGTCCCGCGCCTGAACCCCGTCGGCGGCGCGTTGCGCCTGGGCGTGCTCTACGACCTCCTGGGCCGCACCGGGCACCGCGACAGCCGCGTCGCCACCGTCGAGAGCTTCGTCGAGCGCTACCGCGTCGATCGTGCGCACGCGCAGCGCGTCGCCGCGATGGCAAAGGCGCTCTACACGAACGCGGCGAAGCGGCCGGAGCGCAACGTCGCGCAACGCGTCGAATGGGCCGGCCTGCTGCACGAGATCGGTTACACGGTGTCGCACATCGGGTACCACAAGCACGGCGCGTACATCCTGGAGAATGCCGACATGCCGGGCTTCTCGGCCCAGGAGCAGCGGCAACTCGCGCTGCTCGTCAACGGCTGTCGCGGTGGACTGTCGAAGTTGGAGCCCGCTCTGCACGACGCCGAAGCGATCGCGCAAGTTCTCGCGCTGAGGCTTGCCGTGCTGTTCCACCACGCGCGACGCGCGATCGACACGCCGCGCGTCACGCTCACGGCCGGTCGCACGATCCGGTTCGGCGTCTCGGCCCGGTGGCTTTCGCGTCATCCGCTGACGCAGCACCTTCTCGTCAAGGAGCGCGAGGAATGGATGGCGCTCGGGTTCAGGTGGCGGAAGGCAGGCTCCCGCTAGACGAAATCGGGCCCCACCACGACCTTCAGCACCACGGCCGCGCCGCCTTCCTTCGCGCGGTTGGACAGCCACCAGACTGCGCCCTTGCGCACCGACCAATAGGCCTCCTCGCCGGACAGCAGGAACGACGCCATGGCGCCAAGCGTGGGCTGGTGGCCGACGATCAGAACCGGCTCGCGCGAGTCGGGCCAGTTCGCCGCCGCGAGCGCCGCGGCCACCGTCGCGCCCGGCGCCAGTTCCGCGACGGTCTTGAATTTTCTTTTCAGCGCGAGTGCGGTTTGCTGCGCGCGATCGGCCGGGGACACCAGCACGCGGCACGTGTCGGGCAGGTGCGAGTCGAGCCACGCCGCCATCCGGTCGGCCTGCTTCAAACCCTTCGACGTCAGGCGCCGGCCGAGATCGGGCTCGCCGGGCTCGGCTTCGCAATGGCGCCAGAGGATCAAGTCCATCATTCTTCGGTGTCGGGTGCGCGCATCCGCGCAAGCAGGGTGTCCTGCGCCGCCCTGGCGCGGGTGCCGCGGCGGCGGGAAACTCTTGTCCAGCTTCCGTCGGAATGCAATTCCCACGCGTCGACATTGTCGGCCAGGTAGGTGCGCAAGCCCTCATCGACCACGCGCTTGCGCAGCACCGGGTCGCGCACGGGAAAGGCAACCTCCACGCGACGGAACATGTTGCGCCCCATCCAGTCCGCCGACGACAGCCAGACGTCGGGATCACCGTCGTTCGCGAAGTACCAAACGCGGTGATGTTCGAGAAAGCGCCCGAGGATCGAGCGCACGCGGATGTTCTCCGACAGGCCCGGCACCCCCGGCCGCAGCGCGCATGCGCCGCGGACGATGAGGTCGATCTTCACGCCGGCTTCGGATGCCGCATAGAGCGCGCGGACGACGCCCTCCTCGACCAGCGCATTCATCTTGGCGACGATCTGGGCCGGCCTGCCCTCCTTCGCGATCCTTGTTTCGCGGCGGATCATCTCCAGCACGCGGCGGTGCATCGTGAAAGGCGCGAGCAGAAGCCGCTTCATCCGCGCGGCGCGGGCTAAGCTCGTGATGTGCAGGAAGACCTCGTTCACGTCGGCGCAGATCTCCGGGTCCGCGGTCAGCAGGCCGAAATCGCTGTACAGGCGCGTCGTGCGCGGGTGATAGTTTCCGGTACCCAGATGCGCGTACGGGACGAGCCGCGATTCGCCCTTGCGATCGCTCTCGCGGCGAATGAGGAGCGCCAGCTTCGCGTGGGTTTTCAAGCCGAACACGCCGTAGACGACCTGCGCGCCCGCGCGTTCCAACCGCTCGGCCCAGTTGATGTTCGCTTCCTCGTCGAAGCGCGCCATCAATTCGACGACGACGGTCACTTCCTTGCCCCGCTTGGCCGCCTCGATCAGCGCCTCCATCAGCACCGAGTTCACGCCGGTGCGATAGACGGTCTGCTTGATCGCGACGACATTGGGATCCTCGGCGGCGCAGCGGATGAATTCGACCACTGGCTCGAACGACTGGTACGGGTGGTGCAGAAGAATGTCCTGCTCGCGGATCGCGGAGAGGATGTCGGGCGCGCCGAGCAGGCGGTCCGGGAGTCCCGGCACGAAAGGCTCGTACTTCAATTCGTCGATGTCGACCTGGTCGGCCAGCGACGACAGCCGCGCGAGATTGACCGGACCGTCGCAGCGGTACAGGTCGGCTTCCGTGAGGTCGAACTGCTGCAGCAGGAATTGGGCGATCGCGTCCGGGCAGGCTTCGGCGACTTCGAGGCGGACCGCGGAGCCAAACTGCCTCTCCGGCAATTCGCCTTTCAGCGCCTGCCTGAGGTTCTTGACCTCTTCCTCGTCGATCCACAGGTCGGCATCGCGAGTGACGCGGAACTGCGAATAGTCGACGACGTCGCGTCCCGGGAAGAGCTCGTGCAGATGGGCGTGCATCACCGAAGACAACATCACGAAATCGTTGTCGCCGCCACTCACTTCGCGGGGCATCTTGATGATCCGCGGCAGCACGCGCGGCGCTTTGACGATCGCGATGCCGGTGTCGCGGCCAAAGGCGTCGCGCCCCGTCAACTGGATCACGAAGTTGAGACTCTTGTTGACGACCTGCGGGAAAGGATGCGCGGGATCGAGCCCAATCGGCGTGAGCAGCGGCCGCACCTCGCGCTCGAAGTATTTCGCCGCCCACGCCTTGGCCGCGTCGGTGAATTCCGTGCGGCGAATCAGGCGGACGCCCGCCCTGTCCAGCGCCGGCAGCACTTGATCATTGAGGACGCGGTATTGGTCGGCGATCAGCGCGCGGGCATCGTCGCCCAACTTGGTGAAGAGCTCGCGCGCTTCCTGCAGTGTCATCCCCGAGGGCGGCACTTTCGCGCGCAACTGCTCCTTGACGCCGGCAATGCGGATTTCGAAGAACTCGTCTAAGTTGCTGCCGACGATGCACAGGAAGCGCAGGCGCTCGAGCAGCGGAACCGCGCCATTTTCCGCGAGAGCCAATACACGGCGGTTGAACTCGAGCAGCGACAGCTCACGGTTGATCGGCAATGCAACGGGCGTGCTCACGGTGTCGGGGACGGCCGCACGCGCCGCCGTCCCGGTCAGGACGGAGATGGGCAAAGTTTGCGTGGATGATTGTTCCATCAGGGTCGCAAGCAAACGTTACGGGAGCGTGACACCGGCGGCCTGAGTCTTAAGCGGCGGCGAGCAGCCACATGCAGCGGCCACGGGTTTCGGTGTGCAACGCCTCGAGGTACGCCTGGTGGGCCTGCGCTTCTTCGGGCGTCGGTTCGATGACGGTCAGCGGCAGCCGGGCCGCGCGGGACTCGCCCGCACCCACGAGCATGCCCACGGAAGGCCCCGCACCCATGTCAATTGTGAGCGATTCCTGGCCGCGCGTCATCGCCAGGTAAACCTCGGCCAGAAGCTGCGCATCGAGCAGCGCGCCGTGCAACGTGCGATGGGCATTGGACACGCCGAAGCGCTCGCACAACGCGTCCAAGTTGTTGCGCTTGCCGGGAAACGCTTCGCGCGCCAGGGCGAGCGTATCGATCAGCCCGCCGTACACGTCCGAGCAGGACGGCAAATCGGCGCCCAGGAATTCGGTGTCCAAGAATCCGACGTCGAACGGCGCGTTGTGGATGATCCACGTCGCGCCGCGCGCGAAGTCGACGAATTCCGCCGCAACCTCCCGGAATTTCGGATGGCCCTTCAAGTCCTCCCAGGTCATCCCGTGCACCTCGGTCGCGCCAACATCGACCTCGCGGTCGGGGTTGATGCGAAGGTGCAGGTTGCGGCCGGTGGTCCGGCGGTCGACCAGTTCCACCGCCGCGACCTCGATGATCCGATGGCCGAGCTTGGGGTCCAAGCCCGTGGTTTCGGTGTCCAGGATGATATGACGCACGCCGAGATTCTACGCCGGGTCATTTGCTGCGTCGCAGCAATCCGGCGGGGGTCCTCCCGCGAAAGTTAAGCGGCGTCGAGTGCCACTTCGACGCCGCTTCAACGAGCCACTCTCCGGGAAGCTCCAGCGATGCCGGCGCGCAGTCCATTCCGCGAAAGTTGCGCGTCGCCGCGGCGACGCTCCAACGAGCCACCCGGCGTGCCTATTTGCGATATTTTTGGATCGTGGACTGAATCTCCTGGATCGCGTGCTCGATCTCGTCGTCGGTCAGGTCGCGCTGCGTGCCCTTGCGGTCGGTGAGCGTCAACGTCCGGTCGATCTGCGTTTCGAATTCGCCCAGCCCGAGCGTCTCGGTGATCGTCGTCGACGGCTCGTCGGTCAGCGTTTCCGGACCCCAGCGCACGACGATCGCCGACAGGTTGTCGCCGTCCGGGCCACCGCGTTTCTCGCCCTCGCGCATCATCTGCGGCGCGGTCTTGAGGATGGGTGTCGACGTGAGCCACGTCGACATTTCCTTCTGGTCGAGCACCGCCCACAAGCCATCGGTGCACATGACGATGATGTCGCCGTTGCGCAGTGGCGTGCGCCGCGACAGGTCGATGACCGGATCGACCAATCCGCCCAGACAACTGAAGATCTTGTTGCGGTCGGGGTGGTCGATGACCTCGTCGACGCCGATGATGCCCTGGTCGACCAGGTACTGGACCTTGGAATGATCCTTCGTCGAGCCGATCAAGCCGCCCTGCCGGAACAGGTAGAGGCGCGAGTCCCCGACGTGCGCCCAGTAAGCGTGGCCTCCTTGCACGATGCAGCACACGCATGTCGTGCGCGGCGTTTCGAGCATCGAGAACTGGTTCGCGTAGGAGCCGAGCGCCGCATGCGCGCGCAGCATCGTGTCCTGCAGGAACTTGAGCGGATTCTTGAGGAGCGGCTTCGCCTCCTGCTGGAAGCGCTCGATGAAAAGACGCACGGCGATCTGCGCGGCGATCTCGCCGCCCGCGTGCCCACCCATGCCGTCCGCGACGACCAGCATCAACGTGTCGCGGCTGTACGTATAGGCGAGCCGGTCCTGGTTGACCTTGCGCGAACCCTTGCGGGATTCCTGGAAAATCGTGAAGCGCATGCGACGAAGACCCTAAGCGGTCAGGCGCCGATTTGCGAGAAAAGCATCTTCTTGAGGTTGCCCATGAAGGTCAACTTGCGCTTCGTCTGCGGAATGTCGCGGATCGCCTTTTGCAGCGCGAACACACTCTGCGGCCGCTCGAGCGGATCGAGGCGAAGGCACCAATCGATGACCTCGAGAATGTTTTCGGAGTACTGGCCTGCCCAGATTTTCTTTGCCGACACGAGATGGTCCTCCTGCACGCGCGCATCGGCGGCCTGCGGCGCAAAGGCCGCGAGGCACGCGAACATCGATGCGCCGACGCCATAGACGTCGGTCCACGGGCCAAGACGATCAGGCTCGCGATATTGTTCGGGCGCCGCGAATCCCGGCGTGTACATCGGCGCCAGCTTCGGGCGCGCGCTGGTCAGCGTCTGCCGCGCGGCGCCGAAGTCGAGCAGCACCGGCGTGCCGTCGGTGCGCAGGTAGATGTTGGCGGGCTTGATGTCGAGGTGCAGGAGCTTGTGCGTGTGGACTTCGCGCAGGCCGTTCAGCAGGTGCATGAACACGTGCCGCACCAGGCGCTCGGACATCTGGTCCTGGCGCATCTGGATCTGCTGCTGCAGCGTGCGCCCGCGCTCGTAGCGCATCACCATGTAGACGGTCTCGTTCGCGCGGAAGAAGTTCAACACGCGGACGACATTCGGATGGTTGATCTTGGCGAGCGCGCGGCCCTCCTCGAAAAAGCACTTCATTCCATAGCGGAACGACGTGAGGTTCTCGGCCGAGCTCGCGCGCACGATGTCGCCTTCGGTGCGCAGGACCAGCGATGACGGCAGGTATTCCTTGATGGCGACCGGCGCGCCGGTATCGTCGAACGCGCGGTAGACGATCGAAAAGCCGCCGCGGCTGATCTGCCGGTCGACCCGGTAGTTCAGCAGCTGGTAACCCCCGACAAGGGCTTGGTTGGTGACGGCCATTCGCTTTTTCGAGTAGGGTGCGGGGCTCGGATTTCGGGCCGGCCCGCCGATGTTCAACCGCAAGTAAGCGCAAATCGCATGCCAGCCGTCGTCCTCGCGGCTTGCGCCAAGGGCGGTTAGCGCTTACATTCTCGGCAACCCGGCAGCCAAAGTAAAGGAAACGCCTCGCGAGCCGTGCAAATGCTTGCGAATATGTCTCCTGGGCCATAAGAAGTGCCAAAACGCCGCCGGAACCTGACGTTGCGCGGCCAGCGAGCCAGGGAGCCTCGATCCCATGATCCTCAGTATGACCGGCTTTGCAGCGGAGGCCGCCGAATTGCCCGGCCTGTCGCTGTCGGTCGAATTGCGGTCGGTGAATCACCGGTATCTCGACGTCACCGTCAGGCTGCCCGACGAATTGCGCCACCTGGAGCCCGCGCTGCGCGAACGCCTGTCGGGCGATCTCAAACGCGGCAAGATCGAGTGCCGCGTGGCGTTGGCCCGGACCACTCCCGGCGCCACCACGCTCGCGGTGGATGCGGCCAAAGTCGCGCAACTCGCCGATGCTGCCAATCAGGTCTCGCAGATCGTTCCGACCGCCCTGCCCCTCTCGATCAACGAAATCCTGCGCTGGCCCGGGGTTTTGGCCGAGCCGTCGATTCCTGCCGAAGAACTTGCGGCGAGGGTCGCGGCCCTTGTCGACCGGGCGCTGACCGACTTGGCGGCGTCGCGGCGGCGGGAAGGCGCCAAGGTTGAAGCCGTCCTCAAGGCAAGTTGCGACGGCATCGAGGCGGAAGTCGCGCGCGTGGCGCCGCGCATCCCGGCCATTCACGCCGCGTTCAACGAGAAACTCGCGCTGCGTCTGCGCGACGCTCAGCTCGACGCGAACGACGATCGCCTGAAACAGGAATTCGCGCTGTTCGCCACCAAGATCGACGTCGCCGAGGAACTGTCGCGGCTGACCACGCACGTGGCCGAGGTGAGGCGCGTGCTCGGCGCCGGCGGCAGCGCCGGTAAGCGGCTGGATTTTCTTGCGCAGGAATTGCACCGCGAGGCCAACACGCTGGGCAGCAAGTCGGTCGACGCTGAAATTTCGCAGGCGTCGCTGGAACTCAAGGTGCTGATCGAGCAGATGCGCGAGCAGGTGCAAAATGTGGAGTAGTTTTTGGACCCCCACGCTTGCCGCATTCGCGGCTGCGCTGCCCCCCGAGGGGGAGCTATTCGCGCCTTGGGAAGGCCCGGCGGCGCTCAAATTCGCGTCGCCGAACGACCGACGGCGGCCGACAGACCACGCGTCGTTACAAGAAGACGGCCAAGGAGGCCGCGAGTAAGTGGGCGCGCTTCCAATCGCCACCAAAGCGCCGCCCGCGTCGGGCTGCCTCTTTGTCCTCGCGGCACCGTCGGGCGGCGGCAAGACCAGCCTCGTGCGCGCGTTGCTCGAACGCGAGCCCGGCATTCGGCTGTCGGTGTCCTATACGACCCGCCCACCCCGGCCTGGCGAAGAGGAAGGCGTTCACTATCACTTCGTCGACGAGGCCCGGTTCATGGCGCTCAAGGAGGCCGGCGAGTTTCTCGAACACGCCAACGTGCACGGTTTTTGGTATGCGACGTCGGCGACATGGCTACGCCTTGAGGTCCAGCACGGCCACGACGTCGTGCTCGAAATCGACTGGCAGGGCGCGGCGCAGGTGCGCCAACTGATGCCGGACGCCGTGCACATCTTCATCCTGCCGCCGACACTGGCTTCGCTCAAGGAAAGGCTCGAAAAGCGCGGCCAGGATGCGCCGGAAGTCATCGCACGTCGCCTGGAAGCCGCTCGCGAAGAGATGCGGCACTGCGGCGAATTCGATTATGTTATTATGAATCAGGACTTTGCGAGGGCAGTCGACGACCTGTCGGCGATTGTCCGTGCTGCACGGCTGACCGCGGCGCGGCAACAGGTGCGGCATGCGGCCCTCATCACCCAGCTCCTGAACCGATAGCAAAATGGACTGCCCAATTTAGTCGAGGAACGCCATGGCCCGCATCACGATCGAAGACTGTTTAGCCCGCATTCCCAACCGTTTCGAGTTGACGCTCGCCGCGACCAACCGCGCCCGCCAGATCACGTCGGGGTCCGCGCCGATGGTCGAGGCCGATCGCGACAAGCCGACGGTCATTGCGCTGCGTGAAATGGCGGCCGGCAAGATCGGCATCGAAATGCTGACCAAGACGGCGCCGATTATTCCGCCGCAACTCTAGACCAACGAACGGAGTGGGCCATTCAACACGCTGCGCGCGTCGCCCCTTCGTTGAATTTTCCGTCATGGATCGACGGGCTTTGCCCGCGATCCATGAGTAGCAAGTTCGGCCGAAAGTAGGGTTGCACTTTCGGCCGCCGCCATGTCGGAGATCGCGGAGTTCACGAGGCACCTGGGTCACTACCTTCCGGCGCCCGACGTCGCCCTCGTTTCGCGCGCGTTCGAATTCTCCGACTCGGCCCACCGCGGCCAGTACCGCAAGTCCGGCGAGCCGTACATCACGCATCCGCTGGCGGTCGCCAGCATCCTTTCGCAATGGCGCCTGGACGCCCAGGGGCTCGCCGCGGCGTTGCTGCACGACGTGATGGAAGACACGTCCGTCACCAAAAACGAACTGGAAAAGAAATTCGGCAAGCCCGTCGCCGACATGGTCGACGGCGTGTCCAAGTTGGACCAGATCGAATTCGACTCGCGCGAGGAAGCGCAGGCCGAGAGTTTCCGCAAGATGCTGCTCGCGATGGCGCGCGACGTGCGCGTCATCCTGATCAAGCTCGCCGACCGGCTGCACAACATGCGCACGCTGGATGCGATGGCGCAGGCGCACAAGAAGCGCATCGCCAAGGAAACACTCGACATCTATGCGCCCATCGCCAACCGCCTGGGGCTTAACGCGCTGTATCTCGAGCTCCAGGACCTGTGCTTCAAGCATCTCTATCCGCTGCGCTACCGGATCCTCGCGAAGGCGATCAAGGCCGCGCGGGGCAATCGCCGCGAAGTGATGAACCGTTTGCTCGACGTGATTCGCGAAGGCTTCGCCAAGTCCGACTTGATCGCCGTCGTCACCGGGCGCGAAAAAACGATCTTTTCCGTCTACAAGAAGATGCGCGAAAAGCACTACACGTTCTCGCAGGTGTTCGACATCTACGGCGTGCGCGTGCTCGTTCCCGACAAGACCACGTGCTATGCGGCGCTGGGCGTGCTGCACGAGCTCTACAAGCCGATCCCCGGCAAATTCAAGGACTACGTCGCCATCCCGAAGGCCAACGGCTACCAGTCGCTGCACTCCACACTGTTCGGGCCGTTCGGCACGCCACTGGAAGTGCAGATCCGCACACACGACATGCACCGGATCGCCGAAGCGGGTGTGGCCGCGCATTGGCTGTACAAGGCCGGCGGCGAACTCGATCTCGCCGAGGCGCAACGCGAGACGTCGCGCTGGCTGCAGAGCCTGCTCGAAATCCAATCGGAATCGGGCGACTCGAAGGATTCCCCGACGAGATCTACGTGTTCACGCCGAAGGGCAAGATCATGGCGCTGCCGCGCGGCGCGACCGCGGTGGATTTCGCGTATGGCGTGCACACGGACATCGGCCACCATTGCGTCGCCGCGCGAATCAACTACGAACTGCTGCCGCTGCGCACCGAGCTCAAGAACGGCGACCATATCGAGATCCTGACGTCACCGACGGCGCGGCCGAATCCCTCGTGGCTGTCGTTCGTCTCGACCGGCAAAGCGCGTTCGCGCATCCGCCATTACCTGAAGGGCCTGCAGCAGAAGGAATCCGCGGCACTGGGCGAGCGGCTGCTCAACCAGGCGCTGGCGACGCTCAAAGTCGAGCCGGAATCCATCACGTGGGACCGCTGGGAGGCGGTCGCCAAAGAGTACGGCACCAAGACGCCCATCGAAATCCTCGCCGATATCGGACTCGGCAAGCGCCTGTCGTTCGTCGTCGCGCAGGCGCTAACCAAGATCGCCGGCAAGGCCGATGATTCCCAGACCCCCGCAACTGCGAGACAGGGCGCGCTGACGCTGCGCGGCGTCGAAGGTGTCGCGATCCAGTATGCGAAGTGCTGCCGCCCGATTCCCGGCGACACGATCGCTGGACAATTTCGCCGCGGCCAGGGTCTTCTCGTGCACAGCCGCGACTGCCTGACGCTGAAAAAGCAGCGCCTGGATTCCGCGGAGCTGGTCGACGTCGAATGGGCGCCCGATGTGCAGGGCACGTTCGAGACCGGCATGCGGCTCCTGGTGTCGGACCGTCGCGGCCTCCTTGCGGACCTCGCCATGGCGATCGCCGACGCCGAAGCGAATATCGACACGGTGTCGATGGAGCGGCCCGG
>WNFM01332142.1_pt2 | contig 30131 bp, 26 predicted proteins | sample 5400271 | NCBI WGS metagenome assembly WNFM01 (sample SAMN13153352, study PRJNA577476) | soil metagenome | isolation source: 60 cm saprolite on Douglas fir-dominated hillslope | place: USA:California | collected 2013-09-17 | reverse complement strand
GCGCAACCGTCCGCGGCTCAAGCGCCCGAGACGTCGCGTTCCAATCCTGCAGGATCCTGCGCCGCTCCTCCCCAGAGACAAGCTCAAGCCGCCCAATCGAAACCTCGGGATCGGCAGTAGCGATCAACAGCTTCAAAAATCTTTGTTGATAGTTGGCCAGATCGACCGCGCCATAACGTCTCGGGTTGGCATCGAAGTCGATCCGAAGCGGAGCATCATCTGAGCGGTGATAAACGGCAATCGAGAAATCCTCGGCCAGTCCAAGTGAGAGGTTATGTGCAATGATATTATTGCCGGCAAACGTAAAACTGTAATCGAACGTCATGATGTTGACGGAAAGCCCGAACAGCATTCGGCTATTGGCAATGCCGCCATCGCGTCGCAGGTCGGTAATTTGATATTGTTGGTGCTTCAGTACTCGACGCATTTGCCAGGAGGTCTGACCTACAACTTCCGACACGGTCATGTTCGGGCAAACAGACACACGTAGCGGCAACACGTTCGAGACCATACCGGGAGTGAATCGCGACACGCCGTTGCGAGCCGCGACAGGAAGACCGAAAGCCAAATCGTTAGAACTGGTGAGGCGGTGCAGAAAGATCGCCGTCGCCGCGCTTATGACCTGAGGTATGCTTGTGCCGGTGCGATGTGCGACCGAGCGGAGGCAGTCCATGCTGCGATTTGGCAGATAGGCGGTGTTACGGAGGCAATTACGAGATTCACCCAACCATGGATGGCCAGCAAGGCTCGCAGCCTCAGGGCGGCCGTCCAAGTAGTCCGCCCAAAACTGCCGGTCTACAGCGAATTGCTTGGAAGCACGATAGATTGCATCCTGCTCCAGCAGAACCGCAACAGAACCGAACGATCCATCATTCGTTGTCCGCCCATCGGCAAGCTCTGTGTAGATGTTCGCCACTCGCCGGGCGATGAGCCACATGCCGAACGCGTCCATAATGATGTGGTGATAGCGTGCATACCAAAAGAAACGATTGGCTGACGCCTTGAACAAAGCGTATCCGAACAGCGGGCTACGAGTTGGCTCAACGGGGCGGGCCAAATCAGCCTGCATCCATGACTCTGCCACTGCTCGCGGGTCAGCCTCCTCGCTGACATCCATAAACGGCATCGTCCACGAGGACGCAGCACGAATAACCTGCAGCGGTCCATCCGAGTGATTAATGATTTGCAGCCGCAGCGCATCCGTTTCGTTTACAACTGCCCGTAATGCCTGCTCAAACAAGAGGGGATCTAAGGACCCATGGATCTCGAGATATTCACCAATATTGTATGCAGAGGTGTACGGATTGATTTGTTGAGCAAACCAAATCCCGAGCTGGGCAGCTGACAGCCGGTACATCTTACTATTCTGAACGGGCGCCCAGTCTCTTTGCATCCTGCCGCTAAAACTGCGATTGAGATCAGACACCAATCGAAAAACCCTGTTCAGACCAATTAAATCATGATGCAGGAGCGATCGGGCTTCTGTAGAGGCTCATTTGTACAGGTAGAAATTCCCATTGTCATGGGTGTAGGAGCGCGGGAACGCCATGGAATGCGATACAAACGCCTAGTGCGCATTGCCTTCATATGCTAGAGTACTGACCCGGGTCCTGCATGCGGTCATCCACCTATCAATTTTAGTTGACTCAACCGGATCGTACGTTGGGCCCGCGTACACGTGACGAGAAAGGATCCGAAAATGGCACAGGAAACGACTGCCGGTGGCACGGCTGAAAGGAAGGATCCGGGCACGACCGGTTTCGATACAACCTCTATGACAGACCAGGAGCGCGATGAGGCTGCATCGAAATTAGTCGATCGTTTCTCACTCTGGTCTGGAGCCGCCGGTTTGATCCCGATCCCGATCGTCGACATGGCTGCAGTGGGTGGGGTTCAACTCCAGATGTTACGGCGCCTTTCGGAGATTTATGGAGTTCCGTTTTCCGAAAATAGAGGCAAATCGATCATAGCCAGCTTAGCAGGAGCGGTGCTCCCAGCGAGCACCGCAACAACTACCGCCGTGGGCGTGGGAAGCCTGGTAAAGAGCTTGCCTGGGTTCGGGACAGCGATCGGAGCACTCACGATGCCAGTGTTCTCCGCTGGCGCTACCTACATAATCGGTAAGGTCTTTATTCAGCATTTTGCTTCGGGAGGGACGCTTCTTGATTTTAATCCTCCTGATTACCGTGAGTTCATTAAGGCTCAAAAAGAAAAATTGAGCAGCCGCTCTGCCGCGCCGCCACCCTCTCCTGCTTCCACGACCCGCGGCACGAGCAAGGGGGCAGGGATTAGCGGTCCTTGACGCTGTCGGCCTCCAATCCATTCCGAAGACGGCATGGATAAGCCTGGGCACAAAACAGAGATCGTGACGTAATGACGGTGGCGGTCGTCGTTATAATTTATATCCTGTTCTGCATTCTAACCGGACTCTGCGGCAGCCAACGCCGGATGGGGTTTTTTGGCACGTTTATAATGTCACTTTTTCTCACTCCCATTGTGATGCTAATCGTGCTGAAATTAACCGCGCCATCAGAGCGCGTCGAATGGCGTCACCGCTCGCAGAGCGACTAACTCCTGCTGCCTTACAGGTGGCAATTTCTCTGCGCTCGTGTTGACGCCCGACGAGTGCAAACGGACAACGCCGTACCGATGTTTTTCTTCAGGCTCGTTCGCCGTGAAATGTACGGCTCCTTGAATCGGCTGATTGTCATATCGGCGCTGGGAGGCATTAGCACCGCCGCGATTCTGACTGCGATAAATTCCGGCGCTCAGGCTGCCGACGCTGGGACCGTTAGCCTTTGGTCGGCAACACTCTTCGTTGTCGCATTGTTTCTCTTCGTTAAGACCCAGCACTACATTTTGATTACGGCGACTGCCGAGATCGAAGCGATCGTTCATAAACTACGGCTACGCCTGATGGATCACGTGCGGCACTCCGAGCTCCTTCCGCTGGAATCAATCGGTCGTGGAGAAATCGTTGGCGCCATCACAAAGGAGACCGCAACGCTTACGCAAATGAGCAACACGCTTGCTTTTGCGGCGCAGGGCGCGGTTCTCATCTTCTTCGTCGCAATGTATGTCGCGTATTTGTCGCTCCTGGCCTTCGGGTTGAGCGTCGTCATTGTCGGCGTGGCAGCGGTGCTGTTCCACGCGAAGAGTCGCCAACTTGCCGTGGCCTCGCATGAGGCCTCCAATTTGGAGCACCGGCTGTTTGATCGCCTCATGGACCTGTTGAACGGCTTCAAAGAGGTAAGGCTCAACAGTTCACGGAGCGAGGCTCTATTTGACGACATTGTCGAAGTCTCGCGAGCCGCGGCTAACATCAAAATAAGGGCGCAGAGCGAGACGTTTAAGCGAATGGTGTTCTTGCAAAGCGCGTTATACGGCTTGCTTGGCGCGATAGCGTTTGCGGTCCCAACGTTCGGCGACGCATTGGGAACAGAGTCGATCACGAAGACGATAACCGCGCTCGTGTTTGTTGTCGGGACCTGCTTTGGTCTCGTTCAGGCGATACCAATCATGAGCGCCGCAAATACCGCAGCCGACAACATCGAGCGGCTGGAGGCCAGGCTACTCGCCACCATCCCGAAAGCACAAATTGAGGTAGTGGAACCTCGAAAGCGCTTCGAAAAGATCGAGATGCGTAATGTAGTGTTCCGGTACCTGGACAAATGGTCCGACGCCGTTTTTCAGGTCGGCCCGATCGACTTCACTCTGCTATCTGGCGAGCTTGTTTTCATCACCGGCGGCAATGGTTCGGGCAAGTCGACACTCCTGAAGTTGCTCGCGGGTCTCTACAAGCCTGATTCAGGCGAAATCAGTTTCGATGGCGTGCGTGTCAATGACAGCACGCGCCAAACATATCGCGAGCTGATCTCTGCCATCTTTCCTGATTACCATCTTTTTGAGAAACTCTATGGCATACCCGATCCGGATCGAGCGGAGGTCGATCGTCTACTGACTCAATTTCGATTACTGGACAAAACGCGCCTCACTAACGGCCAGTTTAGCACGCTCGATCTCTCGGCCGGACAGCGCAAACGTCTCGCGCTTATCGCAAGCTTACTGGAAAAGCGGCCGATTCTGTTGCTGGACGAATGGGCCGCCGATCAAGATCCCGAATTTCGGCGTAAGTTCTACTACGATCTGTTGCCGGAGCTGAAACGAGCCGGTGAGACCGTGGTAGCGATAACGCACGATGACCGATACCTCGACGAGATGGAGTTGCCGGCTCGCCGGCTACGGATGGAAGACGGCCGTTTTGTTGCATAGCAGACGGCGTAGAACAGATGACCAAACTAGGAGTGGTCAGATGGGCCGCCGGCGTCGATGACGATGCTCGGTACCTCTGATGGCAGCAGCGGCAGGAGCGCCGCTGCCTTCCGATTTCGAATAATCTTCAACGACGAACAGTCACCGCAATACGGGTAGAAACGCCAGTGCCATGATGTGGGCAGCGATGGAAAACCGCAAGTCGATGATTCGGCCATTGCGGGTAATGGCCTTACGGTCGGGGAAGTTAATTTCAACATCGTGATGATCAAGGAAGGTCCGGTCGAGCGGATAAACAGCCTTATATACAGCTTCCTTAGCGACAAAGAGCAGCCGTCCACCATAGGGATCATAGTTATCTATTGTTAGCCGCTCGCGCGGCGTCGCCACCAGACCCAGCAATTCGGTCGGCAATGACTCTGCGGGCTCGATGTCGATTCCTATCCCGTCCATGTCACTGCACATGCCGACCGCCGCAACTGCGACGCTAGAGTCGTGCGCCAGGGAGCCGGTAATGCCTCTGGGCCATGTTGGGGCTCCCCCTGAACCCCTCGGCAACGCGCATTCAGGTCGCCCCAACCGCCTGAGGAGCTGACGTGCGACAATCCGAGCGGCGCCGCTAGCACGGCGGACCTTATCAATGCTTGAGGTGAAGGCGGGAATCTCCTCCGGCCATAATGCATTTTCATCTCCTCGGGAGATCAAACGATGGCCAACGATGATGCCCGGAAGCGAGAGAGCATCGATTGCTACCTGAAGCGACGGATTGGAAGTCACGATTGAGTCTTGGCGGGAGTTCTCAGCCGCTCGGCGAAGCTCATTGTGCTGTGGCACACATGGAATGCATCCCGGGGACACCTGCCGCATTTTGCGCTGTTGGACAATGGGGCCTGCCAGCGGCGTTCATCAGGCACATACTTATAAGGTCAAATGGCCTTATTTCCTGTCAATTACTATTTGTGGTGACGCCCCGGCTGGTTCTATAGAACGGAGGCCAGCTAATACCAAGATTGACCCCCTCTTGCCGGACGTAGTCGAGACCATATCAAAGCGATGGGTCGGCGCAGCTGTTGGGCGCAAGGAGGATGAAGCGCTCCTGACTGGGCAGGCCCGTTTCATTGACGATGTCTATCCGATTCCCGGAATCTGCTTTGCGGCGGTGTTGCGCTCGCCCCATGCGCATGCCCGCATCAGGTGGGTCGATGTCGCACGGGCGCGGGAGCTGCCGGGCGTTCGGGACATCATCACCGGAAAGGACGTCCAGGGACTAATCGGGCCGATATCGAGCGTCGTGAAGGCTCCCCTGGCCTACTATCCCATCGCGATCGATAAGGCACGATACGTGGGCGAGCCCATTGCGGTGGTGGTTGCCGATACGCGTTATGTCGCTGAAGACGCATGCGATCTGATCCACGTTGAGTATGAGGTACTTCGGGCCGTAACGACTTTGCGAAGCGCGACCATGCGCGATGCGCCGGTGATCCACGAAGCCGTTGGGTCTAACGTTATAAGCCGGCGCAGCTTCAGTTACGGCAATCCAGACGCTGCGTTTGCCGCCGCCGATCGAGTATTCGAGTTTTCATATTCGTTTCCGCGCTATGCGTCCACTCCGATCGAGACGTTCGGGGTGATCGCGCAGTTCGAACGCGCCCCCGACCGGTATACGGTATGGTCCAACTTCCAGGGCCCTTTCGTAGTCCAGCCCCTCATGGCTAACGCATTGCGCGTGGCCGGACATCGGCTTCGCCTAATCACACCCCCAAACAGTGGCGGAAGTTTCGGGATCAAGCAGGCGGTTCTTTCTTACATTGTTCTTCTGGCGGCGGTCAGCCGCAAGGCGGGCGTCCCTGTCAAATGGATTGAAGATCGTGCCGAGCATCTCACGGCCGCTTCCGCCTCGAGCGATCGGTTGGGAACGGTCGCCGCGGCGTTTACAAAACACGGCGAGCTCACGGGATTGCGGTTCAAAAACACCGCAAATATGGGGGCCTATGTTCGCCCGCCCGAGCCGGCCTCGATCTATCGAATGCACGCCGCTTCGAATGGCTGTTACAAGGTCAAGAATATTTCCATCGACAATGAGCTCGTCATTACGAACTCCACACCCGTTGGCCTCAATCGAGGCTATGGAGGACCGCAGTTCTATTTTGCCCTGGAACGAATAATGGAAATTGCGGCACGCGGCCTGGAAATGGATCCGGTGGAACTGCGCCGTCGCAATTTCATTCCCGCCGGCACCTTCCCCTACAAAGCACCGGCAGGCGCGGTCTTTGATGCCGGCGACTATGAGAGGGCGCTGTCGGAACTGTTGGGAATCGTCGATTATGAGGAACTCAAACGCCGGCGCGCCGCGGCACGGCGCGCTGGACGGCTTTTTGGGATCGGGCTAGCAGCTGGTGTCGAGCCGTCCGGCTCGAATATGGCGTACGTTTCGCTTGAGCAGACAGCCGAAGAGCGCCGTCGCACTGACCGCAAGTCCGGCGCAAACGCCAGCGCCGTAATCGCTGTCGATCCGAGCGGGCAAGTCACGGTACGCTTGTGTAGCTGCCCGAACGGCCAGGGCCACGCGACAGTTGCAGCGCAGATCGTAGCCGACGCGCTCGGGCTTCATCCGGACGACATTCACGTGGTCACCGAGATGGACACGCTGACGAGCGCTTGGTCCATTGCTTCGGGCAATTATTCGAACCGTTTCGCGGCGATCGTTGTCGCGGCCGTGGCGAAATGCGCGGAGCAAGCGGCGCAGAAAATCAGATTGGTTGCCGCGGCTGCGCTGGATGCATCTGCTGACGAGATTGAGCTGCATGAAGGTTATGCGCGGGTACGCGGTCAGTCCAACAGGGGACTGCCGTTCCGCAGGGCGGCATCGCGCGCGCACTGGGATCCGGCTGGTTTGCCCGATAATACAAGCCCGGGAATTCATGAGTCAGCCGTCATCTCGCCTGCGGTCTTGGGTTCGCCCGATGATGAAGATCGGATTGCCTCGGCGGTCACGTTCGGCTTTGTGATTGATCTGGCAGCGGTCGAGATCGATGCCAAGACGGGCGCCATCCGCATCGACAAATACGCCTCCGTTCACGACGTCGGCACCCAACTCAACCCCAAAATCGTCGAAGGGCAGGTGCACGGCGGATTTGCCCACGGTCTGGGCGCGGCCCTGTTCGAAGAGCTCGCGTATGACGATAACGGCAATTTTCTGTCGGGGACTTTTGCCGACTATCTCTGTCCGACGGCCGTCGAGGTTCCGCGGATCCAGATCGGTCACGTGGAAACACCCTCTCCCGCCAATGCCCTTGGCGCGAAGGGGATGGGAGACGGTAGTTCGATGCTAACCCCGGCTGCTATCACAAATGCCGTCGCCGATGCCCTTGGCCGCGACGACATCTCATTGCCGCTCACCCTGCAGCGCGTCTGGGCACTCGCCAACGGACACGATCCGATCGCAAAGGGTGGTCCGACAATCTCGAGCCAACCAGCAGGGTCGGCTCCCCGCAAGACGTTGACCGGGAGAGGGGAAGTTACTCTCCTTGCCCCAGTGCAGGAGGTGTGGCGACGTCTCTTAGATCCGAACGAGCTTGCTGCCATCATTCCCGGATGTAGCAGTCTGACGCAGCACGAAGTCGATCGGTACTCAGCTCGGGTCACGATTGGCGTTGGCGCGATTCGCGGCACGTATCGCGCGCAGATCGAATTACGCGACAAGAACGACGGACGCTCGCTTCGACTCCTCGGCAAAGCAGTCGGCCCATTGGGATTCGGCTCGGGATCGGGCTTGGTGAGGCTGCACCCGGAAACGGAAGATCGCACCCGTCTGGAATACAGCTACGAAGCCGAGGTGGGCGGTAAGCTTGCAGCTGTCGGCCAGCGTATGCTCGGCAGTGTGATGCGTTACCTCATCGGCCAATTCTTTCGCTCGCTTGAGCGTCGGATAAGGCCAGTAACTCCAGCCGCCTGGCGCAGGTGGTGGTTGAGATTGCGCTGATATGGAAGCGGAGAAGAGGCATGAAGCCGGTGGCCTTCGACTATTATCGCCCGGAGGCGCTTTCAGAAACAGTCGCTCTCCTCGCGGACAAGGGCGATGAAGCAGCAATCCTTGCGGGCGGCATGACGCTCGGGCCGATGCTCAACCTGAGAGTCGTTCGTCCGCATTCGGTGATCGATATTTCGCGTATCCAGGCGCTGAAAACCATTTCAGTAGCCGGTAACGTGGTGATAACCGGAGCTGGACTGACACAGAGCGAGGCGCTGCGCTCCGAGCGCGTGGCACGGGAGGTGCCGTTACTTGCAATGGCCCTGCCGTGGGTGGGTCATTTCCAGACACGCAACCGCGGGACACTTGGCGGGTCGGTCGCCCACGCCGATCCGAGTGCCGAAATACCGCTGGCGCTCGTTGCGTGCGGCGGGACCGTCGTGCTGCAATCACGGCGTGGAAAGCGGCGCCTTGCCGCGCCGGAGTTCTTTGTCGGGGCACTGGTGACGCAGCGTCAGGCGGACGAAATCGTAACGGCTCTGGAGTGGCCACGTTCTCCGCCCGACACCGGTTACGGGTTCACCGAGATCGCCCAGCGGCACGGAGATTTCGCGATCGCTGCCGCAGCCTGTAGCGTTCGCCTCACTAACAGCGATCGGGTTGAGCGCCTAGCCGTTGGTGTCGGCGGAGTCGAAGACCGGCCGATTGCGATTGACGTGAGCGGTTTTCTCGGCCAGGCGGCTGGAGATATCCCGGCCAACCTGTCGGCACACGCCGCCTCGAGTGTGACTCCGATGGAGGATCGCTCGGCCAGCGCCGATTACCGGACGGCGCTCACAAAAGTGCTTGTCGAACGTGTAGTGAACAGCGCGCTCGATATGGCCCGGCTGCAAAGGGCTCGGCTGCAATGACAATCCTGTACCGTGCAGCCGGCGCGCGCTTTACGCTTGAGGTAACATTGAATGGGCAACGCCGATCTGGCCAGGCTGAGCCTCGCATGCTCCTCTGCGATTTCTTGCGTCACGAGCTCCAGGCTTTCGGGGTTCACGTCGGCTGTGAGCATGGGGTATGCGGAGCTTGTACGATTCTGGTCGATGGAATAGCAGTGCGTAGCTGTACGCAATACGCTGCGCAGGCCGACGGCACGGATATCGTGACAGCGGAAGGCCTCGCCCAACCGGGCACGCTCAGCGAGGTGCAGCGCGCCTTCGCGAAGCATCATGCGCTGCAATGCGGGTTCTGCACTCCGGGAATCCTGTGTTCTGTGGCGCATTTTTTGAGGGAGACGCCGGAACCGGACGAGCAGCGGGTCCGCGAGATGCTTTCCGGCCATATCTGTCGGTGTACGGGTTACACGTCGATCGTCAACGCGATTCTCGAAGCCGCGGCAACGATGAGAAAAGGCTCGTGATGGGACTCCAAGGAAAAGGCACTGCCGGCATCGCGACATCGCCTCGGTAGCGGAGGCCGTCCAGAAACATTAATTTTAAGCCGGTTGGCGGGAAATATTTTGGCGCACGTCGACCCAGAACGACGCATTCGCAAGCGAGGGAGTCGTAGTAAAGGCAACTTCATGAGCAAAGATTACGCTGAACGGCGCGCCGCAATTTTGCGCAATCTCGACGGTGTTCACTATGAGGTCGACACGAAATTGAAGGTCGGCTCTCTCTGGCTCGACCGGCCGCCGTTGAATGTCATTTCCTACCGTGGCCGCAGTCAGATTGCCGCCGTCATGGAGGCTTTTGGCGAAGATACGGACGTGCGCGTCGTCGTGATCCGCGGGAAAAACGGCGTGTACACCTCGGGCGGCGATGTAAAGGCATTCCCGCAGATCGAGCGCGACGGTATGTCTCACCTTGCATGGAACATCGCCGCACCAGAGCGTTGTCCGAAGCCGGTCATTTGCGTGCTCGAAAAGTATGCAATGGGTGTGGGTCTCGAGCTCGCAATGGCATGTGATATTCGCGTTGCCACCAAAGATACGATTCTAGCGCTTCCTGAGGTCACTCTCGGCCAAATCCCCGGCAGTGGTGGCACTCAGCGAGTGGCGCGCATTGCCGGGTTGACCCGAGCAGTGGACATGATCATGCTCGGCCGCCGTATTTCCGCGCTGGAAGCACACGACTGGGGTTTAATCACGCGGGTTGCCGATGACACGGCGGTGCTTGAGCGCATGGTTGACGACCTCATCAATACGCTCACAAACCTGTCGCCGCTCGCGCTTACGACGGTCAAGCGCGTGCTTAATACGTCGTATGACGCAAGTCTCAACGTAGGCTTCGAGGTCGAGGGGCATGCCTACGAGAAGCTTCGCGAAAGCGGGGATTATAAGGAAGGCATTGCAGCATTTGCCGAGAGGCGTAAGGCGAATTTCACTGGCGCCTAATATCGAAGTCAGAATGGGCCCGAGTGACCGTATCGCTTGTTGAGGAGAACGTCAGGCGTGCGGCTACTTGCCGGCAGCCCACGTAATGTGACGCAAGATGGGCTGCATGCCACGCCGATAGCCTGAGATCGGATGACCCTATTTCCGGCAAGGCAAGGACGTCGATGAGAAGAGCCGCTCGGGAAGATCGCGGGGTGGAGATAGGCGGGAATCGTCACGTTCCAACTGGGCATGCGCACAATTGGCCGAAGCTGATCTTCGAAAAATTACGCGAATTCCAAGTTCGGCACGTCACCTACGTCCCCGACACCGGCCATGCACAACTGATCGAGTTATGCCAGGCCGCCGATGGCATGGAGCCGACGGTACTTACAACGGAAGAGGAAGGTATCGGCATTTTGGCAGGCGCCTGGCTCGGCGGCGAGCGCGGCGTCCTGCTCATGCAAAGCAGCGGCGTCGGAAATTGCATTAATACGCTTTCGCTCTCGAAAGTATGCGGTTTCCCATTGCTCATCATCGTCACTATGCGCGGCGAGTGGGGCGAACTGAATCCTTGGCAGATCCCGATGGGTCAGATCGCAGCCAAAAGCCTACAGCTCGCCGGCGTGATCGTCTACGAGGTGACAGAGCCTGAAGCAGCAGCCCCGACTGTGGAAGCAGCCGCCCGCATTTGTTTCAACGGTGGGCTAGCGGTCGCGGTTCTACTCTCGCAGCGCATGCTGGGCACCAAGCTTTTCAAAGATTGACGAATGGGTGAAGACAGCAAACTGCCGCGGCGCGCCGCGATCGCCCGAATCCTGGCGGAACGCGAGGATACGCTGGTGGTGACGGGGCTGGGCTCGTCGACGTATGACTGCGCCGCAGTGGGGGATCATTCATTCAACTTTTATCTCTGGGGCGCCATGGGCAGCGCAGTGACCGTGGGATTGGGATTGGCGCTGGCGCAGCCGAACCGGCGCGTCTTGGTAATCACTGGCGACGGTGAAATGTTGATGGGCTTGGGAGCTCTCGCGACGGTCGCTGTGAAAAGGCCGGACAATTTGTCGATTGTTGTTATCGACAATGAGCATTACGGCGAAACAGGAATGCAACGGACCCACACCAGCGCAGGCGTCGACCTCGCCGGCATCGCGTGCAGGTGCGGCTTTCCCCAGACCGCGACCATCAGGCGGGCGGGCGAACTCGATAATGCAGTTTCGAGTTTGTACAGGAGCAAGGGTCCGGTTTTGGTTGTACTGAAAGTTTCGCCTGCACGCGACCCACTTGTGCTGCCACCTTGGGACGGAGCCCTGCTGAAGTCACGTTTCCGCCAGGCCGTGTTAGGGGCGCAGGTCGCCTAAACATTCTCGATGCTTCCAACAAGATGCGTTTCGGTTACTGCGAAGCAGCAGATGACGCGGATTGGTGCAAGATCGCCAGACTCGACTCATTCTGCGAGCGCTCTGAGCCGATTGCATGCCATTATGCCGACGCACCAAGGGATTATGCACCGAGGACGAGATCAATCGTTGCTCGGGGATGTCGACTTGGCAAGGCAGGTCGGCCCTGACTGGTGGCTGAGTATTCGATTTTACCCGCGCGCGCACCCTTCCGGGCTGTATGGGCTCTGCTGGCTGCACGGCAAAATTCAAGGGCTGAAAACGTTCATCGCTCGAGCAAGTTGGACAAATCCTGCTGCAATGCATAGCACGGACAAGCCCTGCATCACTCGAAGCATAATCTGTCGTCCCTGTTTTTCACCTAGATGACACAGCAATTCGATCGTGCCGAACCAGGTAATTGCGCTTCCCATGAAGAATCCTGCGAGAAGAGTGATGCCGCTATCGGATCCGATTCCAAGAATTGCGAAGACGGCACCGATTGCGAGCAAATTCTCCGGGTGGGTTACACTTGCAGATACGGCTATCAGACTTGCGAGGCCGGTACCCATATAGGTCCATTTCTCGGGTTGTACCGGCGCTTGTTGCGGCAGGCCTAGCAGCACGCTCCGGCTCACGACGAATAAAAGCGCTATCCCTCCTAGAATCAGGATGGGTCCTTGAAAGAGGGGATTCTTCAGCATCTGGAGCGAAGCGATTGCGCCTCCAAGAAAGTCGGTAACTACGAAGAAGACGGCTGCGACCATCAGATCACCAATCGCGCTGCCCGCAACAATCGCGAGCACCATTGCGCGTCGTTGCTGAATGCGAAGATGCAGACACCACACGGCAACTGGGCCGGCTGGAAAGCCGATGGCAGCGCCGGCGACGAGTCCCAGAAGGCCATTATGCAGGCTTCCCAGCCCGATTGCGTCTATCAGATAGGGAATAGCCCCAACCGCGGAGGATGCCGCTAGCGTCGCCGTAATTCCAAGCCCGAACCAGAAAATGGCGATACCGGCGACGACGGCGATCCCCAGTGCCCACGGATCGGCGCTTGCAACATTCGGAAGGCTGAAATCGAGCCCAAACGTGCTGATCGGATCGGATTCCAGGAATATCGTGCGTGTTCCGAACCTAAGGGCAAACGTAAGGACGACGCCGAGCACACCACCAGTGACGGCGCTCAACGTGGCATTGATCAGCCTGTTGTCACGAAACCTTTCGATGAATGGCCCAACGAGAAAAATCCACAAGAACGTCGGAATGGAAATGATCCATATGCTGAGCAGCCCGCCCAAGGTGCCTGCAGCGAGAGGCGGCAACATGCCCGGATTTCGATATGCTGCCAGGAACCCGACAAATTGCTGAAAGAGAATGACGGGTCCGGGCGCCAGCTCGGCAAGGGCGAGACCATCCAAGGCCTCGTTGCGCGTGAGCCAGCCGTATGGCTCCACCGCATGCACGGCGACGTAACTGTTGACGGCATAGGGCCCGCCCAGTGATAGCGCAACCATCTTGCTGAACAGGATCGCGATCTGACTGAAGACATTGCCTACTCCGAACGCAGCAATCAGGACGGCGACGGGAACAAACCACAGTGCAAGCCACAGCGCAGAAATGCGAAGAAGGCGCCCCACGGTTGGCCGGACGTGATCCGGTAAATCGTCTTTGCTGGAATCTCCGGCAACGGTGGGCCGCCGAGATGGTGCCTCGCCTGGAACGATCGAACGCCCGAGGAGTCCAGCAAAGAGGCCGATCAGCGCAGCACTAATGACGACAAGCACGAAGGATATATCGAAGAAAAAAGTGCCAACAAAGGCCAACGCCGCGAGCGCAATCATCAGTCGGGTTCGCAGCACCTGCCTTCCGACTCGGATCGTCGCTTCAATCACGATGACCAAGATGGCCGGCTTTATACCATAAAGCAGCACCTCGCCTATGCTGGAGTCACTACCGGTGACGTATCCGTAGCTCAACGCCATCATGCAGATCATGCCAGGCAGGATGACGAGTCCACCTGCGAGCATACCGCCAAGCGTGCCATGCATTATCCAGCCGACGTAAGTCGCGAGCAGCTGCGCCTCGGGTCCCGGCAATGCCAGGCAATAATTCAAGGCATTGAGAAATCTGTCTCGGGAAATCCAGCGCCTTTCCTCAACAAGGATGCGGTACATGGCAGCAAGCTGCACGGCAGGACTTCCAAAGCTCAGCAGAGCAATGCGTGGCCACACGCTGAGGGCCTGGCGCAAGCTCACCCCATCGACTGTCTTGATGGAAACGTTTTCGACGAGTCTCTGCAGCGAGCGTCCTTCCTGCCCAATCACGTAACGTCCGACGTCGAAATGAGAACGCCTGCTCGCGCGGTGCAAACCTGCAGGAAGGAGGGTTTGGCGGCCCTCACTACGTCCTCAGCATGAAACCTGTCACGGTCGACGAGATCGCCACCGCGCGAAATGTACACTTGGACTTTCCGGATAGGTGCGCAGGCCAAAACCTCGGGGCGAGGCATGGCCCCACGCCATTGTGTTCACAAGTTTCGCCAAAGTCTCGCCGTCGGACATCATCACTTTCGCGCATCGACACCGCCAACAGAAGACGAACGCAGTGATAGCACAGGCATCGCCGAGCCGGTACCGTCAAACGATGGATGTGCCTCCAAGGCACGCTGGATTGACTCGCCGCCCGCAAGCGCAGTAGCCGAGATCCACCAGGCGGAGGGCAGATGGCGAAAACTTCCGAACTTTGCATCGTTATTGCTGTCGCATTGTGCACCGCCGGCACCGCGATGGCCGCTGATAGGCCTCCCTGGCCTGCGACGCTGCCGGTGTATGACCACATCGTTATCGTGGTCGAAGAGAACAAGGACTTTGAGCAAATCCTCGGCGGCAGGTTTGACGCGCCATACCTGAGGAAGCTGGCCACGGAAGGCGCCACCTTCGAGCGCATGTTCGCCGAAGAACATTTTAGTCAAGGCAATTATTTCTGGCTGTTCTCCGGTAGTAATCAGAATGTCGGGTTTCTCGATCGGGTGCCCAGTAAAGCCAATCACCCCGATTACCCATTCAAGGCCGGCAACCTCGGCGAGCAACTCATAAAAAAGGGCCTCTCATTCAAAGGATATTCGGAGAGCCTACCCAATATCGGGTCCACGGTCGATTTCGATCCACCGAACTGCCGCGCCGAGCAATGCGTTTATGGGCGCAAGCATGTCCCCTGGATCAGCTTCGCGAATGCGCCCAACGGAACGACAGTCGGCGCCTCGTCCAATCTGCGATTTGCCGACTTTCCCAGAGATTATGCCACGCTCCCCACGGTCGCTTTCGTCATCCCGAACTTGAATAACGACATGCATAACGGCGAGCCGGCTCAAAGCATCCCAGCTGGCGACACTTGGCTTCGACAGAATCTCGATGACTACTATCAATGGGCAAAAACGCACAACAGCCTTCTTATCATTACTTTCGACGAGAACGACGACCAGTCCGGTTATTACGGGCTCACCAATCCGCTCATCGGGCCAGACCCGCGATACCCGCCCGGGCGCAACCACTTCCTACGCGACCTTCAGAATCGGATCGTCACAATTTTTGCAGGCGCACATATAAAGCCTGGTTCGTATCCCGAAGGCAGAGGGATCACGCACGTGAACGTCCTGCGCACGATCGAAGCAATGTATGGGTTGCCCAATTCCGGCGCACAGCAGCCTAACGCAGCAGGCGGTGGCATTGCGGACGAAACAATTATCACCGACGTCTTCGAGTCTCGGCCGTAGCCAGCTCGCTTCGAGTGCCGAACCGCCAGGAAGGACTGTCGTTGCTTGGCAAGGACTTTGACGAGCCGAGGTTTCAACCTGCCCCGCTGCGGACCAGTTTTGTCACATAAGCTCAGAGACTGTTTGTAGCCTCGTTGCGCCGGATGGATCCGGAATAGGATATGGTGGTCGCGTCCGTGAATGGAGACTCGGCATGACGTACCAGCCGTGTATCGCCCGGCTCAGCGCCGTGCTCATTGCTCTCGCTCTTGCGTTACGCTCGATTTTTCCGACAGCCCACGCGGCCGAAGAGCATCGCAAGATAACGGTAGTGTCATTCGGTCTGTTCGGTAGTCAGAGCGTATTTCGCAGTGAGGCAACAGGGGCAGCGGAACTCGTCGCGACCCGGTTCGGAGCTGACCCAGTCGTCGTACGATTCAACAGCAAGACGGGCGGGAATGCGACGGTCGAATCGCTCGCTGAAACGTTGCAGATGCAAGCAAGAAAGATGAACCGCGATGACGACATTCTGTTTGTCATCTTGACCTCGCACGGCTCCAGGGACGGCCTTGCTGTCAACGCGGGTAAGCTGGCTGAAACTCTCAAACCGTCCCGCCTCGCCGAAATACTCGAGCGAACCGGCGTGCGATATAAAGTGGTCGTTATTTCTGCTTGCTACTCCGGCGTCTTTATTCCACCCATCGCCAACGCTGACACCGTTGTCATTACCGCGGCGGACGCGCACCACCCATCATTTGGCTGCGAGGACAGTGCGAAGTGGACCTATTTCGGCGACGCATTTTTCAATATTGCCCTGCGCCGGACGAAAAATCTGAAAGAGGCTTTTCTTCTCGCGCGCTCCATCGTTTCTAAACGAGAACTCCGCCATGGCTTTGAACCGTCCCACCCGCAAATGGCCGGAGGAGGAAACGTGGAGCCTTTGCTCGTGGCCCGACCATGAAACTTGAGGATCCCATCTGGCGAGCATTGTGTCGGCATGCAATAGGCGCGATACGCTGAGACGAGCTTATTCTGTTGGAGCTCGCATGCGGGGTATGCGGGGAATCGAAACGGCATCTTTATGGAACAATCATCATCTCTGCAGTTGATCGGCCGCGTCGTGCTCCTCACGATATTAGTCGTCGCGGCGATCTTGATCTTGTGGCGCTTCTTGCCTGCGCTTGCGTGGGCTGGTGTGCTCGCCCTGGCAACATGGCCCATTCGCGAATGGCTGGTCGGCAAAGGTATAAAGGCATCGATCACGGCGATGTTGCTTGCCCTCATCGTCGGCTTTTTGATTCTCGGCCCTCTCATCCTGGTCGCTATTCAGCTGGCGAGGGAGGCGAGCGTGGTCGTGCAAACGGTACGAGAACTGACAGACGCCGGTCTCGGCACACCAGAATGGGTGCCGCAAGTTCCTTTCATAGGGATATATATCGCAGCTTGGTGGCGGGATCATTTGGCCGATCCGGAGGCAGCCAAAGAGCTGTTGGGCCGAGCCGACTCGCTGGACATCGCCCACTGGACGCGAAGCCTCGGCAGCGAAGCAGTCGGGCGCGCAGTGACACTTGCATTTACGTTGCTCACACTCTTTTTCGCATATCGGGATGGTCCGACGGTCGCTAAACAGGGCCGAATCGTCGCCGATCGTCTCTTCGGCGCATCGGGCGAGCGTCTCGGCGAAGAAGCCACTGTTGCCGTTCGTGCGACTGTTAACGGCCTTGTCCTGGTCGGGTTGGCGGAGGGAGCAGTCCTCGGCGCAGCCTATGTAGTGGCGGGCGTGAGCCATCCTGTTCTGTTCGGAGTCGCGACAGGGCTGCTCGCAAGCGTTCCATTCGGGGCATCGCTCGTCTTCGTGATTGCCTGCTTCTCCCTCATCGCTCAGTCCCGCATGACCGCTGCCATCCTGCTTTTCGTCTTCGCGTCAGCCGTGGTTTTCGTGGCCGATCATTTTGTGCGTCCCGGTTTGATCGGCGCGTCAACTCGCCTGCCTTTCCTATGGGTTCTCCTTGGCATCTTCGGGGGTTTGGAGACGTTTGGCCTGATTGGATTGTTCGTCGGCCCGGCGATTATGGCGGCTGTCCTGGCCATCTGGCGAGACGTAGTCGCCGGCGCAGTGAGTACAACCGCCTGCCCTGCGGTTGTCGCGGGACCGCATTGCCCGCATGACCCGGTGGATGACGAATGCGGCCTACAGGCGACATCTGCTCAGCGCTTGTAGAGGCCCATGATGGCTGCCCTGGCCAGCGTGTTGAAATGGAGTTGAAATCCAATGACGGCCGCCGACGTATCAGCCGTCACTTGCAGACGGTCTATGGCAACAGCAAAGACCGTGAACAGATACCGGTGCGGGTGATCGCCCGCCGGCGGACATGGACCGCCGTAGCCGGGAGTACCGAAGTCGGTTCGCGTCTGCAGCGCTCCCTGCGGCAGTTTCGCGCTCCTCCGATTACCGGCGTCCACATCAAGCTCCGTCACGTTGGGAGGAATGTTCACCACCAGCCAGTGCCAAAACCCGCTGCCGGTGGGCGCATCCGGATCGAAACAAGTGACCGCAAAGCTCTTCGTGCCGGTCGGCGCTCCCGACCAGGCCAGATGTGGCGATTGATTGTTGCCCTGGCAGCCAAAGCCAAAATCGGCGGACAGAATGTGGGCGTTGGCGAGATAATCCCCGTCGCTGAAGCTATTGCTCCTGATCGTGAATGTCATAGGTGTCTCCTGTTGCGGTCTTCTCGCAAGCTGCGGATAGTTCGTATGCGAGTCCAACTCACTTGATTTGGCCTGCGCACCCGAAGCGTTCGCGGTTATCTCGTCGCGGCAACCATAGCTTGAACTGTTGCCGGATGTCGTCAAGGCGGAGCGCCGCGGTATCGGCAACTGGCCAGCCCATCGGCGCGACCCGGATAGTGCTGAAACAAATCGCAGAGTGCTGACCATCGGCAGCAATAGGTTCCTGCTCAGCCATTGCCCCAGCACCGTTGCGTCAAAAAATGCACCAGCGTACCGTCACATCGGCGACAAACGGGAGCAACGTCATGGCGCAAGAACCCCTCGCGACAAAGGGCAACTTTCTGCACATTTATGATTTTCGCGTGAGCAAAGGCAAAGAGGAAGAATTCATCCGTTCGTTCGAGGAATTCGATTACTCCGACGGCAACCCCATGCATAAATCGTGGGCGCAAGTGAAGGACGGTGTGCTGTGTCGCGACACCCAGGATCCACAACGTTTCTTCTTGATCGCCGAGTGGTCGGACATTGAAGAGCACGCGCGCATCCGAAAAGTCCTCGCCAACGAGATCAAACCTGAATTCATCAAATACATCGAAGGGGGCACCTTCATACCCAAATATGTCGAAGTGGTCTCGTCTACCCCAGACGAGATTCTCAATCGGGCTGCTGCAGCGGAGTAGAGAGCCACCGGCTGTTTGGAGATTGCACGCCATGGCATGGCAAAGGGTCGCATCCTACAGCGAAATAGCCGTTCATGGCGTTCTGGGATTGGATGTGGACGGCTCACCCGTCGCGCTCTATCGGCTGGGCAACGAGGTCTTTGCTACCGCGGGAATTTGTACCCATGCCCTGGCGGTATTGAGCGATGGCTTCGTCGAGGACGGCAAGATCGAGTGCCCTCTACACCAGGGTCAATTCGACATTCGTTCGGGCAAGGCGTTGCATGCCCCGGCGACAGAGGATCTGCGCACCTACGCCGTGAAACTCCAGGGCGATGAGATCTTCATCGATATGGAGCAGCCGGCCGCCTTTACGCAGGTCGTCCCGACGCCGATGCCAGATCGGCAAGCGGGGCGTAACGTCCCGGTCACGGATACTCAAACAATTAGCGCAATGAATTCCGACCCTCAGCTCTCGCTGAGGGAGCGGTACGTTTGGCCGGCGGAGGGACTTACGCGCATCCCCGACTGGGTCTACACCGATCAAACGATCTACGAGCGCGAGGTCGAAAGGATTTTTCACGGACGCACCTGGAACTATGTCGCGCTGGAATGCGAAGTGCCCAATGCCGGCGACTTCATCCGTTCCAACGTCGGTCCAACACCCGTGGTCGTCGTGCGCGCGGACGACGGCCTGATCAATGTCTTCGAGAATCGCTGCTCACATCGCGCCGCAGAATTCTGTCGCGACCTCAGCGGTAACGTCAGAGAATTCGTCTGCCCCTATCATCAATGGGCCTACGACCTCAATGGCAATCTCGCCGGAATTCCATTCCGCCGCGGCGTAAATGGGAAGGGCGGCATGCCCGCCGATTTCAATAACGCGCAACACGGGCTGCGTCGGCTCAATGTTACGGCTCATCGCGGCGTCGTGTTCGCTTCCTATGTCCAAGACATGGAGACCTTGCAGGATTACCTCGGGCCGGAGGTGCTCAAGGAGTTCGAAGCGACCTTTGACGGGCGCAAGCCGGGGCTTCTCGGCTACTACCGCCATACGCTCCCGGGCAATTGGAAACTCTATCACGAAAATCTGAAGGACCCCTATCACGCCACGCTTCTGCACACGTTCCTGGTGACATTCGGACTGCTGGTGGCCGGGAACCGCTCCCTCATGCTTGCGGATGCAACCGGACGGCACGGGGTGATGGCGTCCGCCAAATCAGAGCGCAAGAGCATTTCCAGCGACGCCAAGAAGGAAATGCGCGCTTATCGCGACGGCATGACGCTCGCAGAGCCGCGTTTGATGGACTTCATCGAGGAGTTCGACAGTCCGTGGTCGGTGACCATGGCGACCATCTGGCCGAATCTGATTATCCAGCGCGAGATGAACACGCTTGGCGTGCGCCAGATCGTGCCGACCGGTCCACATGAGTTCATCATGAAGTGGACCATGTTCGGCTTCGAAGGTGACGACGACGAGATGACCCGCCATCGCCTTCGCCAGGGTAATCTCATGGGCCCAGCCGGCTTTCTTGGCCTAGAGGACAACGAGGCGATCAAGTTTGTGCAGGACGGAATGCAGCACGTTCCCGGCGGGCAGCATCTGGTCAAGCTCGATCCCGCGGTTGCGGCGGGCACGTCCGACAGCTTGATCTCGGAAGCATCGATCCGGGCCATGTACCAGCATTGGCGCGCTGAAATGGGCCTCTAGACCATGGCTGATGCCGCTCCGATCCGCGATCACCTCCCCGACTCCGCAGCGCCGGATGCGCGGGTGGAAGCTCTGCTGTTGCATTACGAAATCGAATCCTTCAACGCCCGATACGCACAGGCGCTGGACGAGCAGCGCCTCGCAGACTGGACAGACATGTTCACCGACGATGCACTCTACGTTGTTCTCTCGCGCGAAAATTTTGACCGCGGACTGCCCGTCGGCCTGATCTATTGCGAGAACAAGCGGATGATCCACGACCGCGCATTCGCGCTCATGGAAACCTCGATGTTTGCGCCGCGCTATCTACGGCACATCATCGGCAGCCAACTTGTCCTAAGCGTGGAGAGCAATGGAACGGTCAAGTCGCGTGCGAACTATGTCGTGCTTCAGGTGCTCCTCGATCGGCCCGATGCGGCGCTGCATCAGGTCGGCGTCTACTACGACGTGTTCCGTCGCGTAGGTGGCACCCTTAAGCTCGCCGAGCGCCGTTGCGTCTATGATAATCTTCTCGTGCCGAATGCCCTGTGCATTCCAGTGTAAGGGGCGAACATCTCGATCGACTAGGCGATCCGGCTGCCATTCCTCGCTCTTATCGGGAATATATTTGCCCTCGGCCGAACAAGACATTGGATACCCGCGACAAGCGCCGGCATGACGGAGAGATTAACGGGCATTGATACCCTTCGACAAAGCCTCATGGAACTGATCCGGCGCCTGGATCTGCGGCGCGTGCTCCAATTCCGGAAACTCGATGAGCTTGGCGTTAGGGATGCGTCTTGCGGCGGCGCGGCCCAACTCGGGATAGTTTCCAAGCTGCTTTGCGAGTCCTGCCGGTGCGCGGTTGGCTCCAAAATAAACTGATGCTCGCGAGCTAATCGTCGCTTGCAACACGATTTGAACATCGCGATGATGATATCGGACTCGCCAGCGAACTCCCGATGACTGCATCCCCCCGGCGTATTCGCGTCATCAATCCGAATTCCAATGAGGACGTCACCCGGGGGCTCGACGAGGTAGTGGCGCCGCTGCGGTTTGCAAACGGTCCCGAGATCGTGTGCTCCACTCTCGCGGAAGGTCCGTTCGGCATCGAGACCCAAGCCGACGTGGAAAGCGTGGTGATGCCGTTGCGGCGGCTCGTGCAAGCGGACAATTCATCGGACGCATTCGTGATCGCCTGCTACAGCGATCCGGGCTTGCACGTCTGCCGCGAGAGCACCACGCGGCCGGTCTTCGGCATCGCTGAATGCGGTGTCCTCACCGCGCTTGCGCGTGCGGACCGCTTCGGCGTCATCGCCATAAGCCAGCGGTCAATCGCCAGGCACAAGCGCTATTTGCTTCAGATGGGGCTCACCGATCGCCTCGCTGGCGAGCGCCCGCTCGAAATGTCGGTCGCGCAGACGGCGAGCGGCGAACAGACGCTCGGGCGCATGGTCGAAGTCGGGCGGCGCCTGAGGGATCAGGACGGCGCGGAGGCAGTAATAATGGGTTGCGCCGGGATGGCGCGCCATCGTCAGCCGCTCGAACAGGCGCTCGGGATCCCGGTGATCGACCCGACGCAAGCCGCCGTTACCATGGCAGTCGGGGCTGTCCAGTTCAGCCGCGATTGACCCAACTGAGGGCGACCCGATCAAGATAGCTGTGCTGCAAAGCGCGAACATCTGCCGAGCCGTGCATATGGATTGACGAAGAGCCGCGCCGGCAGCCGCCTTCATGTCTCCGGCGGCAGAATGATGCCGGTCTGGCTGACGATGCGGCCGTAATGCTCGACCCGGCGGTGTCGCTCGAAGTCGAAAATCGTCTGCTTGCCGAAAATGGTGGCGTCGAGGTCGCAGTCCGTCGTAATCAGTTCGTCGTCCTCGGTCCTCGCTTCGACGACGATCTCGCCATCAGGGTTGATGATGATGCTGCCGGCGATCATGGGATAGCCGTCCTCGGCGCCGCCCTTTGCCACGGCGACGACCCAGGTGGAGTTCTGATAGGCGCCGGCCTGGAGCGTTAGACGGTGGTGGAATATGCGTTTCTGCGGTCCCTCGTCTGCTTTCTGCGAATTGACCGAGGGCGTGTTATAGCCGAGCACGATCAGCTCCACGCCTTGCAATCCCATGACGCGATAGGTTTCGGGCCAGCGCCGGTCGTTGCAGATACACATCCCAACAATGCCGCCCATGGTGCGCCAAACCGGAAAGCCGAGATCGCCCGGCTCAAAATAGCACTTTTCCAGGTGTTGAAAGGCACGCTGAGGATCATATTCCGAATGTCCGGGCAAATGCACCTTGCGATATTTGCCGACGATTCTTCCATCCCGATCGACCAGGATCGACGTGTTGAAATGATGACCATCGGCGGTGAGTTCGGCATAACCGAACGATAAGCCGATGCGATAGTCCGCCGCCTGTTCGAACAGCGGGCGGGTCGCAGCATTCGGCATCTCGCGTTCGAACCAGGCGTCGACTTCCGCTTGATCGGTCATGTACCAACGCGGGAAGAACGTCGTCAGCGCGAGCTCCGGATAGACCACGAGATCGCATTTTTGGGCGTTCGCTTGCTCGAGCAGATCGAGCATCCGCCGCACAACCGCCTGCCGGCTGTCCGCCTTATGGATCGGGCCCATCTGGGCGCCGCCAATCCGGAGCACTCGGCTCACGAAGTCCTTCTCCTGTTCACGCGGCGACCCGCCGCTCCAGTCGGCTGATCAGACGCACGATCGGCCACAGCATAACAAGGTAGATGGCCGCAGCCAGCACGATCGGCGAGGAATTGAAGGTCACCGAGCGTGCCATGTCGGCCGAATAGAGCAGCTCCGGCAGAGCCACCACGCTCGCAATCGAGGTCAGCTTCACCACTTCGACAGTGTTGGACACGAGATCGGGAAGCACGTTGCGCACTGCCTGCGGTAGCACGACAAAGGCCAGCGTCTGATAGCCCTTCAGGCCCGTCGAGCGGGCAGCATCCCATTGACCCTGGCCGACGCTTTCGATGCCTGCACGATAGATCTCGCCGTAATAGCTCGACGTGTTGAGCAAAAAAGCGATGGCGACTGCAGTCATGGGCGACGGTCGCAACCCCGCGAACGGCAAGCCGGCATAGATGAAGATCAGGAGCACGAGCGGCGGAATGGCACGAAAGAAATCAATCACGGCAACCGCTACCCACCGCGCGATGCGTAATCGCGAAAGCGAGATGATCGCGCATGCGAGGCCCCCGGCTAGGCCAAGCGGAATGACGAGAAGACAAATAAGGATCGTTTCCCTGAGGCCGGAAAGGATGAGCGGGAAGGCTCGCTCCATGATCGCCAGATCGAAGAATTGCTGGACGATCGCTTCCATCATACCCTGCGCCAGGCGAACCGGGTCTCGAGGAAGCGCCCGAACAGCACGACCGGGATGAACAGGATCGCATATGCGATTGCCCCCATCATGAGGGGCGTGGCATTGCCCGAAAAGGATTGGGCCGTCGTCGCCTGGTTGAGGATTTCACCGACGCCGATCACGGTGCCGAGCGCGGTATTCTTAGTGATGGCGATCGTGCGATTTGTGAGCGGCGGCACGGTCAAGCGGATGGCCTGCGGCAACACGATATAGGTGAGCGTGGCGAGAAAGCCCAATCCCGTGGAACGCGCCGCCTCCCATTGACCCTTGGGGATCGACAGGATGCCGGCCCAAAAGATTTCCTCGGCGAAGGCGGCCAGCACAAGGGACAGCACAAGCCAGAGCACCGCGAAGGACGGCAAATTGAGCCCGATATTAGGCAAGCCAAAATAGACCAGAAGAATAAGCACGAGCGGCGGCAGCGCCCTGAACGCGTCGACGAAGATCACGATCAGCGCATTTACTGGAAGCATTCGGAATGTCCGCACGATCGCCAACACAAGCCCCAGCAGCGTACCGGTGACTACGACCGCCCCTGCGATCTCGATCGTCACCACCACCCCCTTCATGATGGCGGGAAAATACCGTTCGATGACATTCCAGTTGAAGAATGTGTCGAGAAAGCGCGACCAAGCCTCCATGGCGCTCTCAGCGTCCGAACTCGGCGATGAAGGCGCGGGTGCGCGTCTTTGTGGGCGCCGAAAAGATCCGTTGCGGCGGCCCCTCCTCGACTATGACCCCGTGATCCATGAAGATCACGCGGTCGGCGGCGTCGCGTGCGAACCGCATCTCATGGCTGACCACCAGCATCGTCATGCCCCCATGCTTGAGCTCGCGCATGACGTTTAGGACGCTGCCTACGAGTTCCGGATCGAGCGCAGAGGTGGGCTCGTCGAATAGCATAACCTTGGGTTCGAGCGCGAGCGCGCGAGCAATCGCCACACGCTGCTGCTGGCCGCCTGAAAGCTCGCCGGGATAAGATCGCGCCTTGCTGGCAAGGCCGACGCGCTCGAGCGCCGCCATGCCGAGTCGCTCGGCTTCGGCGCGCGGCTTGCGGAGCACCTTAGCGAGCGCCAGCGTGACGTTTCGCAGCGCCGTCATGTGTGGATAGAGGTTGAACGACTGAAACACCATGCCGATCTGGCGCCGCATCGCGTTGATGTCGGTGGAGCGTGCCGTGATATCCATCCCGTCGATGCGGATCGAGCCGGCCGATGCCTCCTCCAAGCGGTTGCAGCAGCGCAGCAGGGTGCTTTTGCCTGCTCCCGAGGGCCCGATAACAAACACCATTTGTTGCGGCAGTACGGCGAGATCTATCCCCCGCAGCACTTCGACATCGTGGAAGGTCTTGCGGAGACCGCGGATCTCCAGGATGGGCGGGGTGCCGGTCGTCATCAACAATTGCGGCGCCCGCCGCGCCCGCGGCAACGCATCGCGCCGGCCCCGTTCAGCTGCACGAGGGCGTATGCGCGGTGGGATCGTAGCCTGGCATATCGGGAACGCCGTAGCCGGGGAACACGGTCACCGCGGCGGAAGCTGCGGGCGGCGCAACGCCGAACCACTTTTGGTGCATATTCGCGATCGTGCCGTCGAGTTTCATGCATTCGATGGCCACATCTAGGGTCTTGCGCAGCTCGCCGGAGTCCTTGCGCAACGGCGCAGCCCAGACGAGGCCCGTCGAATACAGATATGACAGCTCCAGCTGCGGGATGTTCTTGACCGCCCATGCGATGACGGTATTGCCGGCGACATTCGCGTCGGCGCGCCCGACCAGGACCGCCTGCACGGCGTCCGTCTGCGTGCCGAAGGATTCAACCGTCCAGCCGATTTTGCCTTCAAGCTCGCGCGCCCAAGAGTCGTAGGCCGATCCCTTGTTGACGGAAATAGTTTTACCCTTGAGCTCTTCGAGCCTCGTGACTTTGGGCGATCCCTTCTTGATCAGGAACTGAAAGTCCGTATTGAGATAGCCCTCCGTAAATAGCATGCTCTCTGCGCGCTCCTTGGTCACAGTCGTGGGTGCCGCGAGAAAATCATAGGTTCCGGCCTGCAGCGCCGGCACCAGGCCGGAGAACTGCGCCGCATCCAAAATGATCTTGCGTTTGAGACGTTTGCCGATCTCGTTGGCGAGATCGACGTTGAACCCCTGATAACCGCCAGAAAGATTAGGAAACGCGTGCGGCGCGAACGTGCCATCGACCGCGGTGCGAAGCGGCGGCGGCTCCTGGGCGCACGCACACGTGGTGACCAGCAGCGCACCGGTAGCCGAAAGCACAAATCGGATCATGCAAATCCCCTCGAGCCGGCCCGGCGAACATCCATTGGACTATAGCAATCAGATCATACCGGACAAGATGAACGCGCAGGCAACGAGCCGATATTGTGCTCGATGCCAATTCACAGGGTGCGCATTGGTTGCCCCGCGCTGCGTGCGAGGTATAGATTTGGTCCGACGACACTCTCGGCCGGTGACAAATTGCAGCCATCTGAAGAAGCGCGAACGATGAACCACCTGCTCGATGCATCGGCAAAAGGCGTGTACGCGATCGCGGCAACGCCGTTCGCCGCCGCGGGCGATATTGATTGGTCGAGCGTTGAGAGCTTGGTCGCATTCTATTTGCAATGTGGCGTGCAGGGCTTGACCGTTCTCGGGATGATGGGCGAAGCGCAAAAGCTCAGCGACGAAGAGGCAGCCGAACTGACGCGCCACTTCCTGCGCTGCGTCGACGGCAGGGTGCCCGTCATCGTCGGCGTGTCGAACCCTGGCAGCTCAAACCTCGTCAGGCTCAGCAAGATTGCGATGGACGCCGGCGCTTGCGGCGTCATGATCGCGCCGCTCACCGGCCTGCGGACTGAAGCGCAGATCGTCGCCTATTTCGATGACATCATCGCGAAATTGGGTCAGGAAATTCCGGTGGTGTATCAGGATTATCCGCAGTCAACGCAAGCCGACATTTCTGCCGAAGGCTTTCTCAAAATTATCGATGCACATCCGAGCGTGGTGATGTTCAAGCACGAGGACTGCCCTGGCCTGAAGAAGCTTACGCAAATCCGCAAAGCATGTGATGGCGTCGCGCGGAGATATATCAGTATCCTGGTCGGCAACGGCGGACTGTATGTGCCGCAGGAACTCGCCCGCGGCGCAGACGGCATCATGACGGGCTTTGCGTATCCGGACATGCTGGTGTCCGTGTTCACGCTGTTTTCAACCGGCCGCAACAGCGAAGCGGAAGATTTGTTCGACATGTATTTGCCGCTCGTACGGCATGAACAGCAGCCCGGTTTCGGGCTTGCGGTGCGCAAGGAAATTTTGCGCCGGCGCGGCGCCATTCGATCGCCGGCAGTCCGAGCGCCAGGTCCCAAGCTCGACGCCTACGACCTCGCCGAGCTTGACCGCCTGCTGGGCCGTCTCGAAGTGCGCTTGAGAGAAAGCACCAACGGCCGCGAGCGCGTTGTGGCCTAACATGAGCGAATCGATAACGCAGTGCCGTCTCGCTATTGCAGGAAAACGGGCATTGTTGTCTGGCTGGCGATTTCATTTCCCATGTGACTGAAGCTCGCGGCACATGGACGGGGCTAGGTCCCGTTCGGTCTGATATAGAGCGGGAGGTATAATGGCCGAATACGATATGGTCGTGCGCAACGGAACCCTATCGACGGCATCCGATGTCTTCCGCGCCGATATCGGAATCATCGACGGCCGCATCGCGACCATCGGCGCAAGACTCGGCGCCGGCCGCCGCGAGATCAACGCCGACGGTCACATCGTTACGCCGGGCGGTGTCGACAGCCACTGTCACATCGAGCAGCGATCTTCCATGGGTGTCATGACGGCGGACGACTTCTTCACCGCCACGCGCTCTGCCGCTTGCGGAGGCACGACCACCGTCATTTCCTTCGCCGCACAATACCGCGGCATGTCGCTCCGGCAGGTGGTGAACGACTACCACGCGTGCGCGGATGCGAAGGCGACCATAGATTACGCCTTCCACCTGATCATCTCTGATCCGACCGAGCAGGTCACGGGCCAGGAGCTGCCGGCGCTGATCAAGGCCGGCTACACCTCGTTTAAGATCTACACCACCTACGATGCGCTCAAGCTTAACGATCGGCAGATTCTGGAGGTGCTCTCGGTGGCGCGGCGCGAGCGCGCGCTAGTCATGGTCCACGCAGAGAACCACGACATCATCTCATGGCTGACCGAAAGACTGCTTGCAGCGGGCCACACCGCACCGCGGTTTCATGGCCTGGCGCATGCGCCGCTTGCCGAGCGCGAGGCGACTTCGCGGGCGATCTCGTTGGCGGAGCTGGTCGACGTGCCGATTCTCATCGTGCACGTCTCGGCACGTGAGGCGATGGAGCAAATCCGTTTGGCGAAGGCGCGCGGCCTCAAAGTTTACGGCGAGACCTGCCCCCAATATCTGTTCCTGACCACGGACGATCTCGACCGAGCCGGCTTTGAGGGTGCGAAATACATGTGCAGCCCTCCGCCGCGCGACAAGGCCAACCAGGAGGCGATCTGGCACGGACTTGTGACCGGCGTGTTCGACGTGTTCTCGTCCGACCACGCCGGCTACCGCTACAATGATCCCGAAGGGAAGATGAAGCACGGGCGAAATGCGTCTTTCAAGAAAGTGGCGAACGGCGTTCCCGGTCTCGAAGTCCGCACCGCGCTTCTTTTCTCGGAGGGCGTCGGTAAGGGGCGCATCGACCTTCCACAATTTGTCGCGCTGACCGCGACCAACGCCGCCAAGCTTTACGGGCTTTATCCGCGCAAAGGCACCATAGCAGTCGGTAGCGACGCTGATCTGGCGATCTGGAATCCGGACAAGGAGGTCACCATCGAGCAATCAATGCTCCACGATGCGATGGACTATACGCCCTACGAAGGCAAAATGATCAAGGGTTGGCCTGTCACCACGCTTCTGCGCGGAGAAATAGTCGCCGAAGGGGGCGAGTTCGTCGGCGCCGCCGGCAAGGGCCGCTTCCTCAAATGCGATATTTCACCCGCGACGGTGCCGCTCGGTCGTCGCACCATCGCTTTCGATCCGGAGACGGGATCGCTCGAATCCGTTAGGGAAGCGGAGAATCCTCACTGACGCGATCCGCTCGACTTCGCTCGCAAAGCGATCCGGCCGTGCCGTCATGCGAGTTTGCCGCGACGGCGCGATGCATGGTGTTGCGATCGATTTCAAGTTTGATTGCTGGTGTGGGCCGCAGGGCCGTAGCGCGCATCGTCGATGCCGCAACATTCCGAGCGCCTGCCGCTGCGCCTGCGCCGGTTCTTGCTTTTTGGCTCTTCTTCGCGCCGGCGCCTCCCAATACCATCGAGGGAATCGCTAATGCGGTCATGGTCCTCGTCCACGCCAACATCGCCAATGTCACCTTCATTTCCGCCGCAGAGGCGCAGCCGGCCCCACTCGCGAAACCACAGTTGGATGCGCTCAATACCTACGAGAATGCATTGAGCCAATTTAAGTCGATCCTGAGGGAGCGGCGCGCTCAGATTAATTCAAAACAACAACTGCCGAACTTGCCGGGACAAGCACTCTATCTTGCTCGCAACAACATGATAAGCGCGTATAAAGATCTTACCGACGCGCTTCCATCCAAAATCGGCAGACCAAACAAATTCGGCCTTCCTCCGGCATACTTCGATGCCGACAATGAGCCGCTTCTCGAGGAGTATACGAACCTCTTCAACATCATGCAGGCGCCACCCGCCAATGCGCAAAAATCGGATACTCCATTTAGCGACGTTGTCGAGTTGGGAACCGCTATCGCACGCGCGAAGGGGCTCGATGCAGCAAATGCCGAAGTCGCGGGCCGTATCAGCTTGGCCATCTTCTTTGCCGAGACGAATGGTATTCAAAACATGGGGAATGCGCGCTCGAACAAGTACAAGGGAAGTCTGCAAACAGGT
>WNFM01341288.1_pt1 | contig 30135 bp, 26 predicted proteins | sample 5400271 | NCBI WGS metagenome assembly WNFM01 (sample SAMN13153352, study PRJNA577476) | soil metagenome | isolation source: 60 cm saprolite on Douglas fir-dominated hillslope | place: USA:California | collected 2013-09-17 | reverse complement strand
TCCCTCCGGTAGCGTGCTTCCAGTTCTTCATTCGCCAAATGCCTTGCTAGCTTTAGATAAGGTGGCATCCTTCCATTATATACCCGTATTTAGTATGAGAGGCCAAATGCACGCCCCAGAACAACTGAATCTTCGCCAGCGAGATAACGCCGATAAATTTCGGCATTTCGTTGTAGTTTTTCCCAAGTTTGTAATTCCGCTGGGCTGTCGCCGTAAATGAGGCAAAGAATGACGTACGTTGCGTCTTTGATGGATGGCAATGATCCTGCTGATGCCTTAAATCCTTCTAGGAACACAATTAATATTCACATAATTGTACAAGTAATATGTCGAGCCCGGTAAAAGGCCGATCCAATTTGCGGATGTTCACGAGCAGGCAAAGCGACAACAAGCGGCTCTCATTTTCCCGCGGCGCAATGGCACGGTTGAGGGCCGGTGAATTGTATCAAGTTCGTCAAACGTCTGATGTTGGGCAGAGCAAAGTTTGATCTGCTACGCTTTCGTGTCCTGGCTTAACGCACCCATTCACGAAAATCGCAAGAGAACCTTAAAACCGATCCTGACAACAACTCACAGGCTACTGCGATTTTATGCCTATAGAGTCCAGAAACTGTAAATAAACGGGCAGTGTGTCAGCAGTGACAATATCAACGCCCGTGTCGATGACATCGTTATGTTTTCCACTTAAATAAGGGCTGAGAAGTTTCATAGTTTCGTCTTTACCAAGTGTAGCGGCACAATAAAGGATATAGACGCCAAGATAGCCCATATAGTATGGACGCTGCCCAATTGCAGCCGATACAGTACCTTCTTTTAGAAGTTCAATCGTTTCTGGGGCAAGATCGAAAGCGACTATTTTTACTTTGCCGACCATATTCGTAACCTTGAGTGCTTTCCCGGCGGCGGGCCCATCATAGGAATAAATGCCCACCAAGGCAGCCAAATCCGGATAATGTATTAGGGCGTTTTCGGCATTATCTTCGGCTTTAAGCGGATCCAGATCGTCTACCATTACCGTAGATAATGTAACATTACTATCTTTTAGAGCATCTTTGATTCCTTGCACACGATCAATGGCGTTTTGGGCGGTCATTGCTCCAACCAGCCCAACCACTTTGCCGCCCTTAGCACCGAGAGCCTGTAACAGGGCTTTGCCTGCGGAGACACCCGCCTCGTAATTGTCTGTACCTAAGTAAAGTAGGCGTTTGGTGTTCGAAGCATCTGAATCGAACGTAATAAAGTTGATCCCTTTTGCGATTCCATCTGCTACGGTGGACTCAATGGAAATAGGATCGATGGCAGAAAAGGCAATGCCTTTGTAGCCATCATCTATAAAAGATTGAACTATTTTTTGTTGAGCTAGTTTATCGCCCGGTTTCCTCGGTGCGTTTAATATCACTGGTGAGCCAATTTCGCTTGCGGCACGTTGACTCCCAATTTGGCCTGCTGTCCAGAACGGTGACAGGTCATTCGTAACGAGCGCCAGCGGTGTGTTAGCGGGATCACCTTTGCCTTGTATCGCACTTTGCAGCGCCGTCGCAATGCTATTGAGGGCGGTGGGCTTAAATGGGTTATCGGGCTGCGCGCTTACATACCCTACGGCTGGGATCATTAAGACCGCGAGGATAACGAGGGCTTTAAGACAATTAGTCCAGAACCAGTTAACCATAATTTATCTCGAACGAAACATTATTTTGTTGATTAATTGGCGCGAAGGGTTGTTAAAACCTGTTTAACGATCTCAAGCAGTTCATCGGGCAAGAACGGCTTACTGATAAAGCCATCAAAGCCATAATCTTCGGCCAAACGCATTTCATTGATCCCCGTCCGAGCGGTCAAGGCAATGATTGACGGAGGGTTGGGCCGTAATTGCTTCTTAAGTAGTAAGGTCATTGTACGTCCATCAAAATCGGGCAGGTCATAATCCATGAGAATGACATCAGGGCGCTCCGCGCGTGCTGCCTGCGCCCCATCAAAGGCACGCAAACAATGCTTCACTTCATATCCCTCAGACTTGAGAATGCGGATGGTCATATCCGCATTATCTTGATTATCTTCGATGAGTAAAATATTAGTCATAAAGCGGAGTCCTTACGAAATCACTTTGTGAAAACCACTCTAATGAAGATTCGGATTGTATTAAGAACAATATCTTTTGTTGAAAAGCGGGTCAAAGCAGTTTATCGCCCAAGATTTGACTATCATATCAGTACATCCACAAGAGTAGCACTGTTCAATATCTCGCGATAGTGCTAATGCCGAGACTGTGACAATCGGCTGATTATCAGTGCATTGACCAACCCTCGCACAAAATGAAGTCCCAAACGCAAATTTCCCAATTAATTATCCAACGAAGATTGATCCCAGGTTGGCACTCAAAGCAGCTTTTGCGTCTTGAATAGTTTTTACCACTGTCAAGATATTCAGTTATCCTGTGACGATAAGGTCTGCTGAGATTGGATATACTGGACTGCTTCCAAGATTTGGTTGGCATTCAGTGGCTTACTCAAGAACAATGCCGCTCCTAGAGTTAGCGCACGCTCTCTCTCTTGATCTATCCCGCAAACGATGATCGGAATGGCTGCTGTTTGAGGGCTGGCTGCCAGCGACTCGATGATATTACACTTATCGATATTTGAGAGTTGAATGTCAAGTAAAATTGTGTCTGGCATAACCCCTAAGGCCATTCCGCAGGCTTCCTGGCTATCGTTGGTCGTGATTACCATATAATCAGCACTCTCTAGAGTACGGCGTAGCAGGTCCGTATGGCTTAGTGCGTCTTCGACTACCATAACCGTCCAGGCCACGTTTAGCTCTAGATTGCCAGAAAAGACCTGGCTGGTACTCATGATCCGATGTTCTATTGCGCTAGCTTTACCCGTAGCGGACTCCGCGATTGGTAAGGTGAACGAAAATGTGCTTCCTACCCCAATAGTGCTCTGCAGCAGCATCGTTCCCCCCTGCATTTCAACCAGCATTTTACTGATGTCGAGTCCTAAGCCAGTTCCACCATAGAGTCGTGATATATCGTGCTCCGCCTGCTGAAAGCGGTCGAATATCGTCGCTAAGGCATGATCCGTAATTCCAATGCCCGTATCCGTAACGGAAATTCTGACAAATGTGCCCTCAGCACTAACACGAATGGTTACACTTCCATGTTCGGTAAACTTGATTGCATTTGACATCAAGTTCAAGATAATTTGGCGGACGCGAACGTCGTCTGCCAAAACCATGGGCCATTGTTCCGACAAATCGCTATTGATCTGGATTGGTTTATCCTTGACTAGACCAACCGATGTTGCGATAACCCCGCGCAAAATATCATGTAAATCGAAATCCTTGAGATTTAGGTCAAGCTTGCCAGCTTCGATCTTGCTTAAATCCAAGATGTCGTTTATAAGGCCGATAAGGTGATAACCATTGTCCTTAATTAATTGAATATCTTTGGCATAAATGGAGGGCAAAACTTCGTTATTGTACATTGTAGGGCGATCAAGCATTGAACTGGTATACCCGATTACCACATTGAGCGGGGTACGTAATTCATGACTCATGTTGGACAAAAAGAGAGATTTGGCCTTATTGGCTTGTTCAGCTTTTTGCTGCGCCAGCGCGAGCTGCTTCGCACTCTCGACCTGGCGCTTGTACAGATAGGCATTTTGAACCGCTACGGCAATTTGATCCCCTAGAATGCCCATGACGCGGAGTTCTGATTCTTTAAAGAAATCTATTTGATCAGACTGCAAATCCAAAACACCGAGGAGTTTGTCCGCAATTTTGAGCGGTATTGCCATCTCTGAATGGGTATCCGGCAACAGTGCGTTAAATAAGAAACTTGAGTCGGCACCGGCGTCGTTCACAACCAATCCCATGCCGTTGCGTCCAGCCGTGGCAGCCACAGATTTTTCGGCATTCAAAGGAATGACACGCTGTTGGGTTAACATTTGTTTCCCGACTTCGCCAGAACTGACCGCCAAAACGAGATTTTCACCACTTTCATCCAAAAGATAGATTTGAGTGTGATACAGTTGGAAACTGCTTTTCGTAAGTTCTGCAACTGTTTCCAGGAGTTGTTCCATATTCAGCAACGCCGCAGCGGTACCGCTTACTTTTGCGACAGTTTCAAGTTCGCTGGTGCGCGCAATAACTCGTTCTTCCAAGTCGCTATATAGCGCTTTCAGCTCTTTCGACATGCGCTCAAATGCAGTGGCTAGTTTGCCGATCTCATCAACGGTTTTTACTTCCGGAACTGGCGCATCCCATTCCCCACGACTGATTGAACCTGCTACCTGGGACAGTTTTCGCACTGGTAGGACAATATTGCGAGTAATGAGCCACGCCAAAACCAAAGCGATAAGCAGCGCAATCGTTGCCAGGGTCACAATTACTAGTCGTGCATTGTAAATTTGAGCAAAAACATTACTCAATTTTTGCTGGTAGACAAAGTACCAGTGTATGTCGTCCCGGTTAGGGATAAGAATCGAGGTGAAGGCTTGTAGCGTATCTGGTTGATCTTGCGAACTAAACAATGATCCCGTTGACTGGGCGATGATTAGTCTAGTGTCGTGCGGTTGATCTTTCGTGAAGCTACTATCTGTTTTGAGGATTTGCCCATAAAGCTTTGAGGCTTCGGGATGCCACAAGTAGTTTCCGACATCATCGAAAACATAACCAATGCCATCTAGATTTTCGGAGCTACTGGACTGCAAAATCCTCTCAGTATGGGCTGTGAGTACAATAACGCCCACAATGCCGCCGTCCTCCGAATAGAGAACGAGGGAGAAGCGGATAACAGGAATATGAGGAAAGTCCAGTTTTTTGTGAGTCGTCTTCAGATCGGGATCAGCAATGTAAGGTTGGCCTGCTAAACGTAGGGCTTCGATGAAGTACGGTTGGCTTGCCTGGTTTTCCAAGTTGTCACTGGAAACTACCGATAAAACGCTGTTGGCGTTTTCAATTCCAAAAAGTTCTTGACCTGTCCTATCGAGAATATAAACAGATTGGTAAGTAACATTGTCTGCAAGAAAAAGCTTTACTTGCGAAGCGAGAAATGTCTTTGCCATGTCGTCGGTGGTACCTGCAAGCGTTCCTACGTAACGTCTGGTGGCTGGTGCCTGGCTTAGGTACAGAATATCCCTATCGCCTTCAGCAAGCGCTTGCAATACGCTAGCGGATTGCGATTTAACATATTGGAGATTTTTAGCATCAGCAGTTCGAAGCAGTTCATTCGTCGTGTTAATGTCGCTATACACGCTGATGAGCGCCGTGGGAATTAGCAAAGTAAATGCAACTACCAAGACTATTTTTAATTGAAGACGCTGACGAATATATTTAAGCATGAGTGCAATCCCAATACCCTAATCAATTGAAGTGTCCCTGGTTTAGTGGAGTTAGCGGATAGCTAGAACGCGTTGGCGTTCGGAGCATCAAGTTGAGGGAAATTAATCGGCGCAATCTGCCACATGAAAGATTGAAATCTAGGGCTTGTTCTGCTCGAAGAACCTCACGCCGAAGAGCGCAGCCTGCGTTCGGTCTCGCAGGTCAAGTTTGGTCAGAATGTTGCTGATGTGGGTGCGAACGGTATTTTCACTGACGGAAAGTTGTTCAGCCACTTCATTATTCTGTAAGCCGTGTGTCAACAAACGCAGCACTTCTAACTCACGCTCACTCAAGGTACTGAGCAAATCGACTGCCATTTGGCTTTCTGGGGTGAGGTTCGAGGCAAGCTGCGCCATCACCTTAGAGTGCAGAATAGACTGACCATTGAAGGTAGCAATCACGGCTTTGGAAAGGTCATCCGGGGTGATGTCTTTCAATAGATAGCCTGCTGCGCCAGCACGAATTGCAGGCAGTATGTGCGCGTCATCCAAAAAACTGGTCAGGATAATGACGCGGACGGATGGATAACGCTTGGCAATTTCTCGTGTAGCATCTGCCCCTGAGATTCCCGGAAGGACCAAATCCATCAGGACAATATCGACGCCGACGCTTGCCATCAATTGTAGCGCCTGTTCTCCGCTCGCTGCCTCGCCAACAACCTGCAAATTCGGCACAGACTCAATGTAACCGCGCAGCCCAAAGCGAACCATACCATGATCATCGACGATCAAAACTCGGATTGGTGATGACAGATTCTTAGAGTCGTTCATAAGGCACTTTTTTTCGTAAATCAACCGTAATTTCAAGCCGCGTACCGCTACCTGGCACGCTATGCAATTCAAATTCACCACCCACACGCTTCAGACGCAACCGCATGGTTGAAATGCCTCTGGAAGTGGGCGAAATTATCTCAGGGTCAAAACCCCGTCCATTGTCCTCGACGATGACCCGTGTTTGCAAACCAAAGTTCAGTGTCACGCGCAGCAAGGTGGCCTGACTGTGGCGCGCCACATTAGCCGTAGCTTCTTGGACGACGCGAAACAACGCATGTTCCTGGGAAATTGTCAGTGTATTTGTTCCCTCCAGGCGCCACAGCAACTTGATCGAATGCATTTCACAAAGCAAGTGCAAGTACTGCGATAGCGCATCTTCCAAACGCTGATCTTGCAACGGCACCGGGACCAGTTCTTGCAACAGGGTCGTCATTTCTGATTGGGCGTATAGCCCTGCTTGTTGCACATGTTCCAAATAAGTGCGGGCCATTTCTGGCTCGTGGTTCAAAAGATTCAGTGCCGCGCCGGAGGCCAGTGTAATGCTGAAAAGCTGCTGCTTTACGCTGTCGTGAAGCTCGCGTGCAATCCGTTGACGTTCTTCGAGGATGGCGTTCACGCGCTCCTGCCGTGCTAGCTTCATGATTTGACGCCTGTTTTGCTCACTGGCCGCCGTCTCGGTTTGCGTTGAAGTTTTCAAGCTTTCGGCCATGCGGTTGAACGCCACCCCGAGACGTCCTATCTCGTCATCGCGGGGCAGCACAACCTGTGTATTAAACTGTCCTGAGGCAATAGCCTGTGCAGCTTGCCCGATCGTATGCAAATCACGGGCGATGCGGTGTGTAGCGTTTGTTGTACCAACGAAGCTGATCGCAAAGAGCACGATAATTACTGCCAACAAGACCAGGCGCAAGCGGTTACTATCATTGTGCATCAATTGCTCGGACTCGTTAAGAGTCGAGGCTGTTTGGGCAAGAATGCTGTCAGCTTGCTGGTCCAATTGCGCGCCGTTTTCATCAAGGTTACGGATAATCTCTTGTTGAACCGCGGTCACATGGGCAACCAGAATCAACTCGCCGAGGCTGCGAAACGTATTGAAGTAGTCGACAGTGGTGTCGTTGACCATTTCCAGGTTAAAACGCAGCGCGGGGTCAGAAGCATCAAGCGTTTGGTCAAATCCTGTCAACAACTTGGCTAGCGCGGCTTCGCTTGCCGCGAAATCATCTGCCTGTTGGGTCACCAGAAAATGATTGGCCTGGATACGCACTGTTTTTGTTTGCTGTACGAGGGCACTGATGATCTGGAATTGGTGCGTATTCTGTTCAAAAGTGTTTATTGACTGGTCGTGTCCGACCATTAGCAGTACAAATGAGAGCACGGTTACAAGGCCGGTGAGTCCCAGCGCCAAACCATGACCGCTGAATAAGCGATACCCACTATATTGCCAGAAGCGCCAATCAGAAAACAAGTTGCTTTTGGGCCCAAATTTGCGATTCAAGATTGTTTCGACCATAGCCACGTATCTTCCAGGGTTCATTCGACAGCTTGGGATCAATCTGTCGATTATCCAGAGTAATCAGTGGTCCATCGGCAATAATCAGGTTAGGAACATCTCTGCGTGCTTGTTCTAACCCCATGACCTTAGCGTAGTAGCCAGCCAGTACTGCCCAGCCATGAATACGCGGCGACGAATTCCGCACTGTGGCTAGCAATTGCCCATCGATAACCGACTGAATAGCTGGGATCATGCCATCCACACCGCCCAGAACCACCTGGTTTTGCAGCCCCTTCTTTTCTACGACCTGTCGCGCAGCCAACGCCATATCGTCATTGTGTAGAAAGCCAGCCTTCAAATCGGGGTGGCGATTGAGCAGAATATCCCAGATTTCAGTTGTACGATCTACGTCCCAATCAGCAGGTTGATCGTCAACTACTTCAATGTTGGGGTAATGTGCTAGAACATTATAAAACCCTTGCGCACGCCCTTGCGCGCCCGTGTGCCCCTGGCCTCCCCAGGTTTGTGCGATCTTACCTGTACCATTCATCTTATCTACCAGTACCTGTACGACACTCTCAGCCATGGCCACATTGTCAGGAGCAATAAACGTCAATATTCCGAGTTCTTGAAGCTTTGAAAAAGGCGCGATCAGGGTATCCATGTCAATAACCGGGATACCCTTTCGGGTAATGGTTTCAGTAGGTGTGACCAAGGTCCCGATGCTGCCCGGCTGCACCGCCACAAAGTCCCAGTTTTGCCGGGCAATGTCTTCCATATTTTGTCGCTGGACCGTGAGATCCAGCTGACCATCGTACCAGACGATTTCCACACCAAGCCATTTGCCAAACTGCTCTGCCGCCAACTTCCCCTGTGCGTCCCAGCTTACCTTTAAGCCATTATTCATCATGGCAGCCCGCATCGGCTTCCCTGACGGAGGAGTTTGCAAGGTGTCGAGCAACTGCGTGTATCCCGGTATCACCGCTGCGGCGCTTAAGAACAGGCTTTGGGTCATAAATTGACGTCGGCTGATCATATTTTTCATGAAGGCATCCCAAAATCTTTATAGATATCTACTTTGACCAAAGCACTGTTCGTTTTGCGAAAGACCTGTTTCGGCTCCAGTTCACTTCATTGGCTTATTTGGGAGTTTCCCATTATAACAATTCGGAGTCACCCTCCATCGACTTATCAGCCGCTTAATTTTTAGAATTCTCCTTGAGAAAGCCCTCCACAAGGGCCAGTAAATCTTCGGGCGAAAATGGTTTGCGCAGAAATCCCGCACACCCGAAACTTTCCGCAAGACGCACCTCAACGTTGCCTACCCGCGCCGTGCAGGCAATGATCGGTGGGGCGTCTGCCCCGCCAAGCTGTTTCTTGAGGAGTAATGCCAACGTTCGCCCATCAATGTCGGGCAAGTTGAAGTCCATCAAGATCAAGGCGGGCTTGTCGCGACGCGCTTCTTGAGCGGCGTCCAGCCCCTTAATGAAATGTCGTACATGATAGTGGGCCGAAGTTAAGATATGTGCGATCATGTCAGCATTATCTTTATTGTCTTCAACTAGCAGAATGTAGCTCATGTTAGGGTCCTGTATAGTAAGGGAAATTCTAATCGCGCTTGGGCAATTAGCTTCAATGGCCCGATACTTTCCGTAATCTAGGACAAGTCCCCCAAGTCGTTAGTCGGCGTGTTCTGGATGTTAAGCACCTTGCGCACCGCGCCGACAACATCCTCTGGTATCGCAGGCTTGGCAATGAAGGCCACTGCTCCAAGTTGCATCGCCCGCTGCCGATCCGCAGATGCTGTATACACGATGACCGGGATTGATTGAACAGTGGGATCGATTTTTAGCTGCTGCATCACTTCCCAACCGCTCAGATGAGGTAAATTCAAATCCAGGATAATCACGTCAGGAAGCACGCCGCGCGCTAATTCCACAACCTGTGCGCCATCATGGGTATCCACCACAACGTACCCGGAAGTCTCCAGCGTGCGACGCAGCAGTTCTCTTGTGCTGACTTCGTCTTCTACCAACAATATAGAGAACACATCGTCTTCGGGCTGGCTGGATTTCTTAAATACGGTGAACGCCTCATTCATCTGCGCATTTTGCTTTCCGAGCGCCAGTTGTTCCGGCGTTGCGATTGGCAGCGTAAAAGTAAACTTGCTGCCCTTTCCAGGCTCACTTGTCACAACCAGGTCACCGCCATGCATTCGACTTAGTTGTTTGCTGATGTTTAGCCCCAGACCGGTTCCTTCGATTTCTCGGTGTAAGTCGTCATTTACCTGACCGAACCGATCAAAGATATCTGCCTGGGCTGCTTCTGGAATGCCGATCCCCGTGTCGATCACTGAAATGGACACCCATGGCCCCGTGACTGTAGCCTTCAGGGTCACACTTCCCGTGTTCGTAAACTTGAGTGCATTGGAGAACAAGTTTAGGATTATCTGGCGGACCCGAATGGAATCGGCCCAGACAGGCGGCAAATCTTCGGGATAATCCGGGCGAATCTGGATAGGCTTGTCCTTGAGAAGCCCGGTTGCAGTTGCCAGCACTCCTCGAAACACTTCTGGCAAATCAACGGTGGTACACAGCAATTCCAGCTTGCTTGCCTCAATCCGGCTGAGGTCCAGAATGTCGTTAATCAAGCCAATAAGATAGTGACCATTGTCCTCAATCAGCTTCACGTAAGGATAATATACCTGGGGCAAGGGAGTGTTATTGAACATCTGAGGCATGACCAATATTGAGTGCGAATAACCAATGATGACGTTGAGAGGGGTCCGCAGTTCATGGCTCATGTTGGAAAGGAAAATAGATTTGGCATGGCTGGCTTCTTCGGCTTTGCGCTGCGCTTCACTCAGCTTCAGGTTAGTGGTCTCAAGCTCCACGGTACGCGCGGTTACGCGTGCTTCCAGGCTGCCATAAACGGTTTTTAACTCACGAAGCATGGCCTCAAAGGCATCCGCTAAATGCCCGATTTCATCTTTACCACCTGTTCCGGGAACGACCACTTCCCAGTTCCCCTGTCGCACACTATCTGCCACCAGGGAAAGTTGATGAATGGGACGCACAATGCTCCGTGTAAGTACAATCGCCACAATCATTGCAATCAACAAGGCCATCAACGATAGCAATATGGCAATCAGCTGAGTACCGTTGATCTCCCCCAAAATAGAGCTAATAGGAATATTATGAATCAGCAGCCAACGCAGGCCCACTTGCGATTCCAGCTTGATTTGGACGTAAGTCTCCAGCGTGTCCGGATAATCTGCCGTGTTGGTAATAATGCCCTGGCTGTTGCCAAACATTGTCATAACGTCTTCGCGGGAGCGTTCGGCGTCAAAGGTGATGCCTGTTTTGAGAATCTTGCCATACAGCTTGTGATCGTCAGGATTGAGTATGTAGCTGCCGTCCTGATTCACTAGAAAGATGGCGGTGTTACTATGAAAAGCAATGTCCTTGAAGATCGGGCTAAGTAAGATTTTTGCCACCAGGACCGCTACTGTAGCACCGTCCACTTGAAGTGGAATCGAATAGTAAAGCACCGGGGCATATGGCTGATCCAGTTGCCCGTTGGTTCGGTTCAGATCAAATTGCGATATATAAACTTGATTTGAGGGCAATCCGATGGCCTGGTTGAAATAGGCTTGCCCTGCCTGGTTAGCGTTAGTCGGGTCCGCGTCACCCAATTGCCCTGTGCCGTCTATTCGCATGAGTTCCTGTCCAGCCAGGTCAATGATACGGATATCCTTATATTGATTGGTCGAGCGGTTCAGAAATGTCTTAAAGAGCGCTATTTGCGCTTCACGGATGGTGGAGGCAGGGTCATCCTGTCCATTAATGACCCCAGAGTAACGCCGAGTTGGCGGGGCCTGGCTAAGAAATATAAGGTCTTCTTTTACATCGGTGAGCCGTTTTTCGATGTTATTCGCGTTGGCGACCAAAGCGCTTAATTCTTCAGCGCTTATTTTTTGGATCAAGGTGCTATTGGCAGTCTGCAAACTATAGAAGCTGATGATACCCGTTGGAATCAGGATGACCAGGATAAAAGCGAAAATCAACTTGTTTTGGAGTTGGCGGGTCAGGATTGAAAACATTAGATGGCCTCGCTACTAACACCACCTGTCTTTTGATCGCACTATATCTACATAATATAGCAACTCCAGTGGCATCTGAGCTCGTCCGTCAATTCTACTTTAGAACCTTATTTTCTTAATCATCGAATAGTTGATTAAAAAATCATCTGCATGGATGAAAAGGCATCGTTGTGCTGCCCATATACTTGAATTGTGGTCATTTCAATCAGGAGGCGACCTCATCAGTTTCGGTGAGGTGATGCGCTGAACATCAATGAAAGGAGCAATACAAAAAGTATAGGGTGAAAATCCGTGACTCAACATCGTAATAACGTAGCAACATTTAGTTAGTCCGAATCCGACAGTATTTCAAAAAGGAAAATTGAAAATGCGTTCTCTGAAACACCTCGTTTTAGCATCTACACTCGTATTGTCGTTCGCAACGTCAACCATGGTCGCTCCGGCAGCGGCGCAGGATAAGAAACTCACCATCGCCTTCGTTAACACCGGCTCCGAGAGCGGTTGGCGTGCTGCCTTCACCGATGCCATGAAATCGGAAGCGACCAAAGAGGGCATCGATCTGAAGTACACCGATGGTCAGCAAAAGCAGGAAGTCCAGATAGCGGGCATCCGGGCCGCCATCGCTCAAAAAGTAGACGCCATCGTGCTCGCCGCCATCGTTGAGACCGGTTGGGACGCTGTTTTGAAGGAAGCCAAGGACGCCAAGATTCCGCTGCTGCTGGTTGACCGCGACGTGAAGGTCTCCGATCCGTCCCTGTATCCGGTTACCCGTGTTGGCGCGGACTTCGACCACGAAGGTCGTCTCGCCGCCTCATTCGTGGCGATGGCTTCCGCTGGCATTCCGAAGTGGGCGAATGGGTGCAACATCGTGGAACTCCAGGGCACCACGGGCGCTAGCGCTGCCACTGAACGCGCCAAGGGTTTCGGCGAAGTACTGGCGCTCTTCCCTGGGCTGAAGATCGTAGCCAGCCAGAACGGCGACTTCACCCGCGAGGGTGGTCAGAAGGCCATGGAAGCACTCATCAAGTCGCAAAACAACCTCAAGGATGTTTGCGCAATCTGGGCACACAATGATGACATGCTCCTCGGCGCCCTGGTAGCCTTGAAGGCAGCCGGTATCAAGACTGGCGCGGGTGGCATCCTGACGGTATCGGTTGACGGCGTGTGCGATGCGTACAAGGCCATGGCCGATGGCGACTTCAGCGCCAATGTCGTCCTGCTGCCCAGCCTGGGCGTGCAGGCATATCAGGCTGTTCGCGATGTCATCGCTGGAAAAACGGTTCCCAAGTGGACCGTGATGCCCACCTCGACGAACGTTGCGGCGGGCAATGCCGATCTATATAACAAGTATTTTGCGGCTGGCTGCCCTGGGTATTACGGCCCACAATAAATACATACAGGGCTTGTAGCGCCACCATGTAACAACGTTCTCTGAAAGTCGTGGAGCGCTCTGTCAAAGAGTGCTCCACACATATACTCTTCATTAAGTTCTTTAAAAACGCCGAGCATGATTTACGACAGTCAAGATTTGAGTGAACAATACTATGACAGACGGTTCCAACAAGACGTCCCTATTAGAGGTACGCAACTTGACCAAGACATTCCCCGGTGTACCCGCCCTATCATCGGTCGATTTCACGATGTATCCCGGCGAAGTTCATGCAGTGCTCGGGGAAAACGGCGCAGGCAAATCCACGCTTATCAAAGTGATCACCGGGATCTATGAGAAAGAATCGGGGATGATTTCCCTACAAGGGAAAGAAATTACGCCCAAAAACCCGCGTGAGGCGCAGTCACTGGGGATCAGCGCCGTCTACCAGGAAGTGAACCTTGTCCCAACGCTTTCCGTCGCCGAGAACATCTTTCTGGGCAGGCAGCCCAAACGCTGGGGAATCATCGACTCAGGAGCCGCCATTCGGAAATCACGACAACTACTAGAAAATTATGACATTCATATTGACCCTTCACAGCCGCTTTCCTCCTATTCAGTCGCCGTCCAGCAAATTGCGGCAATCGCCCGCGGCGTTGACCTTTCGGCTAAGATTCTTATCCTGGATGAGCCGACTTCCAGCCTGGATGCCCACGAGGTCAAGCGACTTTTCTCGGTGATCCGATCCCTTAAAGAAAAGGGCATCGGCATTTTGTTAATCACACACTTCCTCGATCAGGTCTATGAGATCTCTGATCGGATCACCGTCCTACGCAATGGCACCAAAGTTGGTGAACACCTGACCAGTGAACTGTCGAGAATGCAATTGGTGACCGAAATGCTTGGCAGGGAATTGCTCGAAGAATTGGCACCGGAGAACGTACATGAACCTGTTCAGCAAGAAGTTTTTCTGACTGTGAAGGGCTTGGGCAAGCGTGGCGTGATGGAGCCACTGGATCTGGAAGTCCGAAAAGGCGAGATCGTCAGCCTGGCAGGATTGCTTGGCTCAGGCCGGACAGAAACGGCACATCTCATTTTCGGGATTACGCGCCGGGACAGTGGGCAAATATCTGTAAAAGGAACCAACGTGACGTTCAATTCCCCACGCCAGGCTATGACGCATGGTTTTGGGCTTTGCCCCGAAGACCGTAAAGCCGAAGGCATCATTGGCGACCTGAGCATTCGAGAAAATATCATTCTGGCTTTGCAAGCCAAACGTGGCTGGTTCAGATACTTGACGCAAAAGAAACAGGAAGAATTGGCCGATGGGATGATCCAGGCGCTGCACATCGCCACCCCAGACTCTCAAAAACCAGTTAAGGAACTGTCTGGTGGCAACCAGCAGAAAGTGATCCTGGCCCGCTGGCTGGTTTCTGAGCCGGAATTTCTGATCCTGGATGAACCTACGCGTGGTATTGACGTCGGCGCGCATGCGGAAGTGATCGCCATTATCAAAGACCTTTGCCGCCAGGGAATGCCCCTACTTGTCATTTCTTCAGAACTTGCAGAAGTCGTTGATTACAGCGATCGTGTGGTTGTGCTGCGTGATCGCAAAAAAGTAACTGAACTCGAGCGGGATGAAATTAGTCAGAACTCGATTATGAAAGCCATTGCGGAGCGATGATGACCACCCAAGAACCTCTTCCGATCGATACCAAAGTTGCTGCCCGCCGAGTTCTACCAAATTGGCTGCGTAATAGTCGGCGCGCACTTTGGCCTTTGATCACGCTCCTTCTGATTATGCTTGTCGACAGCCTGGTATTTCATGGTTTTTTCAACATCCAGGTTGTTACTGACCCCGAAAACGGGCAGCACTTCTACGGTGCCACGATCGATATTGTTAAGAATGCCGCCCCTATTATCCTTCTGGCAATTGGGATGTCCCTGGTTATCGCCACAAAAGGCATTGATTTGTCGGTTGGTGCCGTCATTGCCATTTGTGGAGCAATCGCCGCCACACTTGTTGGGAAACAGAACATTGCGCCCCTTATCCCGCTCCCATTGATTTTTGCACTTAGCATTGGGGCTGGTGCCTTGTGCGGGTTATGGAACGGGTTTCTGGTTGCCTACCTCGATATACAACCCATCGTAGCTACGCTGATTCTGCTCGTTGCCGGACGCGGCATGGCCCAGATGATTACCGGGGCTACAGTTGCGACGTTTCAGAATCCAGGCCTGTCGTTTATCGGGGTGGGCTATATCTTCGGACTGCCGGTTGCAATTTATATCGCACTGGCAGCACTTATCCTGGTTTACGTGTTTGTGCGGCGAACCGCCCTAGGAATGATGATTGAATCTGTAGGCGCAAACGACAAGGCCAGTTACTTTGTTGGGATCAATGCGCGCGCCATCAAGCTGTCTGCTTACGTGATTTCTGGTATTTGTGCAGCCGTTGCGGGCCTCATCGTCGCAGCCAATATCAAGGGTGCGGATACCAACAATGCGGGCCTGTACTACGAATTAGACGCAATCCTGGCGGTTGTCATCGGCGGCGCGTCCCTGAATGGTGGACGGTTCTCCCTGCTCCTGAGCGCAATTGGGGTTCTTATCATCGAGGCCATGAATACCGGGATTCTCACGAGTGGTGTCGCCCCGCAGTTCAATCTTACCATCAAGGCTATCGTGGTCATGTTCATCCTATTCCTTCAATCAGAGAGCTTCCGCAGATTCGTCGGACGCCGGTTTCGGAGAACCTCATGAGATCACGCTTTCTTCCCCTTTTCGCAACCGTTATCGTATTTATTTTGTTGTATGTGGTGAGTTGGGCGCGCTTCCCAGCCTTCGGTTCAACCGTTGTGCTCGCCAATGCCCTTTATGACAATGCCTTCCTGGGAATTACGGCAGTTGGCATGACCTTTGTGATCCTCTCCGGTGGAATCGATTTGTCCGTTGGTTCGGTGATTGCGTTCATCGGTGTATTCATCGCATTGATGTTACGCGATACTCAGGTTCATCCCCTAGTGGTGTTTGCCATGGCACTGGCTATGGGAACGGCCTTTGGCGCGCTTCAAGGCGCATTGATCTATTACCTCAAAATTCCCCCGTTCATCGTTACCCTCGCGGGTCTGTATCTGGCTCGTGGCGCTATATTCTTGTTCACTACCGAATCGATTGGAATCTCGAATCCATTCTACGACCAGGTATATAACATTGCCATCAAAATCCCAGATGGTGGAAGACTGTCATTACTTGCCATCATCTTTCTGATTGTTCTCCTCGGCGGCATTTTCATTGCCCATTACACAGAATTTGGCCGCAATATATACGCTCTTGGCGGAGACTCAAATGCAGCTCTGATGCTGGGTGTGCCTATTGCTCGCACCACGATTGGCGTCTACGCGTTAAGCGGCTTTTTGGCGGCGCTGGCCGGAGTGGTCTATTCCCTCTACACCTCATCGGGCTATCCACTGGCAACGGTCGGCGTGGAATTGGATGCCATAGCCGCAGTCGTGATTGGCGGCACACTGCTGACGGGGGGGGTAGGTTATGTCGCCGGAACTCTTATTGGTATCCTCATCAACGGAACCATTCGAACGTACATCTCTTTCGACGGCAGCTTGAACGGTTGGTGGACCAAAATCGCGATAGGTGTCTTGCTGTTCATATTTGTCGCCCTGCAAAAATTGATAACCAGCCGCCGAGGTCAAGAACTGCTGAATTTTGGACGCAAACGTAATACTTCCTACGGGGTGGCTGTGGTTGAAAAACTTTAAACATTCCAATTATGCCCATTTACTAAAAATCAGCGGCTAATCGTCTCAGTAGAGGGATTATTCTGCGGATAGAAATTACTTGGCAAGTTCAACCTTGCACGATCTAGAGAGCAAAACCATGCCATGTACCATTAGAATAGACTACGGAACGGAATCGGGGCGAGCTGTGCTGGTGGATGTGAGCGACGGGCGAGAGATCGCCAGCGGTGGCATTGATGAACACCTGCCCGGCGAGAGCTGCCCGCTGCCGCCGGACTTGGCCATGCAAGATCCGAACGATTATCTTGAAGTTCTCAAGAATGCGATTCCCGCCGTTCTGAAATCAGAGCCGTGGTCTTGGCCCCGGATTCTGCAAACACTTCCAGACTAAGGGCTTCAAGCAGCTGCCGCTGATTCTTGGTCAATGGGTCCCTCTGCGTCTGCACTACTTTTTCCGACGGAACAATGACGCAACTGCTATCGTCGTTGCCTAAGGCAACAGGCAGCAACTGAAATGTGCAGGGATTGAATTCCGGCGCATCTTTCATCTTGTCGCAGGACAGTGTGATATAGCCTTCGTCTTTGGAAAGTTCAATCATCGTTTCACAGGCGCAGCGGAGCACACTGCTGCCACGCTCACCGATACCATTCTTGCCCGTATGGTGGATAATCTGTATGGTCGCGCCGGTGGCCCGCTGAATTTCGGCACAGGCCTCGACGAACAAGCCCATGTCTTTTGAACTGTTTTCACACCCACCACACAGCGCCAATATACCCTATTGCGCACGAACGATTTACCTGCCAACAGAACCTCACTCTTTTACCAAGAACCCATCTCTAATCCCGTTACACAACATCGACCTTATCTGAAGTTTATTATTCCACGGTCACACTCTTGGCAATGTTTCAGGGAAGTTCCACATCTTTGGCTAACTTTACTGCCGTGAAATAGACAATCAGCTAAAACGAAATAGCTGGCTATCACTTTTTAAATTTGGTTTAGTTTCTCTACCACGAGGGAATAGATCTATTTAACAGGAACAACAGCAATTTAAAGCTGTTGCCTGCCTGATTTGGACATTGACGATCAGTTGTGCAAGTGGCACAATTGACATAGGCTGACAATAGGTATATTCTGACGCCACGATAATGGCTCAAACCGGGTCAGGAACTAGAATCTCAGGCACATGATCCGTAATTTGTTAGAACCGCGTAGCCGCCGTGAGCGCCGTACCACCAGCCAAAGGTCTGGGCGGTTGCTTCATGCTGAACGGAATCACTGAGCCGTTTCAAGCGCAATGAAGAATAGCAACCCTCCGGGCCATTGGCTTGGGGGGTTTTTATTTGTCGAGGTTTCGAGAGAGTTTCGTCCATTTTCTGGTGAGTCGGGGTTAAAGCGTAAGTGAGCAGGAGGGTACATTGCCAGAGTTTGTATCACACGTTGCGGAAGGTGACACCGTGCAGACTAGCGCTATTACTGGGACTCAAGGAGCACAGCCAGCACTCGGCCTGGAAGAAACGCGTCCGACCCATGCTACTGGGCCGATCTATTCGGTAGGTATTTATGGTGCCACAGGCTACACCGGGCAAGTGCTGATCAGTTTACTGTCGCGTCACCCCAATACACGGATCGCTTTCGCCACTTCGGAAAGCTCTACAGAGACCGTCGATGGCATGGAATTGATTCCTTCGGCAGATGCGCCGTTGGCTTCGGTTGATGTTGTATTTTTGTGCTTGCCGCATGGCGCATCGGGTGCGATGGACGATCAAGCAGTCAAGGCAGGTGTGCGAGTCATTGACCTCTCGGCAGACTTGCGACTCGACTCACCGGAAGTCTATAAGCAGTGGTACAAGCAAGATCATCCTGCGCCACATCTGCTGCCTGCGCCGTTTGGCCTGCCAGAGATTAACCGAGCGCGGCTCAAGGATGCGAAGTATATTGCAAACCCCGGCTGCCATGTAACGGCGACGCTACTGGCCCTCTATCCGCTGGCGAAGGCGGGTGCCCTAACCACCGATCCGATAATTGCCGACACCAAAACGGGCGTTTCGGGCGCGGGTAAAGCGCTCAAAATGGACTCGATGTTCGTCGAAGTTTATGGCGACGTAAAACCCTACAGTATCGGGCGCGCGCATCGGCATGTCCCGGAGATCGAACAGGAATTGCACAAGCTCCAGGCAGACATTGGGCCGTTGATCTTTGCACCGCACCTGGTTCCCGTAGATGTGGGATTACTCGCGACGGTTTATGCACGGGTCAAATCCGGTTGGTCGATGAACCGAATCCGTGAGACGTTTGAGGCCGCTTATCGTGACGAACCCCTGGTTGATTTGTTGCCAGCCGGACGGTTGGCGCGGTTTCATGACGCGGCACACAAGAATAACGCCGCCGTAGCGATTAGCGAGGGCGCAGGCGATACGGTAATCATCACCTCCGCGATTGATAACCTACGCAAAGGCGCATCCAGTCAGGCTGTGCAGAACTTCAACATCATGTTTGACCTCCCGGAAACGGCAGGTCTGCTGTGACCCGTGTACTGAAAATCGGCGGCAACCAGCTTGATGATCCCACATTTATCGCCGCGATGGCTCAGGCCGTGAAGCACATGAGTGAGTTGCCCGTGATTGTGCATGGCGGCGGCAAAAGCATCAAAGCCTTGCAGGAGAAGTTGGGCATTGAAGCACACTATATTGGTGGTTTGAGAGTCACGGATGCCGCAACGCTTACCTTAGTTAAGATGGTGTTGTGCGGACAAACTAATGTTGATATTGTCGCGGCGCTTACGAACGCTGGCGTTGAGGCGCAGGGCTTCAACGGCGCTGATCGCGGCCTGCTCCGCGCAGTAGCGATGAAGCATCCCGACGGCGATTTGGGGCGCGTCGGTGAAATTGTCGCGGTCCGTGGTGATGTGCTTAATAATGCGCTCAATGCCGGGATCGTACCGGTAATTTCACCCGTGTCACTTGGGGACGATGGTGATTTCTATAACGTAAACGCTGACCGCGCGGCTGGTGCCATCGCCGCCGCTATTGGCGCCGAACGGGTTGTGTTCCTGACAGATGTGACAGGCGTTTTGCAGGACGGTGTGCGGCTCGACTGTGTAACGCGAGTGCAAGCACAACTGCTTATCAGTGACGGCACTGCAGCAGGCGGAATGTCTATCAAGATCGGCGCAGCGCTGGATGCACTTTCCGCTGGTGTGCGCGAAGTGATGATCACCAATCTTGATGGCTTGGCGCGAGGCACGGGAACCATTGTAATGAATTAACCAGCAGTGGCTTTTACTTATCCCGAAACTACTAGTGCAAATTCGATTTTTGAGGAGCAAATTGGAATGGCGGAACTTCAGCAAGAATCCCAAAAGGAATTAACGGCAGCGGAAGTCGTCGCGGGTGAAAAGGCGTTCATTGCCCAGACTTACAAGCGTCCGCCTGTCGTGCTGAGTCATGGACAGGGCATGGCAGTCTGGGATAGCGAGGGCCATGAATATCTCGACTTCATGGCGGGCATCGCCGTCAACGCGCTTGGTCACAATGACGCTGGCCTTGTGGCGATTATTGCCGAGCAAGCCTCCAAGCTGATCCACACGAGCAACTTGTTTTATACGTTGCCACAGGTTGAACTCGCAGAAAAGTTGACTGCGAACAGCTTCGCGGACAAGGTATTCTTCACCAACAGCGGCACGGAAGCGAATGAGGGCGCGATCAAGTTTGCGCGGAAGTTCGCGCGCGCTACCAGCAATGCGGAAAAGACCGAGATCGTGTGCTTTGAACATGCTTTTCACGGGCGCACAATGGGATCGTTGTCGCTGACACCGAAGGAAGCGTATCAGGCACCCTTCCGCCCGTTGATGCCGGGTGTGGTTGTGGCACCGTTCAATAACGTTGCAGCACTAGAGTCTGCGATTGGGCCACAGACCTGCGCGGTATTTCTGGAACCGATCCAGGGTGAGGGTGGCATCAATCCCGCCACGCCGGAATTTTTGAAAGCGCTGCGAATACGCTGCGACGCGGTGGGTGCCCTGCTCGTTTATGACGAGGTGCAGTGCGGTTTGGGTCGCACGGGCAGCTTATGGGCACATCTTCAAAGCGGGATTACACCCGACATCATGACGCTGGCGAAGCCGTTGGCGGGCGGATTGCCCATCGGCGCGATTCTGATGACAGACCGCGTTGCGGAGACAATGGAAGTCGGCTTGCATGGCAGCACCTTTGCTGGCGGGCCGTTGGTTTGTGCAGCGGCCTTACACGTTTTTGATCGGATCAGCCAGCTTGCTTTCTTGGAGCATGTGACCGAAACCGGCAGGTACCTGTGCGAACGCCTTGAAGAAGTCAACAGCCCCCACATAAAAGAAGTGCGCGGGCGGGGTCTGATGGTCGGCGTGGAATTCGACCTGGATGTGAGCCAGATCGTTGCGAAGGGCTATGAGCAGGGGCTGCTATTGGTTGGCTCCGGGCAAAGTGTGCTGCGATTGGTGCCGCCGCTCATCGCGGAAAAGCCGCATGTTGATACATTGATCGAAAAGCTTTCAAGCATTCTAGCGGAAGTGGAATGAGCATTTCGTCTAAAGCGCGCTATTTGCCGCTGGTGCTGGCGGCTTTGCTGCTGATCGTGGCTGCCAGCCGAATGATCCGCTTGCCAGGTCTGAACCCAGACACGGACGAAATCTGGTCCATCTGGCAGACCTTCGGTACGCCGCAACAGATTCTGAGCTGGACGCCTTACGATTGGCCTCCGCTGTACTATCTGGCACTCGGCGCCTGGAAGGAGATTGCTGGGTTTAACCCGGTGATGCTACGGTTCCTTTCTGTGCTGGTGTTTTTGCCCGGAATAGCTTGCATCTACCGCGCCGGACGACGTATGTTTGGCGAGAGCGGCGCGTGGCTGGCAGCAATCACATTCGCTGCCTTTGGCTATGTCAACTTTCTGAGCACGCTGATTCGCGGCTATGCCATCCTGATCGCGCTAACTCCGCTGATGCTATGGCTGACCCTGCGCTATTTTGCCCAGCCAACGCGCTGGCGAGCAGTGTGGCTCGGTGTGTGCATGGCGGTCATGTTCTATACTCACTTGACCAGCATTGTCGTCTTTGCCTTGATTGGCTTATATACGCTGATCGTGTATCGCGGGCGCGTGTGGCGCTGGGTACTGCCGGGAATCGTTGCGGCATTACTGGCTGCGCCATTGATTATAAGTAAGCTGGCTATTGCAACAGGTCGCACCGGGGGACTGGGAGCTATTAAACTGCTTCCGGTTTCGGATGCCTTCACGGGCCTTTTTGCGGACTACACTGGCTCGGCAGTGGCGATCTGGGCGCTGATATTTGTGCTGGCAACGCTGCTTATTTTGCTGCGCTGGCGGACGCGGCGGGCGCAAACGCTGGTTTTCGCCCTATGGATACTGATAATCCCCGCACTTTATATTCTTAACCCACTGGTTGGCTTTTTTAACCTGCGCTATATGTGGTGGGGGGTGCTTGGGCTGGTCCTGTGGATTGTGACAGGCCTGGTGCGGTTGCCACGCAGTGGGCAAATTGCGGCAGGAGCGCTGATGCTGCGCTGCCGACCCCGCCGCTGGCTCAGAACTTCTCCTACCTCGCTGAACATATGCAAGGCGGCGACGTGTTTCTGATCGACCCGAACTGCAACTGCGCCGCACTAGAAACATGGGATACAATGGCGCGGCTGTATTTCCCCGCTGGTATGACCTTTATCAGCGATCCGCAAGGCTACCGTCGCGTGTGGTACGCTGCACGGGACGGCTTCAATGACACGGCAACGAAAGCAGCGGTTGCGACCGGTCGAGTGGCGGCGAATTTTGTCGGCCCCTGGGACTTTTTGTTTCGGTTATATGAAGCACCACCCGATGCGCAAGGTGTACTGTTCGAGAACGGGATGCGCTTTCATGGTGTGGATGTGGTTGGCAATGACGCACCGGCCGCTCCCGTTCGGCACGAAGGTGAACCGATCAGATTGCGTTTGTGGTGGTCGGTAGAAAAGCCTCCAGCGCTGGATTTCAGTATCGGCGTGTATCTCATGACCCCTGACGGCTCGAAGTTGATCACGCAGGTAGATGGCTCACCGCAAGTCGTAGACCTCTCTGGGGGAACACTCGGCCTCAAGACTTTACCCACCAGCCAGATGCAGCCAGGGCCATCCCGAATCCTACCACTGTGGGGCCATATGCGATATACCTGACCGTTTACGATTCTGAAACTAATGCGAAGGTTAGTGCGCCCGGTGCGAATAATGATAAGCTGTTACTCATTCAACCCATCAACGTGAAATCCTGGTAAGGCTAACTTTATGAGCACCGAGACGACCCGACTGATCACCACAACTTACCTCGAACAGGTCATGGTCTTGCCCAAAACCGGGCGGCATATTCTGGCCCAGTATGACGACGATAGCATTGTGGTCTACCAGGCTTACAATCCAGAGATCGGTCATTATGCTGCCGAACATCAGCACTTTGGTGGTGAATTCAGCCTGACGCGCATGAGCTGGATCAAGACCAACTTTTTATGGATGATGTTCCGTTCCGGCTGGGGTACCAAGCCGAATCAGGAAGTTATATTAGCGGTACGGATCAAACGCTCCGCCTTCGATTCCATTCTGCCGGTAGCGGTTCACGCCAGTTTTGCGCCGGAAGTGTACGCTGACCAAGCGGCGTGGAAAACTGCTCTGAGCCAATCTCCCGTCCGGGTGCAGTGGGACCCGGACCATCATCCAACGGGGACGAAGCTGGAACGCAGGGCTATTCAGTTGGGTCTGTCGGGCGCTGCACTGGCCTCTTACGCTCGCGAATGGATTGTCGATATTGAAGATATATCGGAGTTCGCCCGTAAACAGCGTCTTAACTCACGCACGCGCGCTTATGACAAGCTGATCATACCCAAAGAGCAGATTTACCCGGTGCAAGATGCCGGAGTCGCCGCAAGGCTTGGAATTTCCACCTCAAGAGCAAAAGGATAATAAAAGTGACGCAACCGCAATACAAGAAAGTCGTTCTCGCCTACAGCGGTGGGCTGGATACCTCGATCATTGTCCCCTGGCTGATCGAAAACTATGGGGTAGAGGTTATATGCTTTACTGCCGACCTCGGCCAGGGTGACGAACTGGATGGCTTAGAGGCAAAGGCAAAGGCTAGTGGCGCCAGCAAACTGGTGATCCATGATTTGCGCAGCGAATTTCTGTCCGACTTTATCTTCCCGACGATGCGCGCCGGGGCTATTTATGAGCGTGAATATCTGCTCGGCACTTCCTTTGCGCGTCCGCTGATCGCGCAGCACATGGTGGATGTCGCGGAGCAAGAGGGCGCTGATGCTGTAGCTCACGGCTGCACGGGCAAGGGCAACGACCAGGTACGTTTTGAAGTTTCGGTGATGGCGCTCAACCCCAAGCTTGGCATCATCGCTCCCTGGCGGGATGACAAGTGGAAGATTCGCAGCCGCGAGGACGCGATTGACTACGCGCATAAGCACAATGTACCTGTCGCGGCAACGCTAAAGTCGATCTATAGCCGGGATCGCAACCTGTTTCACATGAGTCATGAAGGTGGGCCGCTGGAAAATCCCTGGAACCAGCCAGAAGAATCGATGTACGTACTTAGCAAGAGTCCACAAAACGCGCCTGATGAGACGGAAAGTGTCATCATCGGCTTTGAAGCGGGCATCCCGATTTCGCTCAATGGGACCACCATGGACCCGTTGCCGCTGTTTTCGGCGCTGAATGCGCTGGGCAGCAAGCACGGCATCGGGCGCATCGATCTGGTGGAAAATCGACTGGTTGGCATGAAGTCGCGCGGAGTATACGAGACACCCGGCGGCACAATTCTATACAAGGCACTACAAGGCACATCAGGCCCTTGAAAGCATCTGTCTGGATAAGGCAACCCTGCACGAAAAGTTGCAGCTTTCGCTCAAGTACGCGGAACTGGTTTATAACGGGCAATGGTTCTCGATGTTGCGCGACGCACTCGACGCCTTTGTGGACGTGACGCAGCGAAACATGACAGGCGAGGTCCGGTTGGACCTGTATAAGGGCAACATCATTGTCACCGGGCGCAAGTCGCCCAACAGCCTGTACCGCGAAGATTACGCGTCATTCGGCACGATGGATATTTACAACCAGCAGGACGCCGAAGGCTTCATTCACCTATTTGGCCTGCCCAACAAGGTCGAGGCAATGTTGGCGATTGACGGTCAGGGCCAGAGCCGTTACCGACAGCCAGATTACAACAAATTCAAGCGCGACTAATCTAGCCAACAGATAGGAATGACCACGATGCCTCATCTGGAACGAGTACGGCAGTATCCAAAAACGGTTAAAGGATTCCGAGCCAGTGGAATCGACGCAGGGCTACGTGTTGCACTCGGTAGGCCGTCCGCGCCCGACCTTGCCCTGATTGCTGCTGACGGACCATGCACAGCGGCCGGTGTTTTCACCACAAATTACGTCAAAGCCGCGCCCGTGCTACTGGATGAAGCGCGTATCAAGGCTAACCCGAACGGTATCCGTGCGGTACTGGTCAACACGGCTTCAGCTAACGCTTGCACCAGTGACGAAGGGATGCGCAACGCCGAACAATCCGCAGCCCAGACTGCCGCCACGCTTGGCTGCAAGGCCGAGGATGTGCTGGTTATGTCTACGGGTGTGATTGGTGTGCAGCTCCCTATGACGCAACTTCAAACAGGTATACCGCTGGCAGCGGCGGCGCTACGACACGACGGCTGGAATGACGCTGCCCAAGCGATCATGACGACAGATACCAAGCCTAAAGCTGCCAACATTGATTTCGACGGCGTGAATATCACTGGTATTGCAAAAGGGGCAGGCATGATTGCGCCGAACATGGCAACCATGCTCTCTGTCATTGTAACGGATGCCATGATTTCTGCGCCGCTGCTCCGCCGTGCGCTAGACGAAGCAGTATCCCGCAGCTTCAACTGCATCGTCGTAGACGGCGATATGAGCACCAACGACAGCGTGGTAGTGCTTGCCAGCGGTGCCAGCGGCATCGAGATTACTGAAGATAAACTGGAGCGCTTCACGGGCTGCCTCGCAGCGGTGTGTATCGTGTTGGCGCAGGGCATTGTCAAAGACGCGGAAGGCGCTACCCGCTTCATAACGCTGCAAGTCTTGGGCGCACGAACTAGCGCGGAAGCCCGGCAGGTTGGCAATGCGATTGCGAACTCGCCGCTCGTCAAAACTGCTTTTTATGGCGGCGATGCCAACTGGGGTCGGATTGTCATGGCAGCAGGCCATGCCGGGGTGCCGATTGATCAGAGTAAGCTCTCATTATGGTATGACGACTTGCAACTGGTGGCAGACGGTATGCCGCTCCGTTATGACGAGGCACGCGCGAACGCACTGGCTGCACAACCAGACATCAAGGTACGGCTGGACTTGGGCCTCGGCAGCGCTGAACACACGATTTGGACTTGCGACCTGAGCCACGCCTATGTGGATATTAATGGACACTACCGCACATGAGCGAATCGGGTCAGCCAGCTAAAACTCTATGGCACGGACGTTACGAGAGCGTAGCCGCCGAGTCGCTGCGGCGCCTCAACGACAGCCTGCCTTTCGACAAGCGCCTATACGCCGATGACATCCTGTGCAGCGCCGAATACGCAAAGGCACTGGCACGGGCGGGGGTCATTAGTGCCGACGAAGTTGCGGCGCTCGATGAAGGATTGCGCGCCGTACTGGGCGAGTTCGAAGCCGAGACTTTCGTCGCCGCTCCTGGCGATGAGGATATTCACACCGCTGTGGAGCGGCGCTTAAGCGAACTCGTTGGCGCCCCGGCGGGCAAGTTGCATACAGGCCGCAGCCGCAACGACCAGATTGCTACCGATATACGCCACTGGCAACGCAGCCACACAGCGCAAATTATCGAGCTTATCCGTTTGCTGCAAACTATTCTTCTGGAACAGGCGCGGCAACACGTCGATACGCTGATGCCCGGTTATACGCACTTGCGCGCTGCCCAACCGATTACTACGGCACATTGGTTACTCAGCTTTTTCTGGATGCTGACCCGTGATGTGACGCGCTTCGAGGCTTGTCGTGAGTCGGCGGGGATCAGCCCGCTCGGATCGGGGGCGTTGGCAGGTACGCCCTACCCTATTGATCGTCAAGCGCTGGCAATTGGCATGGGCTTCACGGATATTACCCGCAACAGCCTCGATGCAGTTTCGGACCGTGATTTCATCGTGGAATTTCTCGCCGCCGCGTCCCTGCTGATGGTTCACCTGAGCCGCTTCGCCGAGGACGTGATCCTGTACAGTAGCCCGCAGTTTGGCTTCATCCGTCTCGACGAGCGCTATACCACTGGTTCTAGCCTGATGCCGCAAAAGCAAAATCCGGACGTACTTGAATTGGCGCGAGGGAAAGCCGGACGCATCGCGGGCCACTTATCGGGCCTGCTGAACACCCTCAAGGGGCTGCCTTCGACTTACAACAAGGATTTGCAGGAAGATAAAGAGCCGCTGTTTGACACGGTGGACACACTTAAAACATTGTTGCCAGCCGTAGCTGGTCTGATAGAAACAATGCGCTTCGATTCGGCGAAAATGTCCGCAGCTTTGGACGAGGGGATGTTGGCGACAGACGTGGCTGATTATCTCGTGGCGAAGGGCATCCCGTTCCGTGAGGCACACGGCATTGTGGGCAAGCTAGTGCGGCGTTCACTAGATAGTGATATGCCGATGTCCAAACTTCCGCTGGAAGCCTACAAAGCGATTAGCCCCGTCTTCGGGCAGGACGTTTATGCGGTGTTCGATTTCGCTGCGTCGGTTGCCCGTCGCAGCGCTCCCGGCGGAACCGCGCCCCAAGCCGTTCGCCAACAGATTGCCGAGGCCGAAGCGTGGTTGGCTGCTACAGGCAAGGATAGATAAGCAATCGGCAAATCCAAATCGGGAATTTTACGCGTCTTTAACAAGTTACCGATGTAATTTGGTCTATACTGATCCTGCATAACCCTACAAAATGGGTTGTGTGCCAATCCGCTTTCAGGGTATCCTTCAAATATTGAATTGGAAGCTAACGAGGCGAAGCGATAAACGATGACGGACTTATATCAACGTATCGTTGCACAGCGAAGTTCATTTGAAAATTTGATGGCGAAAGTGCCCGGCTATCGCGGGTATAAAGAAGCTACTGATCGCCGTGCTGCTGACCGCATGATCCGAGAACATGTGGTGGCTTTGCTTAAGCAGCAATTCATGCGTCTGATCGAGGTAGAAAAGAAGATTCTCACGGCGGGCGGGTTGGCTCAGGCCAGCTTAACCCGCGAAGCCAAGAGTAGCCTCCAGAACTTCATTGATCGCATCAACACGGCGATGCCGGGATACTCCGGTTTTTACGACGCCAAGAAAGTTGGTCCGGAACAACTAGAGAAAATCTATAGTTTTGACGCCGCGTTATTGAGTTATGCTGATAAGTTCCGCGACGCGATTACGGCTTTGGACGCTGCCGCAGTGGATAAAGCGGCGCTGCCCGGCGCTGTTACACAACTCGAAGCGGTGGGTACCGAAGCGAACGCTGCCTATGCGCTGCGTGAAAATGTTTTGACCGAAATCGCCTGATCCTGTTTATTCGACTCCAAGGAGAATGTTTATGGCCCGCATAATAGATGTTGTTTCCCACGCCAGCGTCGCAGATGATGAGCTTGTTTGGCGTGAGCCGCAGGAAGGTAATGGCGACCTCCGCATGGGGTCGCAGTGCATCGTGCAAGAGAGTCAAGCTGCCGTCTTTGTTCGTCAGGGACAGGCGCTCGACGTACTTGGTCCAGGGTCGCACACGCTCTCGACAGGCAACATTCCGATTCTGGCGGGGCTGGTCGGAATGGTCACCGATGGTAAAACGCCCTTTACCGCCGATGTCTACTTTGTTAACCAGCGCGACATGCCGCAGGTGGGTTGGGGCACCAACCCGCCGATCCAGATGGATACGCCGGGCCGCAGCCCCGGCTTTGCACTACTGATCACGCATGGGGTGGTCGATATTGGAATCGAAGACCCTGGTCGCTTCCTGAAACAGTACGGCATTGGCAGGCCCGTCGTCAAGCTCGTTGACCTTCGTGATCGTATTCAGACTATGCTGCTTGGCGTACTCTCTAAACTGCTATCGGCGCAACAAATCACGGGTATTCAAGGTGCAAACGCCCTGGTCACAAATCTGGAATCCGGTGCTCTGACAATGCTCAACAGCGAGTTTGCGGCCTTGGGAATGCGTATCAAATCGTTCAATGCTAATCCATTTCAGGCCAAGGACCTCACGCCGGAAGACATTGTTAAGTATGGTGGCGACATCAGCACTTACGAACGTGCCAAGCGGCTGGATGTGGCGGAGACAGCAGCCGGAAACCCCGGCATGGCAGGCGGGCTTACTGGTGCAGGAGTCGGCTTAGGCGTTGGGCAAATGCTCGGCGCACAGTTGAACCCTGAACAACAGGCCATGCAACAAGAATTAGCTCAACAGCAAATGATGATGCAGCAGATGATGCAACAAATGATGCAGAATCAGGCAGGCCAAAACGCCCCGGCTAGCGCCGCCAGCGCACCTGCACAACCTCAAACCAAAGATCAGGTACAGGCGCTGCTCGACCAGCTTGACGTGAAGCTGGCAAACGGCGAAATCACCGAGGAACTCTACAAGAAGATGTCCGAGAAATGGGAAGCTCGTCTAAAGGAACTTGGCGGATAAATAGCGTTGGCCTCTTCGCAAGTCGCGTTTGTGATAAGTTGCGGAGAGGCTAACCTGCTGCATGACTGAAACCACGCTCGTTGCAATCCGCACCGATACCGGTGAACGTGTCAGCGTAACCGACCTGCCACCAGATATGTTGCGCGATCTCTCTGATAACCATAGGCTGCGTTGCCCACACTGCAACACCTTACTCACGCTTAAAGCGGGTCCAGTGCGTGTGCATCATTTTGCCCATGTTAGCCTCACCGATTGCGATGCTTTCGACCACGAACCAGAAAGCGATAGCCATCGACACGGCAAGTTGCTGCTGTACCACACGTTTCGCCCCGGCGCGACTCTCGCCGCACTGGAACAACATCTGCCCGCGACGGACCAGCGCGCCGATGTTTACATCAAGACGGCAGAAGGTATCGGTTATGCGTTGGAATTTCAGCAAGCCAATAACAGCGTGGCACGTTGGAATGAACGCCACCACATGTACCGCAGTATCGACGTGGCGGATGTGTGGTTCCTGGGTCAAGTGCGCTATCAGGAACGTACCAGCGAGCCGCTCC
>WNFM01175178.1_pt2 | contig 30141 bp, 22 predicted proteins | sample 5400271 | NCBI WGS metagenome assembly WNFM01 (sample SAMN13153352, study PRJNA577476) | soil metagenome | isolation source: 60 cm saprolite on Douglas fir-dominated hillslope | place: USA:California | collected 2013-09-17 | reverse complement strand
GGCGAGCACCACTGCCACCAGGGCAAAAACCAGCAGCAATCGCGCCAGGAATTTTTCCTGGCCCAGATTTCCCGCCACATACTCTTTCAGGGTCCGGGTACGAAACACGGGCAGCGCTGAGTCGACGCCGGCGACCGCCTTTCGGATAGAGCCAAGCAACAGTCCGGGATCGCCCTGCCCACGCGCCAACATGGAAACATCGGGCTGCCAGGGAAACATCAGATAGCTCTGGTCCAGAGGGAAATATGCCACTGCGGGCGGCTCGCGGCGGAGGTCCCGGTTTGCGGTGTTGCCCACAACGCCCACAACCTCAAATGTCTGGTTATGTATTCCGACTTGTTCAATGTGCTTGCCTAGCGCACTTTCATTCGGCCAGTATTTCCGTGCGAACGCTTCACTCACAATGGCCGTGCCGGGAGCGCCGGCCGCGTCAGACCGCTTGAAGTCACGTCCGCTCAGCAAAGGAATGCCGACGGTGGTGAAGTATCCAGGGCTCACGCGGGCACCTCGAATTCCTTCTTTCTTTCCCGGCGCGGAATCATGCCCTTCAATCTTGACCGACGTCGACATATCTCCGCCCATCGGAGGAGTTCCCAGAGCGGCTGATTCCACGCCTGGCTGCGCGCGCAATGAATCAAGATTCTTGTCATAGCCCTGGCGAATGAGGTCCGTCGATGCAAATACGGTGTGCTCCGGATCAAAGCCCAGACGGACCTGTGAAGCGTGCCAAAGCGTCCGCGTGAGCAGGCCCGCACCCACCAGCAGGAGCACTGAAGCCGCCACCTGCACCACAACCAGCATTGCCTGAGGCGAAAATCGCCCGCCAATGGCATTCGATCTTCCTGAATCACTCTTGATGCCGAGTACCAGATCGGCGCGCGAATACTTGAGCGCGGGAACCAGGGCGCTGATCAGGGCCGAGGCCAGGGCCACCAGTCCTGTAAAAACGAGCACTCTGAGATCGAGCACGGAAGAGGCTCGCTCCAAGGGCAAATCCAGGGTCTGCGGCGCGGTTAGAACGATCAATCGCGTAGCCCAGCCGGCCAAGAAACAGCCGACAATCGCTCCCAGCCCCGAGATCAGCAGCGCCTCTGCCATATGCAGCATCATGATCCGGCGTCTCGGGCCTCCCAGCGCCAGTCGTACTGCGATTTCTTTTTGACGTGTCTCTGACCGTGCCAGCATCAATCCGGCCACGTCAGCGCAGGCAATCAGCAAGACCAATAAAACGATGCCCAGGAGCAGCCATGAGAACCCCGCACTGCCTTGCCGGGCGGCCAGAGTTACTGAGACCAATACCGGCCACGGACGCTTCCAATCCGGCCCTTCAGCCGCATCAGGTTTGCCCGCGCCCAGGCGTTCCGCCAGCGTGTCAATTTGCGCCTGCGCCCGCGCTACGGAGACTCCGGGCTTGAGCCTGCCAACCACAACGAAGGGAGCAAACGACTGGTGATTCAGTGGAATCTGGCTTTTCAGCAACGGATCAATTTGAACGGCATAAGTCAGTGGGAGCCAGATCTCGGGATAGTTCTCAAATGAGACGCCACCGAAGGCGGCCGGGGCCACGCCCACCACCGTGAACCATTGCCCGTCCACCAGCACTTGCGAACCCAGCACGCTGGCATCGCGCGGGTAGTGGCGTCGCCAGAAACTGTGGCCCAGCATCACCACCGGCGCCGCTCCGGCGCGATCATCTTCAGCCACCAGCGTTCTTCCCAGTGCTGCATTCGCCCCGAGCACCGGGAAATAACTTCCCGTGACCATGCCCGCATCTACCCGCTCCGTGCCAAATTTGCCGGCCGATACATTGGCAGGAAAACGATCTACACAAGCAGCCAGGCCGGCGAATGCGTCGCTGTGGTCGCGATACTCCAGAAACTCCGGCAGAGAAACATACCCCCAACCGGCATTTCCTCTGGTCTCTCCGCTGAAGATCCGTACTAATTCATTGGGCCTGGAGACGGGAAGCGGGCGGAACAACAGTACGTCCACGATACTGAAGATCGCCGTATTCGCGCCGATGCCCAGCGCCAGCGTCAGCACGGCAATGGAACTGAAGCCGGGATTTTTCCTGAGCATCCGCGCACCGTAGCGCAGGTCTTGAAAGATATTTTCCAGCATGACGCCCCCAAGAATTTTCGCACGAATCCGTTACTTGAACGAAGAAACGAAAGAATGATGCACAGTAACTCGCTTTCGCACGACTCTCAGATAGCGTCACCGGTCGCAATCCTGCGAATCAAAAAGGCCGCCCGTGTGGGCGGCCCGATCTGGAAAACCGGCTGCGTTCACCGGCATAGTTCCTCTAGAAGCGGAAGTTCAAGCCGGAACGAAACAAATGGGTCGTAAGATCGGCCTGGTGGGTAAAAACGTTTGTGGGGAAAGGGATCGGCGGCGGGCCGAAAGCGGTGAGATTGGTGCTCGTCACTTTCACTCCAGTCCCAAAATCGGCGAAGAGGTATTCCGCCTTGACCGACCAATGGCCGCTTCCTCCAATCTTGAACTCCACACCGCCGCCGGCGGTCCAACCCGTCAACGTGCTCGAAGTGCTGGCGCTCTCATGCGCGGCTGCGAAGGTGTCGATAAAGACCTCCGAATAGTTGAAGTTGGTCATAGCCACGCCGCCGGTGCCGTACACCATGACCGGCCCGCTCGCGATACCGAGGCGGGGACGGGCCGTGAATAGCCAATCAGTCTTGACCGTCTGGGTAACGGTGAAATTTGTCGGAGCGCAGCAGGGATAAGTCGCCGTGGACGAAAAGTCGTCTTTGACATGCATGCTGCCGAAATCAGCCTCAACGCCAAAAACCCAATGACCACTTTGGAGGTTATAGCCAACTTGTCCGCCGCCGTTGAAACCGCGAGGACTCAGAGGCTGATTGCCGGCTGCCGCTATCGCCGGAACACTGCTGAGGGCAAAATAGCCGGTTGGACTGAACACGGTGCTGGTAAATGCATTGCTATTGCCTTTGACGCCACCGGCATATCCGCCGACGTAAAAGCCTTTAAAGTCCTGCGCCTCTGCGGAGCCAAACGCAATTAAAGCAAAGACAAACACACAGGTTCCTGCTAAGAATCTGTTCAAAACACACCTCATCTGTCGCTAGAATTTTAGTTTTTACGGGGATTCGCACTCATCTTATAGCACACTTTCCTATGCATTTCCCGCGTAAAGGTAGTGTTGCTTCAGGTACTTTCGTTACAGGCTGAACAAAAAAAGCCGCCTCAGGCGAGGCGGCTTACAAAAATAAAGAATTTACTTAAAGAAACTGTCAGCCTGACCCAGGCGCTTGTTAACTTCGTCCCAGTTCACCACGTTCCACCATGCCTTCAGATAGTCAGGGCGGCGGTTCTGGTATTTCAGGTAGTAGGCGTGCTCCCAGACGTCATTGCCAAAAACCGGGAACTCGCCGTTGCTGATCGGATTGTCCTGGTTGGCCGTAGAGGTGATTTTGAACTCTCCTGATTTCGTGCGCACCAGCCAGGCCCAGCCGCTGCCGAACTGGTTGACTCCGGCGGCCTCAAACTTTTCCTTGAAGGCGTCAAAACTGCCGAAGGTCTTGGTGATTGCGCCGGCGATGGCGCCCGTGGGATTGCCGCCCTTGTTGGGGCCCATGATCTGCCAGAACATTGTGTGGTTCACGTGCCCGCCGCCGTTGTTGCGGATAACCCCACGAACGTCGTCAGGCAGCGCGTTCAGGTTGCGAATCAATTCCTCAGGGCTCTTGTTGCCCAATTCCGGATGTTTTTCAATTGCACCGTTCAGCTTGGTCACGTAAGCCGCGTGGTGCTTGTCATGGTGCAGGTGCATGGTTTGCTCGTCGATGTACGGTTCCAGCGCGTTAAATGCATATGGCAGCGCCGGGACTTCATGTGCCGTTACGGTTCCTTGTGCCATTTCAACCACCTTTCATTTATTAATACTGGACTCAAAACTTTGGATGTCCATGGTCCCCCTTGCGATGCTGCATAACTTCCCTTTGCTAAAACGCTTTGAACGCCAGCTCTAGCAGCGTCTTCTGCTCCATCTCATGCGCGGTATGCGATCCAGTAGACGGACTCGAAGACGGCGAGCGCTTCACGGAACGGAAAGGCGCTCCACGGGCCAGTCGCTCCAACTGCGGCGCCAGGAAGTTCAGCGCTCCCATATTTGCGGGTTCTTCCTGGACCCACAGAAATTCACGCGCGTTCGTGTGCTGCGCAAAGGCCGCTTCCAGTTCTGCTTCGGGCAGCGGGAAGAGCTGCTCCAGAAAGATGATGGCGGTCTTGCTGTCGCCGCGGCGTTTGCGTTCGCGGCGCAGCTCATGGCCGATCTTTCCTGTGCAAACAATAATTCGCTCCGCGTTCTGCACCTCTTTATCCTGGATGACGGTCTGGAAACTGCCGCCGGTGAGTTCGCTCAATGGGCTGGCGGCGTCTGGATGGCGCAGCATGCCTTTGGGCGTGAAAACGATCAACGGCTTACGCCAGCTTCGCAGAGCCTGCCGCCGCAGCAGATGGAAATATTGCGCAGCCGTGGAGGGCTGGGCCACCTGAATGTTGTCTTTGGCCGCAAGCTGGAGGTAGCGTTCAATGCGCCCGCTGGAGTGCTCCGGCCCCTGGCCTTCATAGCCGTGCGGCAGAAGCATGACCAGCCCTGAGAGCAGCCCCCATTTGTCTTCGCCGGCCACAATAAATTGATCGATGATGACCTGGGCGCCGTTAGCGAAGTCGCCAAACTGCGCTTCCCACAGCGTGAGGCCGTCAGGATAATCGCGGCTGAAACCATATTCAAAGCCCAGCACCGCGGCCTCGGAGAGGATTGAGTTGTAGGCGGCAAACCACGCCTGATTGGGCGCGAGATTGTTCAGGGGAACGTACTCCTGCTCATTTTCCGTATCGATCAGCACCGAGTGGCGATGATTGAACGTGCCGCGGCGGGAGTCCTGCCCGGAGAGACGTACCGGAACGCCCTCCACCAGCAGCGAACCGAAAGCCAGCGCTTCGGCCATACCGTAATCCAGCGGCAGCTTGCCCGTACCCATCTTCTCGCGCTGCTCCAGCAGCTTCTTTACCTTGGCATGGATGGCAAAATCTCCCGGATACGTGGTGAGCTTTTCTGTGATCTGGCGCAGCCGGTCTTCGCTGACGGCGGTCGGCACTTCATATTCAGGCTTGTAGCGCCCGCCTCGGTACTTGTCCCAATACGCCGGCAATTTGCGCAGCACCGGGGACTTCTGCATCTGCGCGGCATGATCGTAGGCCGCATCAATTCTGGTGCGGAACTTCTGCGCCATCTCCGTGGTATCGATCTTGTTTTTCTCGGCGTAGATTTCAAACAGCGGACGGTGGGAGTTGACTTGCTTGTAAAGCAGCGGCTGCGTGATGGTGGGATCGTCGACTTCACTGTGGCCGTGCCGGCGATAGCCGATCAGGTCAATCACCACATCGCCGCCGAACTGGTAGCGGTATTCAGTGGCCATGCGCGCCACGCGCAGCACCGCTTCAGGATCTTCCGCGTTGACGTGGAAGATCGGGATTGGCTGGCGCTTAGCGAGATCAGACGCAAAGCGCGAGGTGTGCAGTTCGCGCGGATTGGTGGTGAAGCCGATCAGGTTGTTCACGATGACGTGAATTGCTCCGCCGACCGAGTAGCCTTGCAGGCCGGCGAAATTCAGCGTTTCTGCCAAGATGCCCTGCCCGGCAAATGCGGCGTCACCGTGCATGATGACCGGCAGGATTTCTTTCACGCCGTTTTTCCCAGCGTGAATCTGCTTGGCAAGCGTACGCCCCAGCGCTACCGGATCAACAGCTTCAAGATGGCTGGGATTGGAAACCAGGTGCGTGCGAATGACCTTGCCGTTGCGGGTATGGAACTCGCCGGTCGCGCCCTGGTGATATTTCACGTCACCGCCGCCGAGCACGCTGCGCGGATCAACATCCTCGAATCCGGCAAAAATATTGTCGGGCGGAATTCCCACGATCAAGGTCATTACCGTAAGCCGTCCACGGTGGCTCATGGCCATCACCGTGGTGGTTGCGCCCAGGTCCGCGCCCACTTCAAGCACGATGTCCAGCAGGGGGATCTGCGCGGTGGCTCCTTCACCCGAATAGCGCTTGGTGCCCAGGTAACGCGTTTGCAGTATCTGCTCAAACAGGTCAGCCTGGAGCAGGCGCTCGGCCAGCCAGCGCCGGTCCACTTGCTGCGACCGTGGGTTCTCCATCTGTTCCAGGATCCACTCCCGGCGATCACGCTGGGGCAGGTGCATGAACTCGGCGCCGATGGTCCCGCAATAAATCCGTCGCGCCTCTTCCGCGTCCTCGCCCTGAATGCGGACTTCAGGAAAGCCGCCGGCAATGGGGCCGCCAAAGGGGTTGAGGTTGGCATCAAGGTATCCCCAGCGGCGGAAAGTATCAAAGACCTGCTCGCGCTCAAGGGATACTTCGCTCGTTAACTGTGCGCTCTTGGTACTCATCTCTGGATCCAGAATTGACAGGGACTGCTCTAGCGGTAGCTCCTGAGGATTCCTAACCCTTGAGGATAACACTTTGGCCGCGACTAATGCTGGCTTGTGAAACTGAATAAGCGTTGCCGACGATGACGGCTCTCACGGGCCAATTAAGGGTATTCGCGTTGCCTCTCTGAGGGAATAAAGCGTTAATGTTTGTAAACCAAGATAAACCGATCTTTACCCCACCATCCTGACTCCTGCATCTAAACTCTTAACAAAGCTTTCACAAAGCAAATTTCAAAGCACAGTTTGGGGAACCAAGGAGGAACCGCCATGCGCGGAGTGCGACCAGTTCTTACCTCAATTCTTATTCTAGGGACCTTGGCGGTGGCTGGATGCGCCGAGCACCGATATCGCAGTTACGATCCCTATTACGGCAGCAACTATGGATGGAGCTCAGCGGAAGATCCTTATTACCGGCAGTGGCTGGCCGAACGGCGCTACAGCTATATCGAGTACAATCGGCTGAACCGTGAGCGGCAGCGCGAATATTGGGAGTGGCGCCGCCAGCGCGACGCGCGGTTCGGCGATCGAGACCGCGATCGAGATAATGACCGCTTCCGCGAGAGAGATCGCCCGCGCGAGAATGGCCGGTTCCAGGGAAACGATCATGATCGCGACGACCGTCAGGTCCGAAACCGGGACAGAGACCGCGATCACGACAGAGATCGGCACCGCCATAAGGCAGACCGCGATCGCCACCAAGCCCGGAACCGCAAAGATCGAGACCGCGATCATGCCCATGATCGGGATCGGCGCTGAACCATCAGAGGCAGAATCGGCCGCGAATCAACGTAAAGAACACGAATCAGATTGTCCAGATTCGAGTTTATTCGCGTGAATTCGCGGCCAAATGTGCTGTTAAAAAATCAAGCGTCCTGCGACGTATCGCAGGACGCCCGGCAGCCCTCCCCCAGAACTGCCTTACCACCGAGAGTGAGTCTAGAATCGTACTGGCCGTTCGTCCACGTCACTTTGGTAACATTTCTACAGGGGCGACCGTATGTCCTTCCGAAGCAGCAGCTTAGAAAGCTCGCAACTTAAATGGTGCAGCTTCATCTAATGAATTTGCTAGGATAGTTAGTCCTAAAGCTAAGCCTTCTGGGCGAGAAAAAATCTAATACTTGGATAAAGAGGTTCCATGGCAAGTCAGGTGATCTTAGAAGTTACAGATGGAAATTTTGACCAGGAAGTTCTCAAGAGCGACCAGCCGGTAATGATCGACTTCTGGGCCGCCTGGTGTGGACCTTGCAAAGCGCTCGCACCCATTGTGGATGAAGTTGCGGCAGCTTATTCAGGCAAAGTGAAAGTCGGAAAAATGGACGTGGACAGCAGCCCGGTCACGCCGCAGCGCTACGGAGTCCGCGGAATTCCAACGTTGCTGATCTTTAAGGGTGGCCAGGTACAGGAACAGATTGTTGGCTACGTGGCCCGTGACGTCATTGAGAAGGCATTGAAGAAGCACGTGACCTAACCGGATTTTTCCCAACAGGCAGCCCGGCACTTGTCCGGGCTTTATTTTTTCTGGGCTTTTTTTGTGACTTGAAAATCGAAAAGGAACGTAAAATTCGCATGCCATTTGTTCCTTTTCAAAAATCATGGACAACCCTTTCCCTAACGACTTCCACTTTCTCGTGCTTCCCGCTCTGCTATTCGTCTACTACATGGTGTTCTGGTTTCTGGTGGGCAGAGACCCGCGCATTGAAAACGTTACGCCACAGTACGACCCTCCCGTGGGCGTTTCCCCCGGCGTGGCCCGCTACATTCTTACCGGCGGGAGTGATGGAACAACCCTGGCCGCAGTGCTGTCAGGGCTGGCGGCAAAGGGCGTGATTTCCATCCAGCCGGAAGCGGGACGCTATCAGCTGGAGTTGCTAAATGCCCGGAGGGCGGTTGCGCCCGACGAAGCGGCGATTATAAGAACGCTTTTCAATGTGGAATCGCCGGTTGAGCCCTATGCCGCAAGCAAGACGGCAATCGCAGGCACGGCCATGGGACCGGATCACCTCGCGAATGCCAACGTAGTTTTCCCCGGACGACAGGCCCAGAGGAACGATGGAGCGATCCTTGGCGACGACGTGGCCGAGGCGAGCGCAGGAGTGGCGGTTGCGCGCCTGGGGTCTCCACAGACACACGCGGTCGTCGATCCCGCTTCGCCCACGGGCATCAAGTACCACATCGATGCCATTCAGGATACTTTCAGAAAAAATCTTCAGGGAACTTATTTTCGGCAGAACTTCATCTTTGCCGGGATCGGCGCGCTTGCCACCTTTACCTGGGGACTCACCACCGCCTTGTTCCTGGATGCACAATCCTCTCTCTTCATTACTTTCTGGCTGCTGATGTTTACCTCGATCGCGGGTCTGGTGATCGGCGGTATATGGACCTCAAAGCCTACGCGTCCAACCGTCAAACAGCGCATCAGCAGAGCGGTGGTTCCGATTCTGTTTTTCGCCCTTCCGGGAGCGATGATCTATTTCTTTGCCATGCCGCATGCGCACGGGTTTGTGCTGGCGCTGCTGCTGTCAGTCCTGCTCAACAATGTCTTTTTTGTGCTCATGCGCGCGCCGACGGCTTTGGGCCGGGCAACGTTGCAGCAACTGGCGGGATTCCGGGAATTTCTGGTTCGCGTGGAGCAGGACCGTCTTGAGCGCGCGAACACGCCGGCACAGCGGGCCGAACTGATGAACCGCTTTCTGCCTTATGCCATTGCATTGGGCGTGCGTGAAGGCTGGGGAGACACCATGGCCGCTGCGTTCTCTGACGCAATTGTGGAACGCTAGAAAGAAATTTGGCGTGACCACAAGGGACACAAAGCGGGAGCACCTGCGAGTGTGCTTCGTGGCCCTTTGCGGTCGATGTTTCGGCGCCTTTAGTACTTCCTCAATACGCCGACCACCCGCCCCTGCAGTTGCACGGACTTGGCGGGAACGATGATCGGTTTCATCGCGGCGTTCGAGGGCTGTAACCGAATGTTCGCGCCGTCACGATACAGCCGCTTCAGCGTTGCATCCGTGCCTTCCACCAGCGCCACTACGATTTCGCCATCGCGCGCGTTGTTGGTTTTCTCCACCAGGACATAATCGCCGTCCACAATGTGTTCGTCCTTCATGCTCTCACCTTTGACCTGGAGGACAAAAACATCTTTGGAGCGGGTGATGTCACCGAGAGAGATGGTTTCAGGGTTTTCCACGGCTTCAATGGGCTGGCCGGCGGCGATGCGGCCCATCAGCGGCAGTGCCAGCTCTTTTGGCGGCTGCCGTTTGAAGATGCCGCGCACTGGAAGCACGTCAATGGAGCGGCTGCGATTGTAATCCCGCTTGAGCAGCCCTTTTTTCTCCAGATTGGAGACGTGCTTGTGCACCGTGGCCAGCGAACTCAGGCCCAGCCCGTCGCCGATCTCTTCGAAAGAAGGCGAGTAGCCGTTGCGCTGAATAAAGTCGTGGAGGAAGTCGTAAACCTGGCGTTGTCTTTTCGTAATTGCCATACAGCGAAATTTTCGCGTAAAAAAGGCGAACAGTCAACTAAATTCTTCGCAGGAATCAAAACTTACACGTTTTTCCGTGTATTTTCGGGCTTTTTTCACTTCGCCGCGGCGCTCACACCCATCCGGCTCAGGATCTCATCCACGGTCAGAATCGCGCGGTCAATTTCTTCCATGGTGTTATAGAAATGCGGAGAAAATCTCACGCCCGCGCGTGGACGGAAGTCTACCAGCACGTCGCGGCGCAGCAGTTCCTGGCAGACATCTTTCGCATTGGGCATGTCAATGGCTACGGTCCCGCCGCGCAGCTCAGGGTCGCGCGGAGCGTTCACCCGCCATCTCCGCTGGTCGGCCAACTCAATGAGCCGGGCCGTCATCTTTTTTGATTTTTCGCGAATGCACTCCACACCGGCTTCACGAATGATCTTCAGCCCCGGCATCGCGGTATAAAACCCAGGCACGTTCGAGGTTCCTTGCATGAAGCGAAACGGCGGATCGCCATATTTGTTGGCGCCAATCTCAAAAGCAAACGGGTGCTCATGCGCGAACCAGCCGGTGAACTTTGGCTCGAGTTGATTGGCGAGATCGGGACGCACATACAGGTACGAAGTTCCCGGGCCGCCGCAAAGCCACTTGAGCACTCCGCCTACGGCAAAGTCCACGTTCAACGCCTGAACGTCGACCGGTACGCTGCCCAGCGACTGAAAACAGTCCAGCACCACGTGCGCGCCCACGCGGTGGGCCTTTTCGATGATGGCCTTTACGTCTTTGATATACGCACTGCGGAAGACCACGTGCGAAATGGGCACCAGCAGCGTCTCTTCATCAATGGCCTCAATCAGCCGCTCCGTGGGCACATGGACGCCGTCATCCGTGCTCACCATCTGCACCCGGGCCCCGCGCGAGCGCTGGGCCTCCCAGAAATACATCACAGAAGGAAAATTCATGTCGCTGTAAACGACCTTGTTGCGCTTGCCGCTGAAATCAAAGCAGCTGGCCACTACGGCCTGGCAGCTGGTGACGTTGAGGTGCACGCTCACCGAGCCTGGCTCGGCGTTCATCAGCGCGCCGATGGCGTCGCCCACCTCGCGCGCCATCATCCACCACTCGTTTTCCCAAGCGCGCACGCCGCGGGTGGCCCAGAGATCACAGTATGAGTGCACGGAGTCATAAACGCCGCGAGGCATGGCGCCCAGCGAATTACTGATCATGTAAGTCGTGCGCTGCAGAATGGGGAACTCGGCGCGAAAGCGGAGCAAGTTGTCGGTCATAGTAGATAAAGTTTAACTGAATCGATTGCCAGAAATGCCAACACTGCCAAAGATCGCCCAAATTGTCCAAAGCGGTGTTTGGAACTTGGCGGGGAGCTCGTGATTGTTGGCCAGGCAAATACCAAGTACTAAATACTAAGTACCGAATCCGTAGATCTTGCCTTCACCACGCCGCGCGGATGCTATATTGCATTTCACTGCGATGCGAAAAACTCAGAATGGTGGACGCCGCAAGCTGACGGTCTTGTCACTGGCGGCAGCTACATATTTTATGGTTTCCGGCGGGCCGTACGGCATGGAGTCACTGGTCCAGGATGCCGGGTATAAGCTCGCCATCGTCATCCTCTTTATTACCCCGCTCATCTGGAGCCTGCCTACCGGGTTGATGGTAGGCGAACTGGCTGCGGCGCTTCCCGCCGAGGGCGGCTTTTACGTCTGGGTACGACGCGCCATGGGACCTTTCTGGGGCTTTCAGGAAGCCTGGCTTTCTTTGGCCGCCAGCATCTTTGACATGGCGATCTATCCCACACTGTTTGCTACCTATCTGGGAAGCTTATGGCCCGCGGCAACAGCCGGCCATCGGGGCATCGCCATCGCTGCGACCATGGTTTTGGTGTGTATGCTATGGAACCTGCTGGGTGCGAAGGCCGTCGGCACTGGCTCAATTCTGCTGGGACTGTTGATGTTGAGCCCGTTCGTGCTCATCACGCTTTATGCTTTTTCTCGGCATATAACGCTTGGCGCAACGCCGCCGGCCCACGGAAGTTTTCTTACCGGCATCCTGGTGGCCATGTGGAATTACATGGGCTGGGACAACGCTTCCACGGTCGCCAATGAAGTCGAAAACCCACAGAGAACTTATCCTCGGGTCATGATGCTGGCGCTGGGAGCGATCTTTCTTTCTTATGTGATTCCCGTTCTCGCCGTGTGGCACCTGCACGTACAAGCCGAGGTCTGGTCAACCGGAAGCTGGGCCAGCATTGCCACAATGGTGGTGGGGCCGTGGCTGGGCGCGGCGCTGGTGGGCGCAGCCATGATCAGCGAATTCGGCACTTTCAATTCGCTGGTGATGTCTTACTCACGCCTGCCGGTGGCAATGGCCGAAGATGGCCATCTGCCCAAAATCTTCACGCGCAAGCTGAAAGACGGCGCGCCCTGGGTGGCGATCGTGATTCTTGGGATCGCCTGGGCGGCATCGCTGGGACTGCCTTTTGACAAGCTCGTCATGCTCGATATTCTTCTTTACGGCGCAAGCCTGGTGCTGGAATTCCTGGCGCTGATCGTGTTGCGCGTTCGCGAGCCACAACTGCCACGCCCGTTTCGCGTGCCCGGCGGCCTGGCCGGCGCTATTGCGTTGGGAGTGGGACCAACAGCGCTGCTGGTGGTTGCCCTGATCAAAAACCGCGGCGAGCATCTGGATCTGTGGCGTCTTGGCAGCGTGAGCCAATTGGGCTTTGGCCTGGCTTTGATGGCGCTGGGTGTTGTTTATTATTTTGTCGCGGGCAGGGCGAGACCTGAAATTTCGAGCGGAGCGAGGAATCCCTTTCCAGTTGAGGAGCGCGAGCCTTAGAAACGTTTGTAATAGCTTCTCTCGCTGACGCTCGAGATTTCAGAAAAACACTGTCTCTGCGGTGCTCTCATCTTTTCCTCACCAGCACATATGCGACGCTCAACACCACCAGATAAATTGCAGCACTCTTGGCCGCGATGCTGGACTGGGAAACCCACGATGTTCCGGCGACCGCCGCCACTACAGCGATAAATCCCAGGATGGATCCGATAGCACCCAGTGGAGAACGTATGCTGAGGTGCGCCAGTTGCTCCGGGGAGAGGCTTCTGCGGAATCGCACATGCGCCAGCAATGAGACCAGCCACGCAATCATGCCGCCGACTAGAGCAATATTGATGATGTAAAGGTAGGCTTTCTCGGGGACGAAATATTGCACCACGATTGCCCCGACAATGCCCAGCATCGAGGTCAACAACGCGCTCATCGGCACACCATGCTGGTTGAGCGCGCCCAACCGCTGCGGGGCATAACCGGAGCGGGCCAGGGAAAACAACATTCGCGAGGTCACATAGAGGCTGGCATTCGCGCCGGAAAGCGCAGCGGTGAGCACCACCACGTTCATGATGAACCCAGCCGCTGGGACTCCCGCCACGCCAAACACAGTGACAAACGGGCTTTCAGTAACGCCGGCGTGCTGCCACGGCATCACGCCGACGAGCACGGCCATGGCGCCTACGTAGATAAACGCCAGCATGGCAAAAGCAATGCGGGTGGCCCGCGAGATCTCCGCCGCAGAGCGCGCTTCTCCGGATGAGATGGCCACCATTTCAATGCCCAGAAAACTGTAAAGGCCAAAGGAAATCGCCATCAGGGGTGAAAGCCAGCCCCTGGGTGCGAACCCGCCGTTGCCAACATATTGCGCGTGTACCTTGCCGCCAAAAAGCAGCGCAGCGCCCATCACGATGAACACAAAGATCGTGACCACCTTGATCAGTGCGAACCAGTACTCGAACGTCGCGTAGTTGCCGACGGAGAAGAGATTGGTCACCACAAGAAAGAGCCCGAAGATCACCATCCAGAAGACAACCGGCACATTCGGGAACCATGTGCGCATGTAAGTTCCGGCGGCAACTACCTCAGCGCCAACCGCGATGACCACAGAAAACCAGTATCCATAACGGGCCACAAAACCCGCCCAGCGATTGAGGTAGAGTTCGGCATAGACGCCGAACGAGCCCGCCGCCGGATGCATGCTCGACATCTCTCCCAGGGCCATGGCCACGGTCCAGGTAATCAGCGCGCTCAGCGCATATGTGAGCACCACGGCCGGGCCGGCAACCTGGATGGCTGCTCCCGAGCCCAGCAGAAGCCCGGTGCCGATGGAGCCGCCCACCGCCACCATTGCCATCTGCCGTGCCGAAAGCTCTTTCTTCAGGCCCTGCTCTTGCTCAGTCATGGGGGAAAGTTATATCTATTGTTCCGGCAGAATGCTACTTTTGCCTGCATTCTTTGCGGGTTAGGGATGGGAACAACAGGATTGAGCCTCTGGGCAATTCCGAATAGAATGAACCGTACCTTCAGCCTCAGTCCATCGGCCTTGCCTATCCGAGAGCACCTGAGGAAGTTGACCCAATGGCGGACATCTCCAAGCGACTCGACAAAGCGGAAAAGTACCTGCAAAGAAGCAAGCCCGAGGCTGCGCTGGAGGAGTATCTTTCGATCCTTGAAGATGAGCCTAAGAATGAGCAGGTATTGCAGGCGGCGGCCGATATCTCGCTGGCCCTGGACCGCCGTCCACAGGCGGCTGAGCTTCTTAGCTCACTCTTCGAGCAGGAATTTGAGGCAGGTGAGAGCACCAAGGGATCCATTACTTACAAGAAGCTTGCCAAAATCACCGCTCCAACGCCGCTGCAGACCTTCCGCTTCGCCCAGTTGATCGAGAAGCGCGATAAGAAAGAAGCGCTGGACGCTTATCAGGCCGCGCTCAAGGGGTTTGAGCGGCAAAACAAAGACAAGCAGGCGCTGGCGGCGTGTAAACGCATCGTCGAACTCTCACCCACGATTGAAAATTTGCAGCTCACGGCGGAAAAAGCCGCAGCGCTGGACGAGGCCAAGACCGCGGCAGCAAACTTTGTCCAGTTGGGACTGCTGCAGGACCAGGAATCGCCCGGATCCGGATTCCAGTCTTATGAGCGGGCCTACAACTTCGATCGGCTGAATTTTCAAGCCATTTTTCTCTACGGGCGTGGCCTTTTCTCGCGCAACGCGGTCAAAGAATGCCTGGCGGTGCTGGAGCAGGTGGTCACCCGGGTAAAGGGCCTCCCGGAATTGCGCGAACTTTACGCGCACGCACTGATGGCGGCCAAGCGGCCCGCGGAGGCCGAACCTTATGCCTGGGAGCTGTTTGAAAAAGATCCGCAGCAACTGGAGGAGATCGCCTCGCTGGTCGGCGTTTACCTGGACATCAACGATACGCGCGGCGCTTTGGAGCTGACTAGGAAGCTTGAAGAGCACGAGACCGCGGCTGGACGCCGCCGCGAGTTCATCACCAGCATGTATGAAATGTCTGACCGGCGTCTGCCCTCGCTGGGGTTCGCGGAATACCTAGTAAAGCTCTTTGATACCGCTAATCGTGAGCACGAGTACAGCCGCACTCTGCTCAAGCTGTTCCAACTCTATTATGCCGCGGGTAAATACGGACAGGCCGGTGAGACGCTGGACCGCGCGGCGGAGCTGGACCCCTACGAACCAGGACACAGCAAGCGACTGGAGATGCTGCGTGGCCGCATTGACGAGCAGCATTACAACCGCATTGCCAATCGATTTAGCGGTGTGGACAAAAAAGCGGAGACGACCGTAGCCCATCCCGAACCTGAGGCAGAGGCGCCTAAGCGCGAATCCGAGCCGACGGTGCTGGAGGATTTCATCCTGCAGGCGGAAATCTACCTGCAATACGGCATGCGCTCCAAGGCCCTGGAACGGCTGGAGCGTGTGAGCAAGCTCTTCCCGCGCGAGGAGCAGAAAAACGAGAAGCTGCGCCACCTTTATATTTCAGCCGGGTTCACTCCGGTCTATGAAGTTGCGGCAGCCGTGGCCAAAGCCCTGAACCCGCCGTCTACGCCGGGCGCAACGACGCAGACAAAGTCTCTGCCACCGGCGGCTCCGGCGCCCGCGGCCACTGCTTCTCCTTACGAAGAAAATGCTGTCGATAACTTTTCCCGCGTTACAGAGATCACGCGCAATATTTATCGCCAGTCGAACGTCAAGAGCGTGCTCTTCACCGCGGTGAACGATATCGGGCGGCACTTCAATGCCAGCCGTTGCGTGGCCGGACTCTGCACCGTCGGCAAGCCGCCTTCCGCCGCCCTGGAATATTGCGCTCCGGGCGTGAAGCAGTCAGACGTGATGGCGATCGTGAAGCTTATCGGCCTGACGCAACAACTCGCCGTGAGCGGGCCGGTCACCATTCCTAACGCCAAGGCCTCGCGCGAATTGGCGCCGGCGGCCGAGCACGTTCACGCGCTCAATATCGAATCACTGCTGGCGGTCCCGCTGCTCGATTCGGGCGAACAATCGGGAATATTGATCCTGCAACAGACTTCGCCCCGGCAGTGGCGGCAGACGGACATTGTGGTGCTCAGGACCATCGCGGAGCAGATGGTGCTGGCAGTGAGCAACGTTCGCCTGCGCACGCTGATGAAAACGCTCGCCGTCACCGACGAAAAATCCGGACTGCTGAAGCGTTCTTCCTATCTTGACGTTTTGCTCTCTGAGGTGCGGCGATCTCTGCAGCAGAAAGCTCCCATGACGCTGATGCTGCTCCATTTTGGCAAAGCGTCGGCACTGGTCAAGGAAATTGGCGAAAGCCAGGTGGAAAGCATGATGCAGCAGATCGGGCAGGCGCTGGCGTCGCACATCCGGCAGAATGATGTTGCCATCCGCTATGACTTCACCACCATCGCTCTGGTGCTCTCTGACACCACAGAGAAAAATGCTTTTCTGGTGGTGGACAAAATGAGGAAAGTGCTGGCGCCGACCAGAATTCCCGGCACCGAGAAGACGCCTCCCATCAGCGTTGGCATCGCCGAAGCTGTGTTGCAAGAGCGCTTTGATGCCGTGGACATGGTCACCGAAGTAATCAATCGCGTGGAGAGCGCTCTGGAGGCCGCCCGCTCGGAAGGCGGCAACAAGGCGCACTCGCTCGCGCCAACGCTTCAGCCGAATGCCGTGGCCTGATCCCTTTCTGGCCCCAACTACACCTAATCCCGGCAGACTAGTCCGGACGACTGAATGGCTTCAACTCAAAATGAAAACATCACTTGCAGGTCAATGCGCCGGTTCGCCGACTGCGTGTTGAACACGCCTCCGGCCAGAGCGGTTGACTTGCCAAACAGGCCAGAGCTCAGGTTTCCTATCGGCGGCGCGGGGTTGACGTTGTTAAAAATGTTCCGCGCATTTGCGCTGAAGGTCAGGCTATAGCGCTGATTGGATCTCTCAGAACCGCCGATTTGCCCTCCACCGCCGCGCGGACCTCCCATCCCAACCGGACCGCCTCCGGGCCCACCGGGACCGCGCCGATCGCCGCCAAGCCCTCCGGGGCCACCAGGTCCGCTCTGCCCGCCTTGCTGTTGCGCATTGTTATTAGCAGCCTCGAGTTTAGGGCCGATCCCGATCGTCTTACTCACGCGCATGTTCAACGTGAATTGTGCCGGACTCATGCCAAAATTCACGGGGACCAAGGTCTGCCCGGGAATCGGCGATGTATCAAAAGCGCCAAAGCCAGTCTGGACCACGCTGGGCCGTGAAAGATCCGTGGCAAACGCAGGTCGATCATTGAAGATGGAATCGTTATTGAGGTCTCGCCCGGTAATAATATTGAACGGCGCTCCCGAATTCGCCACCATGAACGGGCTCACGCGGAAGCCATGCGGCATCGCAACCGTGCCCCCCAGAAAGAGCCGGTGCCGGACGTCAAAAGCAGCGCGCCCGTAGTCGGCGGAAACGCCTTTTGTGGGATCGGAGGCAAAGCTGTTGGCGCCAAAAGTATCACTGTTGGCGTGGCTGAACATATAGAAGCTGAATATGGTCAACCTGGCGCCGGCACGCACATTGAAGTTGGCGATCACCTGGTTCTGGTTGTACACGCCGCCAGACGCAAATTGGTATTGCGGCGCCGGAACTGTGCTCACCACGCTGGAAAAGAGCTGATGCACGCCGTGGGAGTGCAGGTATGTGCCGGTCAGAGTCGCGTACTTGGTAATCTGGCGTTCGACTGAACCCGCGAATTGAACGGTGTACGGCGTCCTGAGCGCGGGATCGATGGCGTATGTAGTGCTGGGAGTTGCAGCCAGGCTGGCGAGCGAAGGGGGATTGGGGAACGACGGGTTCTGAATTACGAACTGTTTCTGGTTCACGCCGTTCAGCCGCTCGGCCTGCATAATGAAGTTCTGGCTAAAGCGGTCATAGAAGATGCCGAAGCCGGTGCGGATAACGGTCTTAGGTGCTGCGTTTTTCTTGCCGCCCAGGCCCCAGGCAAAACCCAGGCGCGGGGCCCAGTCTCCATGATCGTTGATGCCGTTTTGCGTTTCAAAACGCAATCCGTAGCTGAGCGTCATGTTGGGGCGGACTTTCCAATCGTCTTCGGTGTACAGTCCACCATCCGCAAACGTATCTTGAATCAAAGGATTGCCGACGACAATGGTCAGCTGCGTTGGCGTACCGTTCTTGAAGTTCTGCAACGGACTGATTGTCTGTTGTGTGACCGGGTCCTTGGTCGCGCCAAAGGTAAATGTTCCGTTGAAATTCTGCGTGGAGGTGCTGGAATTTGCGGTGGCGCGGAGCCGTCCACCCAGCCGCAAAAAATGATTGCCCTTGTTAATAGAAGTGTAGTTCTGCAATTCGTAGTGGTTGGTAATCACAGAGCTGATGCCCAGCGGATTACCGCCTTCAGAGAACTGACCCAGCACGTTGATTGCGGGTGCAAGCACAAGCGAGTTCTGGTCAGTGCTGCCGCGCTCCCACTCAAAGCGAGTTTCATTGACGGCGTGCGGGCTGAGGATCTGGGTGTCACTGATCTGGATTTCATTTTCATTGCCGGTCTGATTGAACCCTTGCGACGGCAGCGCCAACTGGCTGATACCGTTGTTCTCTTCACGGTTGTGGACGAACTGGTACCGGACCATCAGCGTATTGGAAGCTGAAACCTGGTAATCAAACCGCGTGCTTAGATTCGTGCGCACACGCGGGTTCAGCACGCCCACTACCGGCACGTTGGCATTGGCAAATGCGGTTGGATTCACCACCGCGGCTTCGTTGATGTTCCGCCGCTCCGCGTTGATTTGATAGGAAGCCTTCTTGCCCAGCGGACCGCCCACGTTCCCGCTCACCTGCTCGGTGTTGAAATCCGGTTCGGTAGCAGCGAATGGATTGAGGGCGTCAAGGAAAGAATGATTGTCATTGAAGGAGAACTGCCCGTGGACTTTGTCCGTGCCGGGCTTGGTAAGGATCTCAATCCGGCCAAAGCCCATGCGGTCAAACTGCGCGGAAAACGGGTTCTGGTTGATGCGTATCTCGCGGATGGAGGACTTGGGCGGAAGCTGCCCGCCGGTAAAGCCGTCAATATAAATCTGCCCGCCATTCGGCCCGGCCGAAGGTCCGGCCAGCGCCTGCAACTCTGATTGCAATTCATCGGGATCGTCCGACAGCGCGTCCAGGTCCTTGCCGCTGATTACGATGCTGCTGGCATTGTTGTCAGAGCCGGTGCTGACCCTGGCCGCGTCGCTTTGCACATCAATGTTTTCTTCCTTGACCACAATTTCCAGCGCGATGTCGGTTTTCTTTGCCTGCCCGGCGACAATCTCCACTTCCTGCGTGACAGGCGCAAAACCCTTCGCCGTCACGGTGACGGTGTACTTGCCCGGAGCGAGATTGCGGAACTCATATTCGCCGGCGCCGCCTGATTTGGCCGCGACCACCAGGCCACTGGAGTTCTTTACCGTGACGCTGGCGCCGGGAATCACAGCACCGGTAGGATCGGCGACTTGCCCCTGCAGCCGGCCAGTGGGCGCCTGCGCAAACGCTGGACCAGCGACGATCGCCACAATCGAAATAATAAGGACCAATACGCGTAGTCCTGAACGCCACAAGCTCATCAATCTCTCCTCAACACAATAGTTGTCATGTTCTACTGCGGTCCGGCATCGCCACCGGGCGTGCCCAGGTTCCATCCGGAAAAAAGCGCTGCCGCACTGCTGCCGTTGGGCGACGCGGTAAGAATCGGCTCAACGCCACCCAGCAGGGTAATGGCTGTCACTTCCGCACCCGTGCTACCCTGCGTGGCCACCACCATCACCGCATCTTCTTTCTGCAGCTCAGCCAGCGTTACGCTGGGAATGCGGCTCAGCATTTGCTGAAAGTCCGTCGCTCCTCCGGGTCGCGGCCCGCCCTGCGGTGCAGCGCCACCGGTGGTTGCCGCGCCAGTTGGTCCATTTGCCGCTGCCGGCTGGGTCGCGCCAGGAACTCCGCCCTGCGTCCCCTGCGCGCCGCCTTTAAGGAAGAACGCCAGCCGCTGCGCCATTTGCGGGGCCAGCTTGCGCAATTGCGAATCTGAATTGAATTTCACTACTACGGATTTTTTGGCCAGAATGTCTTTCACCGTGATGGCATTGTTGGCCGTATCAATGGAGCTGATGGTCCCGGCGATATTGCGGAAGGTGCCGGAAATCACTTCTTCGGCCGCAATCTCCTTGCCGTCAGCGCTGCGATTGCCGCGTGCGCGCAACTGGTCGCCGATCTTGATCTGGTCGATAGTTCCTTTTTGCGCGTCGGCAAACTTGACCGAGTTGGGCGAATAACGCAGGAAGTTTGTATCCTTTGAAGTTTTCACAGCGATGCTGACCGTCGGCGTTACCGCAACGGTGAACGTCCCGCTGGCAGCGTCGATTGCGCTCACAATGCCGCCGGCCCCTCGTTTCTGCCAGTCCTCACGCTCGTGCTGCTGCTTCTGCGCCACGTCACCCTGCTTCATCACGACAATGGACAGCGCCATGATCGAATCATTTTCGCCGGCGTGGCCGCGCACCAGCATGCGATCACCCACCTGGATTTCCGGCAACGTCATGGGCGTGGCGCTTTTGAGGTCGGTCTGCCCCGGCGCCAAGCGCATGATGCGCGCGCCATCGAGCAAAGTAACGGTTACCTCCGGTCCGGCATCGGCCTTCAACACCAGGGTTTTCCCGCTGATGGATTTCACCGTACCGACGTTGCGGACCACAGCTCCCGCATTCCCTTGCTGGCCTTCCGGAGATTGCGGGCGGTCCTGTGCCTGCGTGGGCGCGGCGATGCAGCAAGCCATCAGAGCAACCCCAATTGCCAGGACATGTTTGCCATTCATCGATCGAGCCCCTTGCTTAGTTAAAAAAGGTACGTCCAGAAGATGCCCCAGAACTCTCCCGACAGGCGCCAACTGTAAAGGCAGTGTTCCACGGGGGAGCTGCCGAGATTCGAAGCCGTGTCTGCCGGAACTTTGCTGATCTCTTTTTCTTGTTGCAGACTCTTCCTTTACGGCCTGCATTTCAACGTGTAAACGGGTGGAAATTATCATCTCAAAAGACCAGCGCTTTAGCGAAAAAGAAAGCGACAAGTTTTGTTAAGTTGTTAGACCCGCGATGCAGTCGCGCGGAACAGGGTTCCAGGTACATGCCCGCCTGCTTGGCGTTGGGCCGCTCAGCGGGCGCGCCAAGTCATCATGCTTTCACGGAGGATTGTTTCTTCCCCTTTCTGAAGCGATTTTTACCCTTTTTCACTTCTCTCAACGGAGTTCTCGCGCCTCGAACTTTTCCCATCGGCGTAAATCTTCAGCACGTCTCAAGTTCGGGGTTCACGCCGCAGTCCCAATCTCTGCTAGTACGACAAATGCGATGTCCTCCAGTGGCAGTTCACAACCGCATCCTCGAGTTGGAAATTTATTGCATACATGCGGTCTCGATTTCGTGCCCCAACGCCGCGTAGAAGCACAAGAGCCTGACAAAAACTGTCCTCCAGGACATGACTCGCTCGACCTCACAGCCAGAAACAGACATGTACCTGGGAGGTGTTCCGCGCGAATGCAGCCGCGTGTCTTACCCATGTTCGTGATGTTTCGGAGTTTCACAGATTCCAAGTCCCGAAGCATGAAGTAACGAATTACCAATAACCAGGGATATCGGCTGAATCATTCCATCCGGGCCAAATGATCTTCCGTCCCCTTGAAAACGGAGATAGCTAATGAAGAATCGCCCATCCCTCAACTTGCTGTTCATCCTTGCCCTGATTATCGCCGCAGTCATTCCGGCTGCTGCCGCCGCACCGCCAACGCCCGCGCTTCTTGCGCCGGCCGCGGGCGCCAGCACGCTATCACCCTTTACTATTTCCTGGTCGGCAGTGACCGACCCCAGCGGCATTCTTGGGTACAACTGGCAGGTCAGCACTTCATCCTCTTTCTCAACCGTGGCGTTGCAGAACTCCACCAACGACGGCATCACGCAGGACACGGTAAGCGGCCTGCCCAACGGCACATATTTCTGGCGCGTGCAGTCAGTGAGCGGCGCGTTTGTCAAAAGCGCATGGTCGGCGGGCCGCAGCGTCAACATCACCGGCACGGGCGCCGGCCAGCCGGGCGCGCCCACCATGTCGCCGACCAAAGCATATTCTACGTTTCATCCCCTGGAAGTAATGACCTTCAACTGGTCCGCCGTTCCCGGCGCAGCCAGCTACGTATTGCAGTTCTCTACCGACCCGAGCTTCCCCACAAACACAACCGGCCAGTTCAACAACATCCCCAATACCACTTACTCGTTCTCCACGCCGGATCAAGGAGTCTATTCCGCACGCGTCTACGCGGTGAATGCCAATGGCGTCGCCGGCCTGCCTTCAAACGTGATCAGCTACTCCGTTTTCTATAACAATCCAATAGCGGGGCCGCCGTCACCGCTCTCGCCCGCGAATGGCGACTCATTGACGCTACCCATCACGCTCGCCTGGACTGACGTTGCCAACCCGCAGCCCAGCGGATACGAATTGCAGATCGCCAAGGACTCCGGCTTCCAGCAGATTGAAGATGACTCGCCGCAGCTCAACAACCCAAATCGCACGGTGCTTTCGCTCACTCCGGGACAGAAATTCTGGCGCGTGCGCTCAGCCCAGGGAGATTCCTCTCCTACCACCGCTGCCGTTACGGCATGGTCGGCGGCAGGAACTTTCACCGTGAATCCTGCACCGCCATCGCCGGCTTCCATCACCCTCACCAGCAATCCGCTTTACAGCGGCAACACCACATGGGTACAGATTCAGCTCAGCGTCGCAGCGGGACCGAATGGCGCAGTCATCAACCTGACCAGCTCGAACCCGAGCGCCGCACCCGTGCCGGCCACCGTCAATATGCCGGCTAACACCGCGTGGATGCAATTCCAGATACAAGCTGGGCAGGTAACTACACCCACGCCGGTTACGATCACGGCCACGCTCAACTCCGGATCTGCTTCCGCGCAGTTCAACGTGCTGCCGCCTTCGATCAAATCGCTCATCCTTACGCCCACCTCCATCAACGGCGGAGCGCAGGCCGGCGCCATCGTAATGCTGAACGGCCAAGCCCCCGCGGGCGGAGCCACGATCAATCTCTCCAGCGACTCTCCTGCGGCAGTGCCGCCCGCACTGGCAACTGTTCTGGCGGGCGACTCGTCGGTCTCCCTCGCGATTCCCACCAACCAGGTTGCGGCCAACACGCTGGCCAACATCACCGCCGGCTGGAACGGCGCCAGCACGCAATCGCAGCTCACAATCACTCCGCAAGGACAACCTGCGTCCATCTCACTGAGCCCGGCCTCGGTGAGCGGCTCTGCCGGCTCGTTCGCGACGGTCACCGTTGCCTCGGCCTCTGCCAATGACCAGATCTTTCAGGTCAGCAGCAGCAATCCGGCGGTCACGCTTTCCAATTCAGTCCTGATCCCCGCCGGAAGCACCACGGGCGGAATCATCATCAACACCGCACCGGTCAGCACGCAGACGCTGGTCACCATCTCAGTGAGCGGCGGCGGCGTGACCCGGTCCGCCACTCTGACCCTCAACCCCGCGGCTGCTCCAACCACGATGTCGCTCGCGATAACCGCAGGCGGCCGCAGCGGCGAACGTGTGGTCTCCAGCCCGTCCGGTTTAAGCGTTGCCACCGGCAGCACCGGGTCAGCGCAATTCGCGCCCGGCACGGTCGTCACGCTGAGCGTGTCCAGCGGCCGTGACGCTATCTGGTCCGGCGCATGTTCCAGCGGCGGAAACAAAACCAAAACCTGCACTCTCACGCTCAACGCAAATTCGTCAGTCGCCGCGAACGTGCAGTAAACCGAAAAGTAGACAACATGGGCCTCCGGCAAGCGCCGGGGGCCTTTTTCTTACTCGCCTCTCAATCCCAACCAAAACCTGATACCCGAATATCTCCCATAAACTATTGATATAAAACGGTTTAAGTTAGAATAAATCATGGCTTTAGTCAATCAAAAAGTGGGTGGAAAAGGCGCAAAAACGGCGTGGCAACCAACGATCCAATCCAAAGCTAAAGACACGTAAGGCTAACGACGCGTAAAGATGGTATAATGATATTTCCCGTTAAGTGTGATTCACCAACGGTTAGCGAGCCGGTCCAGCCTTCAAAGCGACAACCCACCTCACAGAAACCAGTCAATCTTCTCAGCAGGAATATCAAAATACAAAGGAACACTACAAATGGAACAAGGAATTGTGAAGTGGTTTAACGACGCCAAAGGATTTGGATTTATTACCCGCAACAGCGGCGAGGGAGACGTGTTTGTGCACTTCTCCGCCATCCAGTCCAGCGGATTCCGCAGCTTGCCGGAAGGCCAGGCCGTGGAATTCACCGTCACCAAGGGCCCCAAAGGCTGGCAGGCCGAGAACGTAAAAGTTCTGTAAGCCACATCAACTGCCCGGACTGCTCATCGAAGCGCTCCGGGCAGTGCTGCGTTTGGGCCCCAATCTGCCAACTCCCCATCCGTCATTGACTTGCCAATTTCATGCACGTAGGATTCTGCTCCAGTGATTGGGCAGACAATTTCGCACTACCGCGTGGTCGAGAAGCTCGGCGGAGGCGGTATGGGAGTTGTCTACAAAGCTGAAGACCTCCGGCTGCATCGCTTTGTGGCGCTGAAGTTTCTGCCCGATGACGTCGCCCGCGACCCGCAGGTCCTGGCTCGCTTTCAGCGCGAAGCGCAGGCAGCGTCGGCGCTGAATCATCCTAATATCTGCACCATCTACGACATCGGAGAAGAAAACGGCCGTGCCTTCCTGGCCATGGAGTTCCTTGATGGTTCCACACTCAAACACTTGATTGGCGGACGGCCGATGGAACCGGAAGAGATCTTGTCGCTGGGAATGGAAATCGCCGACGCGTTGGACGCGGCGCACGGCGAAGGAATCGTGCATCGAGACATCAAGCCCGCCAATATCTTCGTCACCAAGCGCGGGCACGCCAAGATTCTGGACTTCGGTCTGGCAAAAGTTGCGGAGCGAAGTTCCTCTGCCAGCCGCATCGCCGGGGCGAACACACTGTCAGTAGAAGACCATCTCACCAGCCCGGGATCGACGTTGGGGACCGTCTCCTACATGTCCCCCGAACAGGTGCTGGGCAAAACGCTCGACAATCGAACTGACCTGTTTTCCTTCGGCATAGTGCTCTACGAGATGGCAACGGGCAGGCTTCCCTTCACAGGCGATACTTCCGGAGCGATTACCGACGCGGTGCTGCACTCAATCCCGCCAGCTCCCGGACGATTAAATCCACAACTGCCGGCAGAACTCGATCGGGTGATCCAGAAGGCCCTGGAGAAGGACCGCGAGCTGCGTTACCAGCACGCCTCAGAGATAAAGGCTGATCTGGTGCGAGCACGAAGGGACACGGGCTTTGCTTCGTCGTCGATGAGCCTGGCGGCTGCTCCAAGGCAGCCCATACGCCGGAATTACTTGATCTGGGGTCTGAGTGCTGCGGTGCTCCTGGTCCTGATTGGATTGGTGCTGTGGCGCTGGCGTGAGGCATCGGCTCCTGCAGCCGGAAAAGTTTCGGCTGCTCCGGTCACGATTGCTGTCTTGCCCTTTCAAAATCTCGGCGCGGATAAGGGAGAGGATTTCCTGCGCATGGCTTTGCCGGATGAGGTCGCGACGACATTGAGTTCGGTGCGGACCCTGTCTATTCGCCCATTCGCGACCACGGGAAAATACGCCAGGGCAGACGTGGACTTGCAGCAGGCGGGAAAAGACATGCACGTGGGCCGGATTGTGACCGGCCACTACCAGAGGGTCCGCAATACGCTGCGGCTGACCCTGGAAGCTGTGGATGTGGGTGATGATCGCGTGCTGTGGCAAGAGACGATGGACCTGCCGGCGGAAGACCTTGTGGCGACGAGGGAGCAGATAACCTCGAAGGTACGGCAAGGTCTGATCCCGGCGCTGGGTGCGACCAGCGATGCCAACGACAAAGGAACGCGCCCCACCAGCGAAGAAGCGTATGACTTGTATTTGCGCAGCGTCGCCCTGGCCCATGATGGCGAGCAGAACCGCGAAGCGGTCCGAATGTTGGAACGCTCTGTGGGACTGGACCCGCAGTTCGCTCCGGCCTGGTCCGCATTGGGAAAGCGCTATTACTACGAAGAGGAATACGGAGCCGGCGCCACCGGCACGATGTCGCGCACTGTGCCTGCGCTCCAGCGTGCGCTGGCTCTGGACCCGAACCTGGAAGACGCCGCGCAGCAGATTGTCAGTATAGACACCGACGCGGGCAAGCTGGTGCAGGCTTACAAGGAAGCCAAGACGCTGGTGGAGTACCGGCCGCAGAGCGGGTTCGCGCACTTCACCTTGTCGTATGTGCTGAGGTATGCGGGTCTGTCCAAAGAGTCTCAGCAGGAGTGCAATACGGCGATGCGGCTTGATCCAGGCAACTACCAGTTCCGCTCATGCGCGCCTGTTTTCTTCTCCAGCGCACAGTACGAGAGGGCGAGGGACTTCCTGAAACTGGATGCGGGATCGGAGTGGTCCAATAACGTTGAGCTAAACATCCTGGTGCACGAGGGAAAAACCAGCGAGGCTGTGGAGCGGATGCGCAAAATGCCGGAAAGCCCATTCTTCCACACACGCGCCCTACTGGCTTGCTATGAAACGTCCCGGCCACCGGGAGCCCGACAAACCCTGGAGCAGTTCGAAAAGGAGATCTTCGCCTACCGCGACCCGGAGCCCAGATTCGGCCAGGCAGTGCTGTTCAACTCTTGTATGGGAAATACGTTCACGGCGCGTCTGATCAAATCCGCGATCGAAGGCGGATTTTGTGGGTATGAAAGCTTGCAACGCGATCCGATATTGGCAGCGTTTCGCAAAGCGCCGGAATACCCACCTTTGCTGGCCCAAGCCAAGCAATGCCAGGACCGCTTTCTGGCGGAGCGAGACCGCCCCTAGACAGCCTTACGCAGTCGATTCCGGCTGCTTGATCGCTAATCGAACAGCGTCCAGCAGATTGGCAGGTTCATTCTCAACGGCAATGCAAGTGCTGGGGGGAGCTTCATAAGCGTAAGACCGAATGCACAGGACCGGCATCAGCCGTCTCTTTTCCCGGATCACAGCTACCAGCAACTGCCGTTCCGGCCTGGGTACCGTATGGCAAATCAGAGTTGCATCAATCGAGTCGGCTTCCACGAACTTTATTGCCTTGTCCACTGAATAAGCTTCTTCCACCCTGTATCCGGCGCCGCGCAGGATCAGCGTTCGTGAGGCCATCAGCGTTCGGTCTTTTCCAACTGAGAGTATTTGCGGGATTGCCATTCTGGTGCCTCCACTCAGCCAGGGGAGAACCCTGCATCTGGATGCGCAAGGAGGAGTCACTCCAAGGGGGTGGGCCAGAATGCGTATTGAGATGTGTCTAAAATTGTAAGCGTCTTAGAAGGTCGGAAGCACCTTCAAATCGAGGCATGGCGCAAATTGGCGCATTTCCGTTCTGCACTCATTTCGCATCAATAAGAATTCGGCAGGGCATAAGCCCCTGCCCGCGTTTGGCAGTCTTCCTCTGGAAACCTGATGCATGCAGGGGCTTATGTCAGAAACGATATGCGGGTTTCTTCGCGACACTCTGATCCCAGGCATGCTCCACCTCCCCGATTCGAGCACCGTCCGGTCCGCGGCATGTCGCCACGCATAGAGGCGTATTGCCTGGTGTGTAAGAGATTCGTGGCTGCCGGTGATAAGTTGGCAATCCTGCGGATTGCGGAGAAAGCCCACATTTGCGCGATATCAAAAGGTCCGGCCGAACTGTGAGCCGATTCAGAATACGGAACTGCTAGAGTAACTATGGTAACGGAAGCTGCCTCCACCGCGGTCTGAACTGGTGCATCAGATTACTTGTGGGATTCATCTACGAATGAACGCAAAAAAGCCATCACCGTTTTTGATAGAATCAGCAGCCAATAGTATGCCCGGGCCTAGAGCTACCTTCCGGACTGGCGAGCCGATTCCTGAGAGCGGCATTTATCGTGTCGTTCACCAGGCCCACCGCCTGCCCCATGAAGTTACCCTGCTCCGCGACCAGACGTTCCCTCGATGCACCAAATGCCAGGATGCGGTGCAATTCGAGCTTGTCCGCGCCGCAACCGAAATACTGAATGAACATGACTTTCGCGTCTTTCTGTATGAATTGCCTGAAGAAGATGATGCCCTTCCTGCAAAAGCGGTCTGATTCACTTTGAACTGCCCGGAGTGCATCCGAAGCGCTCCGGGCGGTGCTGCGTTTGGGCTCGTATTGGCCAGCAACAAAGGCGCGGAGGGCCTCCTTCTCCGCGCCCGTGGCGGGCTCCCTTAAGCTTCATCCGGCGAATGCCAGAGCATATCCCTCAACGCGAGTTCAAACTGAACAAACTCCTCATCGTTGAGTGACCGGAAACTGCCGGCATCACAGGCACGAATGAAACTCCCGCCGTCCGGAACCAGGCAATGCAAAGCCTCCCGGACACTCGCATGTCGATGTCCGCAGGAATAAACGCCGTCGTCCTCGGTAAAACAGGCTATGTAATACATCTGCTATATTCCTAATCAAGAAACAGAGCGCAGAAATTATATATCCAATTAGGCCTAGGTACTGATTGGGTGTGGCTTTTGGAGAAGTGCCGAAAGACCCTATACGGCGTGCCCAACGCATTGGTTTTGTTCGGCAGACAACTGAGGAAGCTGCGGGAGAGCCGTCACCTCTCACAAGAGAGGCTGGCGGAGCTTTGCGATTTCCAGACGAATCAAATAGGCAGGATCGAAAGGGCGGAGCGCACCGTTTCTTTTGAAGGCATCATGCGGATTTCCTACGGACTATCCATGCCGCCCGCAGAACTTTTTAAGCTGATTCCAGCCGCAAAACGCCTTCCGCGAAAAGGACAGTATAGTGGCGAAAAAAAGGGCAGCCCTAAGCGAGGATTGCCCTGACCGCTGCCTCTTAATTGCATTCAACCGAAAGGCCCCGAACGCTTCGGGGCCTTTTTATTTTTTCATGCCGCCTTTTTCTTACGTTCAGCCCAACGCTTCTTCATGGCCTCGCCTATCCGTTTACGGGCTGCTGCCGAGAGATGCCGTTTCCGGCCATTGGTGCTCTTACCTGCCGGTCTGCCACGCCTGCCCCGGCTGCCCTGAAGGGCTGCAATGGCAGTGTTGAGACGGTCTCGTTCGGCTTCCAATTCTGCAATGATCGATTGTGTGTCCAAGGGGGGTGTCTCCTGGTGTTTTCAGAATGGCAACGATTGTACAGCAACGGGTCTCTTCCCGGCCCATTCTAATGCTTATTTATCAACATCTTGTATGATGCGCCGCGGGGTTAATCACGTTAGGCAGCGCTCTTGCCGTCCGCCATGGGCAGGTAGACCTGGAAACGCGTATCGCCCGGCTTTGAACTTACCTGGATCGTGCCTTTGTGCTTCCTGACAATCCTCTGCACCGTGTCCAGGCCCAGCCCGGTTCCCTGCCCGACTCCTTTAGTGGTAAAGAATGGCTCAAAGATGTGCGGCTTGATGTCGTCTGAAATTCCCGGTCCGCTGTCGCCAATCTCCACCACCACGCAATCGTCCTCGCGATACGTCCTTACCCGCAATTTGCCCGTGCCGCCCATGGCGTCAATCGCGTTGTCAATAATGTTGGTCCACACCTGGTTCAGCTCGCTGCCGAAAGAATCAACCAGCAGTGGCACCGGCTGGTAGTCGCGGTCCACCTCCACGCCGTGCTTGAGCTTGTGGTGCATGATGGTCAGCGTGTTTTCCAGGCTTTTGACGATGTCCACGCTCTGCACCGGCGACTGGTCCATAAAGGTGTATTCCTTGATAGCGCGCACCA
>WNFM01351372.1_pt2 | contig 30169 bp, 22 predicted proteins | sample 5400271 | NCBI WGS metagenome assembly WNFM01 (sample SAMN13153352, study PRJNA577476) | soil metagenome | isolation source: 60 cm saprolite on Douglas fir-dominated hillslope | place: USA:California | collected 2013-09-17 | reverse complement strand
CATCGGCGGCCCGTGTGTAGCTGAGGTGCTCTGCCACAGTGCGAAATACGCTGAGCTGGTGTACAGTGAAATCAGTTGGCGCACCACGTGTCGCAGGTAAAATCGGCCTACGTTCAGACATTCCAGTTCCTCCATCGCGTTATCGTCACACTCAATGATCAACGATTTCAGATCCTCGCGTACCGGTACCATCTTTCTGTTGATAATTCAATAGCATAGCATAGAACCATCGTTGCGGAAGGACTATCACGATAGAGCTGGATAAAAAACTTCCATTAGTCTCCTCTTTCAGCGCCTTCATCCAAACATAAGTGGTCTGGGAAGTGATCCAGCAAAGGGGAAGTGACAGCGTAAACAGATCATATATAAAGTCTACTCTATAGTGTATATAGTGAACTGCTACTACAACTTTCAGCGAAGGTTGTAACTTGAAACCATGAGGAGTTAGTATTATGACAGTTGATGCCGTGGCGCAGCAGAGGAGCCGCTGGACATCCGGGGTGATCCCCTATGCCCAGATGGGTTACTGGAAGCCTGACTACGAACCAAAAGACACCGATATTCTGTGTGCGTTCCGTATCGTGCCTCAAGAAGGTGTGGATCCTATTGAAGCGGCGGCAGCTGTTGCTGGCGAGTCTTCCACTGCCACCTGGACAGTCGTCTGGACGGATCGCTTGACGGCACACGAGAACTACCAGGCCAAAGCCTACCAGGTCGTTCCAGTTCCTGGTACGGATCAATACATTGCGTACATCGCCTACGATCTAGATCTGTTCGAAGAGGGGTCCATCGCGAACCTGACCTCCAGCATCATTGGCAATGTCTTTGGCTTTAAAGCACTGAAGAGCTTGCGCCTGGAGGATATGCGCATTCCGCCGCACTATGTGAAGACCTTTCAAGGTCCGCCCCATGGTATCGTTATGGAGCGTGAATATCTCGATAAGTATGGCCGACCGCTGCTCGGTGCTACGACCAAACCAAAGCTTGGCCTTTCTGCCCGTAATTATGGTCGTGTCGTCTATGAGGCGCTGCGTGGTGGGCTGGACTTTGTGAAAGACGACGAAAATATCAACTCGCAGCCCTTCATGCGCTGGCGTGACCGCTTCCTCTATTGTATCGAGGCCGTCAACAAGGCCAGTGCGGAGACTGGTGAGATCAAGGGGCATTACATGAACGTCACCGCTGCAACCATGGAGGACATGTACGAGCGAGCCGACTTTGCCAAGGAGCTGGGAAGTATCATCGTCATGATAGACCTGACTATAGGTTACACGGCCATCCAGTCCATGGCCAAATGGGCCCGCAAGAACGGCCTAATCCTGCACCTGCATCGGGCTGGTCATGGCACCTACACGCGTCAGAAGACGCATGGCGTTTCCTTCCGGGTGATTGCCAAGTGGATGCGCCTGGCTGGTGTCGATCACATCCACGCCGGTACTGTGGTTGGAAAACTGGAAGGTGATCCCATGGCTATACGTGGCTACTATCAGACGCTGCGTAGCATGAAGTACGACGCTGATCCAGCCCTGGGACTATTCTTCGAGCAGGACTGGGCATCTCTGGCCACCGTTATGCCTGTCGCCTCGGGTGGTATTCATGCCGGGCAGATGCACCAACTGCTGTACTATCTGGGTGAGGATGTGGTGCTCCAGTTCGGTGGTGGCACCATTGGTCACCCACAGGGCATTGCCGCCGGTGCGACAGCAAACCGCGTGGCCGTGGAGGCCATGATCCAGGCACGCAACGAGGGGCGTGACTACTTTAATGAAGGACCAGAGATCCTGGAGAAGGCCGCGAAGTGGTGCGGTCCGCTGCGTGCCGCACTCGAGCTCTGGAAGGACGTGAGCTTCAACTACGCCTCAACCGACACGCCTGATGCCATACCGACCCCAAGTTATTAGCGGAACGAGAAGGAGTGATCACTATGGCTTTTCACCTGACCCAAGGAACGTTTTCCTTTCTGCCCGATCTGACTGATGATGAGATTTGCATGCAGGTGCACTACTGTTTGGACAACGACTGGCCAATCAACGTAGAGTTCACCGACGACCCCCATCCGCGTAACTCCTACTGGCAGATGTGGGGGTTGCCGATGTTTGACGAGAAGGATCCGGCGGCGATCTTGTATGAGATCAACGCCTGCCGGAGAGCTTACCCGCACCACTATATCCGGGTGGGGGCCTACGATCGCCGCAAAGGCCGCCAGACGATCGCCCTCTCGTTCATAGTCAACCGACCGCCCTGCGATCCTGGCTTCGGCTTGTTCCGTCAGGAGTCGCATGACCGTGTCATCCGTTATACGCTGCACAGCTATGCAACCGACAAGCCCACGGGAGAGCGGTTTACTGGCTGATCCAATTCCAGTTCTGTTCTCATGAGTAACAGGCATCTGCGCCCACCAGCCTGCACCATGAAGACGACAAGTCAGATTAGATGTGACTGAAACCTATGGAGAAGATCATGAGCATGTTTTCACCAACTCAATCCGAGAGACAGAACGGCCCTACGAATTCAATACTTGACATCCCTGATGATGCCGATGTAGATGTGGCGAGCGTTCTCCAGGAATCACAGGTGATGGAGGTGCTGCAAAAGCTTGATGAGGAACTGGTGGGACTCAATTCGGTCAAGACGCGCATCCGCGAAATCGCTGCCCTGTTAGTGATTGATCGTTTACGCCGTGGCCTTGGGTTGACGGCGCGACCTCCCTCTCTGCATATGTCCTTTACCGGTCAGCCAGGCACTGGCAAGACGACAGTAGCTATGCGGATGGCGACGATCCTGCACCGGCTCGGTTATGTGCGCAAAGAGCATCTAATAGCGGTGACACGCGACGACCTTGTTGGTCAGTACATCGGCCATACTGCCCCCAAAACCAAAGAGGTCCTCAAGCGAGCAATGGGAGGGGTGCTCTTCATTGATGAGGCCTACTACCTCTACCGTCAAGAAAACGAACGGGACTATGGACAGGAAGCCATCGAGATCCTCTTGCAGGTGATGGAGAATCAGCGCGATGATCTCGTCGTTATTCTCGCGGGCTATAAGGACCGTATGGAAACCTTCTTCCAGTCCAACCCGGGTGTCAGTTCGCGCGTTGCACACCACCTGGACTTCCCCGATTTTTCTCTTGAAGAACTACTCATCATCGCCCAGCTCATGCTGGCAGAGCAGATGTATCGTTTCAGTCCAGAGGCGTTACAAGCGTTCGAAGCCTACCTCAAGAGGCGGATGCACATGCCCCGCTTCTCCAATGCCCGCAGTGTGCGCAATGCGCTCGACCGCGCACGCCTGCGTCAGGCGAACCGTCTTTTCGCGAAAGGGGGAAGATTTTCGAAGACGGATTTGATGACGATTGAAGCTGAGGATATCCTGGCCAGCCGTGTATTCACAGAAGACCTGCCGGATCCGCGCCCTATTTCGCGCTGATTCTGGAACGTACAACCTGCAGAAACCTCCATAGTTTATGTTGTACGTTTAGATTGTGATTGAGGAAGTCACAACCTAAACACACAACGTAAAAATTTGGGCTGCCTTTATTTCATAGCTACAACAGCTTCAATCACGGCTTCTACTAATTCCCCTGTACTCGCATACCCTCCCTGATCGCTGGTCAAGTGAGTTCCACCTCGGTAAACCTGCTCGATTGCATGCTCTAGTCGCTCTGCCTGTTCCATATAGCCAAAGTATGCGAGCATCATTGCGCCTGAAAGCAACATGGCGGTCGGATTGATGATGCCTTTGCCGAGCAGGTCCGGTGCAGAACCATGGACAGGTTCAAAGTAAGCATAGTTTTGGCCATAACAGGCACTCGGCGAGAGACCCAAACCTCCAATACTGCCACTGGCAACATCAGCAAGGATATCACCATGTTCATTGGAAAGCACTACGACATCCAGCGTCTCCGGAAGAGCGATCATCCGCCGGGCCAGGTCATCTATCAGAAATTCCTGGTAACTCAAACTGGAGTAGGTTTGTACGGTTTCTGCGACAATTGTGCGGAAACGCCCATCGGTGCGCGGCAAAATCGAGTACTTAGCTCCAAGGGTCACACGACCAGGATAGCCAGCAGCTTGACGACGTAGAGCAAGTTCGCACGCCGCCACCGCTACATGCTGTATTTGCTCATCGGTACAGACACGCACAGCATAGGCACCTGATTTTTCCACAGGGGGAGATTGCCACCAGGACTTGCTGCTGGATAAAGAAGGTAGCTCTGCAATATCACCTTCGCGTGGTGGGTACATGCCCTCCAAATTATCGCGCATAATCACATAGTCGATACGTTCAGGATGAAGCATCGGACTGCGGTACCCAGGGCACCAGCGCACAGGGCGCACATTTACATATGTCTCTTTACCCCAACGGAGATACCATAAGATAGGCCTGCTTGGTCCGCCCGTGGCACCGAAGAGTGTACAGTTGGCGTTATCAATCGCCTGGCGAGTCTCGTCAGGAAACGCATCATTGTAACGCGTTAATGCCTCGCTTCCGCTCAGCGCCTCTACAAAACAGACATCAGGCGCTAGCAGACGCAGTACCTCTACTGTAGGGCGCATCACTTCAGGAGCGGCATCATCTCCAGCAATTACACACACGGTTGGAGGTACCAAAGACGAGCGCGGATGTCTGAAGTAACTTGTGATCATCGCAGCGTTCCTTCCTGGCGAATATACTCAATGATTCCGCCAGCAGCGACAATGCGCGCGACAAAAGGATTCAAAGGCTCAGCCTGAAACGTCTGTCCGGTTGTTACGTTGTGAATAATGCCGCTCGCCAGGTCTATCTCTATAGCCTGGCCGTCAGCGCTGGCCTGTACTGCCTCTTCGCAGACAAGCACAGGCAGGCCAATATTTACGGCATTGCGGTAGAAAATGCGTGCGAAACTGCGCGCAATGATAGCCTGCACATTGCAGGCTTGTAATGCGGCGGGAGCATGTTCGCGTGATGAGCCACAGCCAAAGTTGTGACCGGCCATCACTACATCACCCGCCTGGACGTGCTGGGCAAACTCTGGTAGTACCTCGCATAGGCAGTAACGAGCCAGTTGAGCACGATCAGTAGTCACATTGTAGCGTCCGGGAATGATGACATCGGTGTTCACGTTGTCGCCAAGCATCCATATTCGGCTCATGGTTATATATTTCCTTTCTATGTTTCGTCGTAGTTAATGGCTATAAGAAGTCTCTTGGATCAGTAATGTAGCCAGTCAAGGCGGTGGCAGCAACTGTGGCAGGGCTACCAAGGTAAATCTCGGCCGTGGGATCGCCCATGCGTCCCGTAAAATTTCGGTTCATCGTTGTCAAGGCACGTTCTCCCGGTGCCAGTACACCATAGTGTCGACCGATACAAGGACCACAACCAGGTGTTCCAACCGAGGCACCCGCCTGAATAAATGTTTCCACGTAGCCCAGGCGCAGCGCTTCCAGATAAACCTCACGGGAAGCAGGAACAACCACCATTCGCGTCTGCGGATGAAGCGTCTTCCCTTGCAATATATTTGCGGCGATCGCGAGGTCGTCAAGGCGTCCATTCGTACAAGTACCAAGAAACACCTGGTCGATCTTTATATGCCCAACCGTCTCAACCGGAACGACATTGTTGACATCTGGTGGACAGGCGATTAAGGGGGTCAGATCCGAAGCATCTATTTCCACCACACGTTCATAGCGTGGGTTACGTGGTGAGAGCAAGGGATAATCGCTGTTGATACGCCCATGTAGCCAGGCCTGGGTCGTTGCATCCGGGGTAATGAGTCCCGCTTTCCCCCCCATCTCAATCGCCATGTTGCAGAAAGTGAAGCGCTCACTTACTGACATCTGCTCCACCAACTCTCCTGTATACTCAATGGCACAATAGTTGGCGCCATCAACACCCACACGGCGTACCATCTCTAATGTCACATCCTTGGCGTACACACCAAAGGGCAACCTTCCCGTTAAACGGATATTGATCGTTGGCGGGACACGAAACCAGGAACGCCCGGTAGCATAAGCTACCCCGATGTCAGTAGAGCCCATACCAGTGGCAAAGGCTCCTAAAGCTCCATAGGTGCAGGTATGGCTATCGGCACCAACGATGATATCGCCGGGAGTGACATACCCGCGCTCCGGCATTACCTGGTGGCAAATACCCTCTTGCAAAATGCTGATATCCTGCTCTCGTGCGAACTGACGGATGTCGCGTTGCAGCGTTGCCGCTGCAATGGTCGCAGGAGGCACAATGTGGTCAAACACAATGTGCGACCGCCGCGCATCGAATACGCGTCCACCATTCTGTTGCGTCAACTTACGAAAGGCTTGTACAGCCAGGGGAGTCGTCGTATCGTGACTCATTACGTGATTAACATCTACCACAACCGTCTCGCCTTGCGTTACAGTGCGGCCCAACTTGTTGCTAAAGATTTCTTCGGTTAACGTTCCCATATTACACTCTCTTTCTCCTGGTACCATGCATGAATAAATGTATCGACTTCTTCCTGACTCAACGAACCGCGCTCGGCGCGTTCTTTTAGAGCCTGGGTAAGCTGACTGACCTCATCATTATTGAGGTCCAGCCCTAAGGTTGTAGCCCGGTGGCCAACGGCATAGCGCCCGGTGAAGCGCGAACCAATATCGATGTGGCGCATTAATCCAAAATCGCTTGGCGTGAGCACCTCATACGAACGAGTATTACGAAGTACTGCTTTGGTATGCACACCCGCCTTGTGCGTAAACGCATCCGGAGCAGTTATTGGCATGTTAAAAGGAATAGGCAGATCCAGGCACTCTGCGACATATTGATCGAGAGGAGCCAATTGCGTGAGATCGTATACACCCAGCAGTTCCGGGTGGTGAATATACAGGTGCGCGACAAGGCCACTGAGCGAGGCAATACCATTGCGCTCCCCAATACCCATTACGGTAACATCAAGGCAATCTGCGCCCGCTTCCAATGCAGCGACAGTATTTGCAATGGCGCAGCCAGTATCATTGTGACCATGGAACTCAATGCCAACCTGTGGATAACGTTCAGCACAGAGACGGACAAGTTGTTCAACCTGGCGAGGTGTAGCGATGCCGACAGTATCAGGCAAACCAATGCGCTGCACGCCAGCTTCGACGACGGCATCAAAGACAGTGAGTAGATCAACCAGGTCGCTGCGAAATGTATCCTCAGCGGAAAAGCGCACATAACGTCCAGCAGATCTAATGAGTTGAATCAGTGGTACGGCATCAGCAAGGATCTGGTCGATGCGGCGACCATGGCTAAAGGTACGTAGCTCGGTAGACGTACCATAAAAGAGATTCAAGCCGAAAACAGGTGTGTCCAGGGCTGCCAGTACATCAGCCTCAACACAACGCACATGCGCTACTACGCGCGCACGCAAACCAAGTTCACAAAGCGCTTGCACCGTTTGTTGCATCTCCGGTGAGACAATCGGCGAAGGGACCTCTATAAACGTTACACCGACGGCATCCAGTAAGCGGGCCATTCTTAGCCGCTGCTCAAAGGTAAAGAAGGCCTTAGCGAACTGTTCACCCTCGCGTAACGTTGAGTCGAGAATAGTCAGTGGTCTCATTGTGTCATTGCTCCTTGTAACGAGAGTTCCCGCAGTACTAACTCAAGCACATCGATGGCTTGAATATACTCGGCTACTTGTATGTGCTCCTGGGGCGTATGATCGAGTCGCGAGTCGCCTGGCCCATATGCAACAATGTTCTGTCCCCAGGCCGGTCCAACGACGTTCATATCCGATGTTCCCGTTTTGTGCTTGAAGACAGGTTGTCTCCCAGTAGTTCGAATAGCAGATATGAAAGCTCGTGATAAGGACGTTGTGCGGGTCGTCTGAAAGGCCATCTCTTCACCTGAAAAACTAATGTGCGCCTCATCTTCGGAGGCCCATTGCTCCAGGCAAGTACGCAGATCTGCAATATTGTAGCCAGGAGGTAAACGGTAGCCAATACAAAGTTGTGTCTGTTCTACAAAACCGTCCTGACTGCTGTTGATACCGCGCAGCGAAGGCATGAGTGCAGCAAATGTAGAGTTTTCTGCATACTGTTGGTTCCAACTGGCAGCATGGTCACGCACGCGATGCCAGAAGGCAATGGCTACCTCGCTACTATTTTGCAGCAGCCCCGCACTATGATGTACCGGGCGCGTTACGCAGTAGTCCACTAGCAACCTGCCCTTGTAGCCAATCGTCACCGCCTGGCTGCCGCTTGGTTCTCCGATGATACAGGCAAAAGGTTGATAGAGTTCTTCAACGGCCCGCGCTCCGCGTGAAGTAGCAGCTTCTTCTTCAACAGCACCTATTATGACTATTGGATGCTGTAAAGCGTCCACGTATCCACTACGTACCAGTCGGGCAGCAGCACACAGAAAAGTTGCCAATGGACCTTTCGCGTCTACGGCGCCCCGACCATATAGCACGCCATCTTGTAACTTCACCGGAATGTAACCACGCACGGTATCCATATGGCCTAGTAAGATAATGGGACTTGATGCCGCATCGGACTCCAGCAAATGAGTGCTTGCAATGAAATTGCCAACCTCATCTATGTAAGCATGGAGTCCCATCTGCTGAGCCTGTTCAGCCAGGTACCGGGACAAATCCCGTTCCTGGCCCGAATAACTCGGGATAGTGAGCATACTATAGAGCAGAGCCAATTCTCTGTTCTGATCATACTCCAGATTTACAGCGACGCTCCTCTCATGTGCCTGGGCTGCAGTTACCGGACTCGTAGAAGCCTCTGCAAGCATTACGTTTTCTATCACATCCAGTACTTCTTCTAGTTGTGCTTCCGTAATCACCAGGGGCGGCAGCAGACGAATGACATTCGGTCCAGCCGGGAGGGCGAGAACCCCTCGTTCGAGCAGTGCTTCGAGATACGGCTGCGCACGGCGGCTAAGTTCGATGCCAAGTAACAATCCCCTCCCACGCACCTCACGGATAAGAGGGGTATGTATTGCCCTGAGCCGCTCGAGTGCTCGCGCTCCTAGGGCAGCGGCTCGCTCTGGTAAAGCTTCTCGTTCAAGGATATCGAGGGTAGCTAGCGCGGCTGCACAGGCCAGTGGATTGCCACCAAAGGTGCTGCCGTGAATGCCACTGGTAATATGTCCACTTTTCATTACACGAGGACCCAGGCAGACTGCACCCATAGGAATCCCCCCCGCGATAGACTTTGCCAGGCAGAGAATATCCGGCTGCAGATCATAGTGGTTGCAAGCAAAGAGACGTCCTGTACGCCCAAAGCCTGTCTGCACCTCATCAACAATAAGCAAAGCTCCACGTTCGCGACAGAGCGATGCAAGACCTCGTACATATTCCTCAGTAGCTACATGTACACCTCCCTCTCCCTGCACCAATTCAATGATTACCGCTGCCGTCTGCTCATTGATCGCGGTCTCTGCCGCCGCGAGGTCGTTGTAACGAATATGGCTGATGCCAGGAACAAGCGGTGCAAAAGGCTGGCGATAATGGGGCTCCCATGTTGTTGAAAGCGCACCCATCGTGCGACCATGGAAGCTACGAAGTGTGGCAACTATTCCGGTGCGCCCTGTAGCGATACGCGCAAATTTGAGGGCGCCTTCCACAGCCTCGGTGCCGCTGTTACAAAGAAAGATATGGGAGAGCCCTGGAGGTGTGAGATTGGCCAGACGTTCAAGAAAGGTAGCGCGCACATCGTTGTAGACAATCTCTGGACAGGTAATCAGTCGCTGTGCCTGCGCTGCGATGGCAGAGGCAACTTCTGTCCGTGCATGCCCGATGTTCGCTACGCCATAACCAGCGGTACAGTCGATATATTCGCGTCCCTCATTATTCCATAATGAAGCGCCTTGACCACGTACGATAGCTAGAGGACGTTTAGAGTACACACCGCTGCCGTAGGTATTTTCCAGGTCGATAGTGGTGATCATATGGTGATCCTTTCGCTTGATGATATTTCTTCAATCGTCGTGCCTGCTCCATTGAGCACGCTTAGCAACGAGGTACTTCCAATACAGACTTGTGATACACCGTCCTGAAGAGCCTCCTGCGCTCCCAACAATTTCTTGCGCATACGCCCCTGGGCATATTGCATAAATTCTGCCAGTCTCTCAGCAGGTATTGTGCGGATGAGCGTCGTGTTATCGGCTGGATTGGTAAGCAAACCGGGAACGTTTGTCATGATGACAAGCGTATTGGCCTTAAGTGCTACGGCAACCGCAGCAGCGGCACGGTCTCCATCGACATTCAGGCGTTCTCCTTCCCAGCTTAATGCCAATGGTGCGATGACGGGTGTATAGCCAGCGTCAAGTAGTTGGAGTAGCAGCGCAGCATTCACTTGCTCAATCCGTCCGGTGTAGTCGTCTCGCAATACCTGCGTGCGACCTTCTGGAGTTACCGCACGCACGACTGATTTGCGTCGTGCCAGTAGCAGTCGCCCATCGACTCCCGCTAACCCAAAGGCGTTAACCCCCTGCTGCTGCAAGCACGCCACCAACTCAGTATTGATTTGACCGGCAACTGCCATCGCATAGATGCTCAAGGTTTCGCTATCGGTATAGCGACCGACCATGCCACTTGGCGAGGTAATCATACGTACCGGGTGTCCCAAACGTTCAGAAAGCGTGTTTGTCAGATCTGACCCCCCGTGCAATACGACAATACGCTGCCCCTTAGCGACACATTGAGCTATCTCACGCGCAATATTCAGGGTAGTAACACCGGCACTACCGCCAATCTTTACGACAAGCGTCATAGCTAGCTCCATCCTTCCTTGCTCTAAACGGGATGCAGACCAGGGAATGTCAATCCCAACGACTCGTCCCAGCCGCACATGCAATTGAGCGTCTGCACAGCATTTCCGGCGGCCCCCTTCATCAAGTTGTCCAGGGCAGCGATAACCACTACTCTCTGCTGATGAGCATCGAGTTCAAAGCCGATATCACAATAGTTGCTTCCCGCCAAAATCTTTGGTTCAGGGTAACGGTAAACACCGCTCCGTTCTTTGACCAGGCGAATAAAAGGCTCATGTTGATAGGCTTCACGATAGAGGCGCCACAAAATGCGCTCATCGACACTTTCTTTCAAAAAAGCATGGGCAGTTACTAGTACTCCCCGTACTAACTCGACCGCAGTGGCAGAGAAGGCAATGTGCTGGTAAAGCTCCCGGCCAGAGACTCGACCAAGCTCCTGTATGAGTTCGGCAGTATGCCGGTGCCCAGTAGGTTGAAATGAGCGTACGGCACCACTCCTATCAGGATGATGACTGCCTGAACCTGGAGTAGCTCCCGCAGCTGAGGAGCCAACTTTGGCATCCACCACTAAAGGAAGGGCATCATTCACGAGACCAGCCTGGTAAAGCGGAGCCAATCCCAGAATGGCGGCGGTAGCCATACAGCCAGTACCACTTACAAGTGTTGCGTCACGTAATTCTGATCGATGCAGTTCAGGCAGACCATAGACAGCCTCTGTCAGGAGGTGAGAAGCGCAATGAGGCTCACCATACCATTGTTCGTAAAGTCTAGCAGAGCGCAATCTGAAATCGGCTGAAAGATCGATGACGCGTGGAGCAACTGCCTGGTAGCGTTCAATCTCCCCGGCAGCTAAACCATGGGGTAGACATAGGAATAACATTTCACATGATGTCAGTTCGTCAGGATGACAAAAACGCAGTGAAGTGAGCTTACGCAAATTTGGATGCACACTATACAGGTAACGCCCAGTATGACTAGTTGAAGCAACTTGCGTCAGCTCGACCTGCGGATGGAAAAGCAGCAGCCTCGCTAGCTCCCCTCCGGTATAGCCAGACCCACCTATAATAGCAACACGCAGGCGGTTCATCTCACAACCTCCTCACGCACATTACTAAGTACATAATCAAGCATCAGGTTAGGTATATCCACGCCCGTTGGAGCAATACTGTTACGAAACTCCATCGTGGCGTTGATTTCATTAACCAGCAAACCACGCTGTGGATCTTCAAAAACGTCGATTGCCAGGATGCCACCACCGACGGCCTGGGCAGCACGCACACACAGATTATCAAGCTCAGGAGTGACCGGACAATTGCTGGCTACCGCGCCACGAGCAGTGTTTGTAACCCAGTGTTCGCTAGTGCGATAAATTGCGCAGATAGTTCGCTCTCCGACGACAAAAGCACGAATATCTCGCTGCGGCTTGGTAATATGCTCCTGTACATAATGGATATGATGCTGATAAGAGCCTAGCGTCTCCTGGTGCTCTAGCACCGCCTCCGCAGCATCGCGGTCATTAATACGCGCCAACAAGCGCCCCCATGAACCGGTTGTGGGCTTAAGCACAACGGGATAACCAAGCATTTCCATAGCGCGAACGGTCACCTGAGGTTCAAAGGCCAGTAGTGTTCGCGGTGTTGGGATACCTGCACGGAGCAGCGCTAGCGTCGTAAGTAACTTATCGTTACATGTCTCCGTCACGGCAGCCGGGTTATATACAGGTACGCCCCAATGTTCTAATATATGCAGCACTGCCAGGCCGCGCGATTGACTCACACTGCGATAGAGAACGGCATCGTATTCACGCCAGCGCCCATCAGGGTTCGATAGATCGAAGAGCAATTCTCCATCATCAATGATATCAAATGCAATTGCCCTCTGCCTCAGCGCTTCGATCAATAATTTCTCTTCCACACGGATGCGTGATGTGAGAATAGCCAGGCGCACCATATTACTCTCCCCAATCTTCTTCAACCTGGGGCGCCAACGCTACGGTGGGTGGTTCCAGGTGCAGCACTTCTAGTTCAGCGTTACAATCAGGACAGTAGATGATCTCTCCGACCATAAGATCTTGTACGGTAATTTCGGCTTCGCATTCCGGACAGTGTGACATTTGTTATGTTCCTCCTTCGAATTTGACTACATTAGTTCAGGCAAATAAAAACGCCCTTCATCCTTCATTCTGGGAAGGACGAAGAGCGATATTTACAGCTCTCGTGGTACCACCTTCATTTGTTGATCTCTCACGACATCAACCTCGTCGAGTACAAACATACTCCAGCCTGATTACGGAGGCGTCCGGCCAAGGTCTACTCTCGCTCATGCGATTTCTTCTCGCAGCTCCAGGTTTTTATTCACGGGTGTTGACATACGAGCTTTCCACCAACTGCTCGCTCTCTGCATGCAACCAGGAACCGTTACTCGTCCCTTCAAAGCTTTTACATATTCGGTTGTCTCTGTGTTAGCTAATGTATAGCATACATGTGACAGAACTGTCAAGGGTTTTTCCAAATTTCCCAACAAATTCCTCTCAAGCCAGTTGGTAACTGGCAAGGAGTGAGTATTCTCCTACTAGTTCAGTAGTCTTCCTGGGAAACTGAAAGAGTTGCTCTCGAATGATCCCGACTCATATTTAACAGGATGAGTCCATGGTAAAAACCAAGTGGCTTGTCTTCATAGCTATCTGTATGCTACAGTCTCTCTCAGTCTTCGTTCTCTCACCAAAGCGTTGCAGTTGTCGCTCATATACCACCATAACACATATATTAATAGTCATAAATTTCTCTATATAATGTTTATCTGCTAGTTTCTCATAATCGATGCGGGACACTTCGATCCAAAGTACTTAAACGCCAACCAAAAAGTTTCCGATTTCACACTGAAATAGTGAACAAAATAGCACCCTTTGCGGTTTAATTATGATATACTCAATTTCACAATATCCTTCTACCTATCCTTTGGAATGGTTTAACTAATCTTGGGGGATAAGAGACATTTATTCTTTATTGTGGGGATAAGATGCATTTCTATTCATTTTCTGTGGGCCAAACATATATAGGGAGAGAGGGTATCTTATGCAAATCTGCCTGATTATGGATAACCCAGAAACAACGGATCACCCAGTCATTGCTGTCGTACTCCAAAAGCTAAGCGTCAATCATAGTGTGCGCATGCTCGATGTACGCGGACTGACGAGTACAGAAGCTCTTGAGGAAGAACAGCGCCATCCACTGGCTGACCTGTATCTATTGAAATCACATGCACAACAAGCACTAGATATTGCTCATATGCTCGAACAACGTGGCGCTTTGGTTATCAATAGCTGGGCTTCATCTCTGGCTTGTCAGGATCGTGTGCGACTGGCCCAACGAATGGAAGAGGGACGTCTTCCCTGGCCTCATACAGACTACTTCCCCTCACTGGCGCAGCTGCTTGAGCAACACGACCTGCTCACAACGCTCCCATTTCCGCTGATGGTCAAAAGCCGCTATAGTCATCGTGGAGACCTGGTAGCAAAGGTGGAGAATACCGAACAATTAACATCGTACGCTCCCCAATGGAGCCAGGAACCTGTCGTTCTCCAGAGGTTCATGGCTGGGGATGATTGGGATATCAAACTCTGGGTGATTGATCAACAAGTCTTCGCTGCACGTAGACGCTCCCCTTTAGCCGGTGTTGGGAAAAAGGATTATCCTTTTCCTGCAGATACAATTCCTGAAGAATGGGTGCAGATCGTGCGAGAAATTGGTCGTGTGTTTAACCTGCGTCTTTACGGTGTTGATCTCTTAATTTCCAATCAAGGTCCGGTCATCATCGATATAAATTCGTTTCCTGGTTTTCGTGGTGTCTCAGGTGCTGATGATGCCCTGGTGGAACTGGTGGAGCGACTGGGACAAGAGAGGCAAAGTATCCGCGTAAGCCATCCGACTGCCGGAACAAACCTCTCCATCAGAGAGCTGCCTTCAATTGTGACTCTGCTTTTTGAGCGTGCGCAACTCTCCCTGTTACCCGGCTCACAAGGGCCAATCGATCTCTTCGTGCGCTACCTGCGCCGCAAGCCGGAGCGCGGGCTAGCCGTCGTTTACAGTGTAGACGAGAGACGACTCAGCCACGCTCGCCTACATACAAGCCCACCTAATCGACCCAATCGCTCGGTTAGCCTGACCCTTACTGAGTCGGCGCTAGAGGGAACACACATTCGTTTCCAGGTAGCACAGGCACAGCAGGCAACGCTCAGCATATTGGCACCAGGCATTTTGCAAGCGAACGAACTGGGCCTCTCGATACAGGCATTTCCAATGGATACCACGCTTTCCGCACTTACAACGTGCTGTGATACGGCTCCTCAGAGCCTGCTCTTCCGAGCGCTAGAAAGAGCAGCCCAGCAACAAATGAGTGATCCGGCATGGCATCTCGTCGTGGCCACTGCGGAACCGGTACGCTATAAACCCGCCAGCCGCTGCGTCATTCGCTATCATCTCACTTTAGAGCGACAGCAAGAGGGTATTCCCATCCAGAAAACACTGGCCATCTATGGGAAAGTCTATGCGGACGTTGAGCAGGCGCGAAACGTGCAAGCCACGATGCAGGCGCTCTACGAAGAGCAGGTCAATTCAGGTCAACAGTTCCCCCTGCTGCCTCGACCACTTGGAGTAAGCGATATACCAGGACTCGTCTTTAACGAAACAGTCCAACCAAGCAATCCAGACGAGCCAGAAAATCAGGTAAGCACGGGGAAGCAGTGCTTCCGCGTACAGATGGAATATGGGCGAGGTGGTGAGGTGAGTAAGGTGCTCCTACAGGCAGAGGAACTGCGTCTCACAGCAGAGGTATTGGCACAGCTGCATACCAGCAAGGTACAGCCTCTCGGGAGCAAAATACGTACAGGCTCACAGGAAGCCAAACGAGTACGTGAGCGAGCCGCGCTCATCGCCGGGTATAGTTCGCAACAAGCAGACGAGGTATTGCGACTGGCGCAAAAGCTCTCGGCAGCACTGGAAACCCTGCAACCGGATACATATCGGCCTGCGCACGGGGGCTTTAAGAGTAGTCAGTTGCTCTTCCATAGTCACCATGTGTTCGTAGTCGATTTCGACGGTTTCTGCCTGGCTGATCCCGCGCTCGACATCGGTTACTTCCTGGCCTACCTGCGCCCAGGAAGTCTCTGGTATCATCGCCCAGGCGTGCGACAATGGTTTGAGGCCAGCGCTGAACTATTCGTTCATGCCTATCGACAAGCCATGCTTGAACGCGGCATCGATTTTCAGATGTTGGAGGACTGTATCGCACGCTCAAAACTCTATGCAGCAGCATTGCTTTTTAAAATTGCGACCCGACGAGTCCATCGACTCAATAGTCCTCGACCCAAAGAACTCGTCGCTATACTGGATGAGATTTCGCTGTGTTTATCGGAGAAAGAGAAGGATTAGGAGGCCTAAATGCGTTTCTGCTTCATTATTGAAGAGCGATATCGAAATGAACCGATGCCAATGGTCATTGCCGACCAGTTGCGCCAATGGGGTCATGCCGTCGATGAGCTTGAGCCGGAGACGATGGTGACAAACCTCTCCGCCCTTCCCTCATATGGCTATGATGCCTACGTGCTCAAAACGGTCTCAGATGGTCCAGGCTTGATCATACTCGAGGCCGCTGAGGCAGCTGGCATCCTGACCATCAATAAATCACGTTCCATTCGCCTCGTGCGGGACAAAGCGGTGGCGGCAACATTTGCCCGAGCTCACGGCCTCCCTATCCCAACAACCTACTTCGTTTCTCATCTACGCCTCCTCAGGCAACTTCCGCCGGAAGAGTACCCTCTCGTCGTTAAACCGAACAATGGCAGTTCTTGTCGTAGTATTTATCGTCTCGCTTCTCCAGCTGATCTAGCCGCGCTCCAGGTTGAGCTTGCAGAGGAGAAAGAGACCTTTTTCCTCGCACAACGCTACGTAGAGAACACCGGCTTCGATATCAAACTCTATGTCACAGGAAAAGAAGTCTATGCCGTTGCCAAAAAATCTCCTTTACACGGCAATGTCCAGGAAGGACTGATCCCCCTCACTCCGAAACTACGTAAACTGGCGCTAGACGTGGGAAAGCTCTTCGGATTGGATATCTTTGGCCTGGACGTAGTTGAGACTCCTCAAGGATTGGCGCTGCTCGACATTAATGACTTTCCCAGCTTTGGCTCGGTACCGCGAGCGGTGGCGCGCGTATCGGAGTATGTTCTTCATGCCGCCAGACGAGCTGAGTTGCAGCGTGAAGCACGCCTCGCACGCAACCAACGCCGCCGACGAACACGAAAAGACAAGACAGACCAGGCCTGGCTCACAGAACCTTTTACTGCTTTACGCCTATCAGGGAAGGAGACGAACTAATGCTATTCCAATTTCTCTACCGCAATCTTAAAGGATCACGCGAAACGAGGAGGGAACAATGTTCCTAGTCAAGTTTCTCTACCGTAACCTGAAAGGGTATCGTTTTCTGGTCGTGTTTGCAATATTGGTGGCGGTCCTGCAGGTTAGCTCCGATATCATTGCGCTCCAGCCACTCAAGTGGATTCCAAGTAAGGCCCAAAATCCCGGTAACGACCCTGCTTGTACTTTTCCTTTCCTCGGCTTGAATGGCAAGCCTGGGCTGCTTGACCTCTTCGACACCCCGACACTTGACCCATCGCTACATCCACTACCAGGTGGCCACAAGATCCTGCCACCCCCAACGTCGCCCTGCCCAGTTAACCCAGCAGATCCAAGGACTCTGGTCACCCCCGACACTACTCACCATAGCGTCATTGGCGTGATCGTCTTTTCGGTGATCGTATTGGTCGTTTTTTCTACATTGAGTGCGCTGCTAGTCTACCTTGACCTCTATCTCGCCACGTACATCGCTCAGAACCTCAGCGCGAGGTTGCGCAAGCAACTCTTTGAACACCTGCAACGCATCTCGTTAGACTGGCATGGTAAGCAGAAGAAGGGTGACCTCGTCCAGCGCATCACCGGCAACATTTCCGATATTGAGAAATTCGTTACCGATGGCCTGGTCGACTTGCTGGTCGGTATCTTGACCATCGTCGGTGTCGCCTCCATCATGCTTTTTTACAGCGTACCGTATACAGTTCTCTCTCTCGCTGTCGCTCCTGCTCTCTTCGTGATCGTCCTCTACTACACACGGAACATCAAGGCAGCGGCCAAAAAGCAAGCGAAGTCAGCCGGGCAAGTGGCAGATGTAGCCACCGAAGACATCAATGCCCTCACAGTTATCAAAGTGTTCACGCGCGAGGAACGGGAGGATATGCGTTTTGGAGGCCGTGTTAGCGAGAACCAGGCGGCAGGATTGCGCGCAGGAAGCCTGCAAGCTCAATTCACACCGATCGTTGCCCTCCTCGTCGCGATTGGCACTGGTACGATCGTCGGAGTGGGAGGATATGTCGCGGCAGGGAATCCCTTTATTGCGGGTCCCTTTCAGCTTCTTCCAGGTACTATTGATGCCGGTTTAATCATTTCTTTCCTCTTCTACCTTAAATTGCTCTACCAGCCTATGCGTGACCTCTCGAAGTTGACCAACCTTGCGAATTCCGCCTCAGCAGGGGCCGAGCGCATCCAGGAGGTACGGGATCAAGCTCCAGAAGTGATCGAGAATAAGGCAGCCTATCTTGGGCCAACAAAGCTGCACGGTGACATCTCCTTTGAGAACGTCTACTTCGGATATTCACCAGAACGGCCCATACTCAGGGGCATCAACCTGCAGATACCTGCCGGGAAAAAAGTCGCATTGGTGGGCCTGTCTGGTGGTGGTAAAACCACGCTGGTCAAGCTGATTCCGCGCTTCTATGAGATCCAGCAGGGGGTTGTGAAAGTCGGCGGCGTTGATAACCGCATGTACCCGCTTAAGGTGTTACGCCAGAACATAAGTATGGTGTTACAGGACTCAGTGCTCTTCGAGGGCACAATTCGTGAAAATATCGAAGTTGGACGACCAGGGGCCAGCGACGCTGAAATTATTGATGCGGCCAAAAAAGCGCAGATGCATGAGACAATCTTGAGTTTGCCGGATGGCTATAATACCCTGGTACGCGAGCAAGGTAAGAACTTTTCCGGTGGCCAACGTCAACGACTGGCCATTGCACGTGCTATCCTGCGTGATGCGTCGATCCTGATTCTGGACGAGCCTACAGCATCCCTGGATGTCGAAGCTGAGGCTGAGGTGATGCGTGCGCTGGATACCTTGATCGTCGGGCGCACTGTGATCGTGATTTCCCACCGGCTCAGCACACTTGGCAACGTTGATGAGATCATTGTTCTGGGCGACGGACGCATTATTGAGAAAGGGAGTTACAAGGAACTGAAGCGCATGGGCGGTGTGTTTGCTGGCCTGCTCGAAGAACAGAATCGCTATAGTGCTGAGCGAGCCGGCGACAAGTCTATCCTGCGTTCGGCCTTCGTGCCGTTACCAACAGGGGACGAACCGTGGCAGGCTCGGCCTCGGTCGGCTATCGCAGCGCAACAGAACTGGCCCGCGGCTCCGGCTCCTGAACTAGCGCGGCTACCGGTGGCACCTGTCAGAGTCGGCTCCTCCGGAGGCAATGGCGATAGAGCCGGGCAGGCACCACAGCGTGCCCGGGTGCGTATTGAGATCGATGGAAAGGTCGTCGGTGTACGCCAGCTCGATAAACCCATACTGACTATTGGTCGTCTACCCAGCAACGATGTACAGGTACCTTCGCAGCGCGTCTCACGCATGCATGCCAGGATACGTTGGGAGAGTGGCGCGTGGTTGATTGAGGATGCTGAAAGCTTGAACGGGATCTCCTATCAGGGTAGGCGTGTCGACCGGTATGTGCTCTCTAATGGCGACCAGATATTCCTCGCTCCAAGCACGGCTCTCTACTATGAAACCTTGTGATGTCCTCAAAGGGAAAAACAGGACAGAGAAGAGGCTGCCCAACTGTTGGGCAGCCTCTTCTCTGTCCTCATACCCCGTTTGGCACGTACTTTATGACTCGCAAGATAGGTCGATCGCCTACAGACGGTTGCGGCAAGTAAATCAACTGCGTTGTCTCATCGATGGCAAGGGTATGGTGACTACCGCCGCCAAAGAAGTAGTCACCCAGTTTCTTCAGTCGTCGCCCACTTTCATCGAATACCGAGATGCCCCCTGCACAGCCGACAAAGAGCAGGTGCAAAGGGTGGTCCAGCCGGACGATATCGGGATTGAATGCCACAGATAGGAGAGGATCAGGAATAACCTGCATGGTCCGCAAATCTACTCGCACCACGTTTAGGGTACCCACACAGGCAACAAAAGCTTCACGTTGCTGCACGTCTATTACCAGGCCATGCGGGACGAGGCATGTGTTCGGCAGTCGTATACGTGAGACAATATTAAGAGAGACGGGATCGATAACAGCAAGAAACGAGGGCGGCGTCTGTCGTGCACCAGAATTCTGATCAATCAGTGGCAGCGTGACCACAAAAAGGCGATGGCTAATGGGATCGAACTGGATATGTCCAACGTCATCACCGAATGGAGGGTGAAGACCGAAAGGAATCTTTGCAATGAGTTTGTTAGTTATAGCATCGATCACTGCCACGTTCTGGTTTTTCAGATTGATGTTTGCGTTATCGGCGCTAATAGGTGCTCCCGGGTCGCCGACAAAGATTCTATGGTCGATCGGATCATATTCTATAGCATCTGGACTATCCGCTGGGTCGAGCTGGATCTTGGCGATGATATTGAACGGACTATGCTCATCAACGACGTAGATAATGCCATCAGCAGCGTCACCGACAAAGACCTTACCAACATTCTGAGCGACCAGAACGCCAGCAGCCAGGGGAATGTTAATCAAACCAACAACCTTGTTGAGCTGGGTATTGAAGACAACGACGTTCCCATCGGTCGCAGCATCGAAATGGGGATTGTGTAAAATTGCGGCCTCTTTGTCCGGGTTAGGGCCAGTATGGACGATGAACAGCAGGTGCGTATTTGGGTCAAGCGACTGGAAGTCAAAGTGATCAAAACGCTGGGCTTGACCAGCAGCAAATGGATTCTGACTTGTCCGTTGAGGATCCGGCAATGCGTCTGGCAAAGGGATATCTTGCAAGATCTGCAGCCGGTGCAGTTGACCAGGCGTCGAGAATCGAATTACTTCTGATACAATCAAGAAGAGAAGCAATATGAAGCTTACTGCTATTAGAAGCCACCAGGCAACACGGCCCACCCCAAATCTCCTCCCCGGAGATGAAGCCATAGATTGTTGAGCCATCGGTTTTTTCTCCTTAGTCCTTCCAGTATTTGCTCCAGGCATATCTTTCACCTGTAACCATAGTATGGAGCAGTAGAACACACTTGACTATGAGTATTTCATGCGCGCAGTCTAAAGATTATCTATAAAAGAGAACGTTTAAGAACGTCCTTTATTGACCTCGGACAATTATATCAAAAAACCTCATCTTAGTGTACTGGCTTCCTCCCCCTATGAAAGGAAATCTTATTACTATCAGCATTATCTTTAACCAGCCTGCTTTTTAACCAGCCTGCTTATCATATAGTTCGGAACTGGTAAGTGAGATGCTCAACCAGGGAAGTGACACGACACCCTGTGAACGTGTTACAATGAATCCTAGTCGCCGAGGCATGCTTCTGGCAAAGGAGTGATGCAATGAGCACGTGTTGCATGTCGCACAGGAATACAGTGAAGCGTGAGGATTCTCTCGTCCACGGCGAACCAGTGTGGGATCGGTAGTTATGCAATGGGGACCAATTCCACTGGTGATAGGTAAAGATGAGGGAAGCAGTGAGCATGCAGATTCGTTCTGACAGCATGTTCTCCTTGAGAAGAAAGGAAATGAACCATGCCTCGCCTACAGAAGTGCATACGCCTCCCTTTCCTCTTCTCCTGGTGCCTTATCGTGCTCCTAACATCCTGCGCTGTCTCTACTTCCACACCCCTTATAGCAGGAACCACCCTCTCCACTTCCACATCCCTTATAGCGGGAACCACCCTCTCCACCTTCCATGGCCATCATATGGGGGTAAACGCTGTGGCCTGGTCACCTGATGGCAAGTCTATTGCTTCTGCCAGCTATGATAAAACAGTGCAGGTTTGGGATGCAGCAACGGGGCATCTTTTCTTTACTTATCATGGACACTCGAACTGGGTAACTGCCGTGGCCTGGTCTCCTGATGGCAAGTCTATTGCTTCTGCCAGTTTTGACAAGACAGTCCAGGTCTGGGACGCTTCTACAGGCAAACGCCTCTTGACCTATCGAGGTCACACAGATACCATCACCTCTGTCGCCTGGTCCCCGGATGGAAGCCGTCTGGCTTCTGCCAGCTATGACAAAACGGTCCAGATATGGAGCATCGGGAAAAGTGACCGCGGCGCCCTCTTATTGACGTACCATGGTCACTTCAATTGGGTCATGACGGTCGCCTGGTCCCCCAACGGAAACGATCTCGCTTCTGCTGGAATTGATGCAACCGTCCAGGTCTGGGACGCCTTCACAGGCAGACGCCTCTTGACCTATCAAGGTCATACTGATACCATCACCTCTGTTGCCTGGTCTCCTGACGGAAAGAAGATCGCCTCGGTGAGCTTTGATAAGACGGTTCAGATATGGGATGCTACCGATGGGAGATTCTTGTGGGTATATTGCTGCCGTGGTTGGGTGAATGGAGTCGTGTGGTCGCCTGACGGAAAGTATGTAGCCTCAGCCAATACCAACAAAACCGTACAGGTATGGAATAGCACAACGGGTCATGGCAAGTTGACCTACCCCAATCATCAGAGTGAGGTATTAACGGTCGGCTGGTCCCCCGACGGCACGCGTATCGCATCTGGAGATGATGACGGGTTGGTGCGCGTCTGGCAAGCGCCCGTGTAGGCTATGTGGCAAAAAGATGAAACAGGCGCCATTATGGCCCGTCTACGTGGCGCTAGCTTTACGCGCGGCTCGCGCATCATGTGGGTTGTCTAACCGTTATCCACCATCTACCCAGATGAACTACAGGGGCATCCTCGCAAGTAACTGTTTACCCACGGTCTGTTCCTCCAAATTATTGCTACACAGTCGATCGATGTCCCTGATTTCAGGTAAGTAATTATACTGAGAATAGCCGTGAAACATGCTATCACACGCTTACGTTCTATTTGCATAGAAACAATCTCATGCCTTGATAGTCGTGCATCTTCCCGCCTGGTTTATACCAAGTCGCGTTCAAGCAGATACCATTGTTCTGCAGCAGAGCACATCGCTTGTGATTGAATTTCGTCCGTTTAGAACGCAAATTGGTATTAGTAAGAATTTAGTCTAAATGTCAAACATTTAGGAGTATTTGATATGAAAACGTTCGCTACCCCCGATCTTCAAGATCAAGAAAATGTGAATGCCTACTTCCAGTCACGGTTGTCCAAATGGAAGGACATCTATGCCAGCGATTCTCTACGTGGTGAGATTTACCGGGCCAGGCAGGCTACGGTACTCAACTGGATCGACGGTCTCGCCCTTGAGCCAGGTTCCCGTATGCTAGAGGTTGGTTGCGGTGCTGGTTTCTTGTCTATTGCTCTGGCCCAACGCGGGTTCCGTTTAAATGCGATTGATTCCGTTGAGGCCATGGTCGAACTGGCGAGTCAGCATGCAGCAGATGCGCAGATCACAAACCTGCTCTCCCTGGACCTTGGCGATGTCAATTCCCTGGCTTTTGAGGACAATGCCTTCAACCTCGTGGTCTTGCTCGGTGTCATTCCCTGGCTCGAGAGGCCAGAGCTGGCAATACAAGAGATAGCTCGTGTGACGAGGCCGGGTGGTTATGTCATTCTCACAACTGACAACTGGGCGGGGTTGATCGGCTTCCTCGATCCAGTGCATAATCCAATGCTCAAGCCTCTCAAGCAGGGCTTGAATAAAGTGCTCTGGTCAGTTGGGCTTCATTACAGAGTGCCGATTGTGACCTCGCAATCCTGCCGCGACATAGACAAGACTCTAGCGAGTATCAAACTCGACAAAGTTAGAGGCAAAACGCTTGGATTCGGACCGTTCACACTCTTCAACCGTACAGTCGTCCCGAAGGCGATCGGTAAGTGGCTCCACATTCGATTGCAACGCCTAGCCGATCGAAACGTACCTGGATTCCGCTCTACCGGTAAACATTACATTGTTCTGGCTAGGAAGTCAGTATGAAGTATCTCCCAGTGAACCGAAAAACTTGTGCCAGAGAGATAGGTAGGGTGGAACATGCTCCATCCTGCCTATCTCATATCCAGGGGCATTGCAGACTAGCTGGCAGTCTCAGCAGGTCCTGCAGTAACCTCAACAAAATCACCGCGACGCTTTGCAAGCGCACGAGCAATCAGAGGTAAAACTGCGCTCACTAGCATGATGCCCGCAATAATGTAGAGCGGTGTCACATAGTCAGGGTTATTCGTTGTACCGAAGCTTGTAATCAGTATCGGGCCAACAATACCCCCTGCGCTCCATGCGGTAAGCATGGCACCATAAATTGTTCCAGCATTTTTGGGTCCGAAGAAGTCAGCAGCAAAGGCCGGCATTGTACCAAAGCCTCCACCGTAACAGAGTGCGATGATAGCTGCTGGAACGAGGAGCAGAGCAAAGCTACTAATCGATGGCAAAAGGGCGAAGACAATAACCTGAATGACAAACATGCTTAAGAAGGCAAAAGGACGACCAATGCCATCAGAAAGCCAGCCCCAAAACAAGCGCCCCGCGCCATTGAAGATGCCGATGACGCTGACAAGGAGTGCAGCTGTCACTGCATTGACACCTGTGAACTTCTGTGCCAATGGAGAAGCCACTGAAATCAATGCCGCACCGGCTACGACATTCAATGCAAGTATTAGCCACAGGATATACCATCTTGGCAGACGCAACGCCTCTGGCAGAGTATAATCACGGGCGGAACGGTCTGTTTGCTGTCGAGCTGAAGGCGTCCAGCCAACAGGGGCATAGCCATCAGGTGCTGTGCGGAAAAATTGTGCCACGATGACAATCACCACGAGATAGGCAATACCCAGGTAGAGGAAGGTACTTCCCAGACCAACGGAGGTAATCAATGCCGCAGCAACCGGTGACGTGATGAGAGCGCCTGCCCCAAAGCCCGCAACGGCTAAACCAGTAATGAACCCGCGCCGATCAGGAAACCACTTGATGAGCATGGCGAGCGCCACAATATAGCCCAGGCCAATGCCGATACCACCAATGATTCCAAAGGTGAGATAGAGGATGAAGATGTTAGGTGCAGCAAATGCTGCCAGGAGAACTCCCAGTCCGTAAAGAATGCCACCAGCAGTAGCAATAACGCGTGGTCCGAAGCGGTTATTCAAGTAACCGCCGAAACCAGCAGTGACGCCCAGGGCAAGGAGCACAATACTAAAGGTGAGGTTAGCCTGCAACCTGGAAACATGATACGACGCGATCACTGGCTTGAGAAAGACGCTCCAGGCATAGACTGAACCCAAAGCGAGCTGCATCAGGAAGGCGGTGATAGCCAGTACCCAGCGGTTGGGAAGGGACGACTGCACGGAAGAATTTCTCATGGATGACTCCTCTCTGAATGATCCCACGCAATGAAGAACTTTTCCAAGAAATATCTAGAAATGAACACTCGCACGAGGAACAACACCTACAATGAAGATACTTAGCTTAACCTCCCATCTTTATGTTTCAATTATATACTATAACAATGTGAATTCTCATGCCACATTTCCACCATACCTTACCAAGTCACGCCAGGTGAACAATGTTACATATCTATCCAGACACTCCCCTTCTTTGAGCTTTCAACGGCCTTGTACACAAATTGCATGCCTCTCAGCCCATCGTACACATTGGGGTAGCCACCCAAAGGCTGTTGACCTTCTTGAACCCTACGAATGTCCGCGATCACCAGTTTGTAAATGTTGGCGAACGCCTCATAAAAGCCTTCGGGATGTCCTGCTGGCAGGCGTGTCAACTGTTTTGCTTCTTCGCTCATGTAGGATAGCCCTGTCCGCAGCATTTGCCCTGGCTGCTTTGGCGCTTTAAAGATCAATGTATTTGGCTCCATCTGGTGCCATTCCAACGCTGCCTTGCTGCCATAGATGCGGATGCTGAGGGCATTCTCCTCACCGGCAGCTACCTGGGAACAGGTCAGCACTCCTTTACCGCCGTTATCCAGGCGCAGCAGCATGTTCGCATCATCATCGAGTAGTCTACCCTCAACGAAGGTGCTCAGGTCGGCGCACAGTGACACAATCTTCACGCCAGTAATGAACTCTAGCAGGTTCTCAGCATGGGTGCCGATATCGCCCACACACCCGGCAATGCCTGATTTCGTAGGGTCGTTGCGCCAGGCCGCTTGCTTATTCCCGGCCTTCTCCTCCGGCGTCATGAGCCAGTCCTGGATATACTCTACCAATACTTTCCTGATGTCGCCAAGTTCACCCTGGCGTACCATGTAACGCGCCTGGCGTACAGCAGGATAGCCGGTATAGTTGTGAGTCAATGCATAGACAAGGTTACTGCGCTCGACGATCTTCGCCAACTCCTGGGCTTCATCCAGGCTGAAGGTCATGGGCTTATCCGAAACCACGTGGATGCCTTGTTCCAGGAAGGCTTTTGCGGCAGGAAAGTGCATGTGGTTGGGCGTCGTGATCATGACAAAATCGATCCCATCCTCTCGCCCCGCTTCAGCTTGCGCCATTGCTTGGAAGTCGTCGTAAGAACGATCCAGGTACCAGGCTTTGGCGGAAGCAGCGGCCCGCTGGGGATCAGTGGACATCGCGCCAGCTACGACCTCTGCCTGGCCGTCCAACTCAACGGCTACGTGATGCACGGCTCCGATAAAAGAGCCCTGGCCTCCTCCGACGATACCGGCGCGTAGTTTTCTGTTCGACACATCTCGACGCATATGTACTCCCTTCCATTCATGTGAATACTCAGCATTAAACGTGAACGATGTTCACGACTGCTTTATCAAAATGTTACTGGTCGTCCGCTATTCATAATATACCAAGGATACGACGATTCGTAACTTCGTCGGTGGCAGCACCCGCGAAATCATCGAAAGCCCTGGTAGGGACGTCGATGAGCATACTCTTAATGAATGGGGCACCCTCGGTGGCTCCTTGCACCGAGTCTTTAATACAGCATTCCCATTCAAGCACCGCCCAGCCTGTATAGCCAACCTGCGTTAGTTGCGAGAAAACACGCTTAAAATCTACCTGGCCATCTCCCACGCTACGAAAGCGACCAGGGCGGTCTCTCCAGTCCTGGTATCCGCCGTAGACGCCAGACTTTGCAGAGGGATGATATTCGGCGTCCTTCACGTGGAACGCTTTGATATGCTCTTTGTAGACATCGATGTAGCCGATGTAATCCAGTTGTTGTAAAACGAAGTGGGATGGGTCATAGAGGATATGCACACGAGGATGGTTTCCAGTGGCCGCGAGGAAGCGCTCAAATGTTACTCCATCGTGCAAGTCCTCTCCCGGGTGGATTTCAAACGCTATGTCAACGCCATGCTCATCTGCCACATTTAGCAGCGGTTGCCATTTCTTCGCTAGTTCTTTAAAGCCCATCTCTACCAATCCTTGCGGCCGCTGCGGCCAGGGATACATAGTATGCCAGAGCAACGCACCAGAAAATGTTGGGAGGACGTTCAGACCCAGGTTTCTCGACGCCTTGATGGCCTTGGTCATCTGATCGACTGCCCACTCAGTGCGCGCTTTAGGATTATTATGCAATGCAGAGGGAGCGAAACCATCGAATAAAATGTCGAGGGCCGGGTTCACTGCGACGAGTTGACCGATGAGATGGGTCGCGATCTCAGTGATCTCCAACCCATTAGTTTGTCCCTGCAGGTCGTCGCAGTACTGCTTTGATGCGGCTGCTTTGTCCAGGTCAATAAAATGGCTATCCCAGCCCGGGATTTGTACACCTATGTACCCCAGGTCTTTCACCCACTGCGTAATTGCGGGAAGGGTATTATAAGGCGGGACATCCTGGGCAAACTGCGCCAGAAATATCGCCGGTCCTTTGATTTGGGACACTTTGTTCTCCTCTTCTCTATATCACATAATCCATATGGTGATGCTATCTGCTGGAACTCCTATTTATTGTCTATTATGTAATGATAACATGAGAATAAAGGGAGATATCTTACACCTATCTGTTTCACTTGTGGGAATGCTATCGCCATTGGGGAATGCAGCAGTAACATGTGAACGTCTCAGCATGCCTGCCATACAAGTACTGTTTTATCATCGCCAGCAGATGCGATACGGGTACCATCTGGCGACCATGCAATCGCACATACTGCGCTCGTGTGGCAGTGATAGATGTATATTGTGTTCCCCGTAGCTGCATCCCAGATGCGCACAGTCTTATCCTCACCCGCAGAAGCGATGAATTTACCATCAGGCGACCATGCTACAGCATATACTTCTTTCGTATGACCGCGATAGGTATAGAGAGTATTACCCACACGCGCATCCCATATCTGAACAGTCTTGTCTCTACTACCAGAAACGATCTGCCGGTCATCTGGTGACCAGGCTACACTGGTGATTTCTCTGGAGTGTCCTTTGTAGATGAGAGACGTATCTCCTGTAGCTGCGTTCCAGCTATGCGCTGTAGCATCCTCACATCCGACAACAATCTTTGCGCTTCCCACTGCATGAGACCATGCTACAGCTTTTACCATCCTGGAAGATGCCTGGTACTTATAGATGTTTTTTCCTGAAGGATCAGCCCAGAAGTGCACTTCCCCCTCCGCGCCGCCTGTGGCGATAAAGCGGCCATCGGAGGACCAGGATGATGCATATACCCACAAAGAGTGATCGCGATAGACAACGACATTATCACCTGTAAAAGCATCCCAGACATGTGCAGTTGCGAAACTGGTAGAAATGATCCGTTTCCCATCTGGTGAGCATGCCAGGCCATAGACATAGGTAGAATGCCTGGCATAAGTGAATATTTTATCGCCTGTGTTTGTGTCCCATACATGTACCAGCTTGTCTCTACCCCCGGTAACGAGATATTTTCCATCGGGTGACCATGCAATCGCTTGAACGCTATCGGTATGCTTTCGATAAGTATGGAGTGTCGCTCCTACAACTGTATTAGGCAGTGTTGGAACGATCACTTTTCCTGATGTGGTGAGTGAACGTGCAAAATTGCCGCGTTGAAGCTCTTGTTTGATATGCTGTAATTCCCTTTTGACCACCAGTATGGAAGGTGGTCTTTTTTCCGGGTCTGTTTCCACCATTTGAGCGATAAGCTTTTCCAGTTGTGGGGGAACATGTGGATTGAGTTGTTGGATAGGTGGAAAGCAGAAAGGAGTCAGGGTCTTTGTAGGATCAAATCCGGTGAGTAGTTGATGAAGTGTTGCGCCAAAACTAAAAATGTCGGAGCGTTCGGTTGTGCCTCCGCCATACTGCTCTGGTGGCGCATATCCAGGAGTACCAAATGCGAGTGTATCTTGTAGTTGCGCGGGTTTAAAAATGCGAGCGATGCCGAAGTCAATCAGATAGAGATGATCTCCACTAGAGGTAATCATGACATTGCCGGGTTTTAAATCACGGAAAATAATGGGAGGTTGATGTGTATGCAAGTAATCAAGCACCGAACAGAGTTGGTCAGCGATGAGCAAGACCTCCTCAACCAGCAACCCTTTCCCTCCAGCCTGTTGCAAGATCTCTGCCAGTGTATCGCCATTGATAAACTCCATAACTAGATATGACTTGCCATGCTCGCTGAAGTGATCATAAATTCGAGGTAGGTTTTGATGCGAAAGATTCGCCAGTAACAATGCTTCGCGTTTAAATATAGCAGTAACATTGGCTATTTCCAGCATATTTAAATTTATCTGGCTCATTTCCTTGATTGCTATAAGGCGATCACCAAGTAACGTATCGGCTGCTTTATAGACAACGCCCATTCCTCCTTTGCCTAGATGGCTCAGGAGCAGATAGCGTTTATTGAGAAGTGTCATTTGCATATACTTCCCTTGTTTAGCATCTGTTAGCAGATGTACTGTGGCACGAAATCGCAGACAGTAGTAAAAAACCTAAACAAGTTCTATCTCCATACATGAATTAGCGAGTCACCTCGGCAATTAGCTCTGCGTCGCTCATACTTTGGCGTACCGTTCGCTGTCCAATGAAGAACACAACTACGGCAACGATCAAGGCAATGATGGTGATTCCTACCATCCAGGATATCCATAGTCCGGTGGACAGCGTACTGTCTTTTATCCAGGGAGCAGTAAAAATTAAGACGATTCCCGCTCCATTAGAGATGATGCCGACAATGGAACACAATGTGAAAACCCAGCCGGGGGCGAGACGAATACGCCCAAAGATATCCTGGAATTTGTGGCGAATAGTAATGACATCGATAAAGAGAAAGACCATCGACATGCTCCAGAAGATGGTTGCAGCAGCCAGAAGTAT
>WNFM01266581.1_pt4 | contig 30182 bp, 30 predicted proteins | sample 5400271 | NCBI WGS metagenome assembly WNFM01 (sample SAMN13153352, study PRJNA577476) | soil metagenome | isolation source: 60 cm saprolite on Douglas fir-dominated hillslope | place: USA:California | collected 2013-09-17 | reverse complement strand
GCGGGGAAATGATCAGCCTGGTCGGACCGAATGGCGCAGGTAAGTCGACGGTTATAAAGATGCTGACGGGCATACTTGTGCCGACGAGCGGTGTTATCCACGTGGCCGGGTTGGTGCCGATGCAGCAGAGGCGAGAATTAGCGGGACGTATCGGCGTCGTTTTTGGGCAGCGCACACAACTCTGGTGGGACCTGCCCTTGATCGACTCGCTGCGCTTGTTGCGACATTTGTACCGTGTGCCTGAGGCTCGCCATAGCGCTAACCTGGCTCGATTGCGTTCGATGCTTGAACTGGATGAGTTTATTGAGACACCTGTGCGCCAGCTTTCATTGGGACAACGTATGCGCGGTGACCTGGCGGCGGCGCTTCTGCACGATCCTGAACTGCTTTACCTGGATGAGCCAACGATTGGCCTGGATGTGGTGGCGAAGGCGCGTATCCGCGATTTTCTGCTGTCGATTAATGCTGACAAGGGCGTGACTGTGCTCTTGACAACGCATGATATGGACGATGTAGAGATGCTTTGCCCTCGTATGGTGATTATTGATCACGGCCGCAAACTTTATGACGGTACTGTATCCAGCATTCGAGAACGCTTTGGCGGTGAACGAACGCTCATCGCGGTTCTGGATGCGGCAGAGCTAGCTGGCTTACCCCATGATGCTCAAGGTCAACTGCTGCTAGAAGATTTGCCGCCTGCCGTGCGCTTAACACGCAGTGAGGAGCCGCGTATCTGGCTGAGCTTCAGTCGCGATGCTCTGCCTGCTCACGAACTTGTGGCATGGTTAGGGGCACGTTACAGACTGCGCGATGTCACTTTCCAGGAGCCAGAGATTGAGGATGTGATTCGTCGCATTTACGAGGAGGATTTGTTGGGGCGTGAAATTGAACTGGTTGGGTAAACCAATAAGAAGCCTAAATTTGGATTTTATGTATTCAGATGTATAATATCTGTATGAGTATATGCAAGGCACATGCTTGCATATAGGTTGAAGGAAGTGGATAAGTAGTATGGAGGTAATATGGGTACAGAGGTACGCAATTTTTGGCCCTCGGCAAGTCATCGGAACATTGAAACTGAACCTTTACGTATTATTTCGTCTCCTCTTTTTAGCAAACAGCATGAGTATAACAACTGGACGAAACCTCCCCTGACCTATCCGGCTTTGATGATTATTGATGCTGATGAAGAACGTGCGCAGCATTTAGCAGGTATGCTAACCCTGACCAATTATCGTCCTTATGTGGCTACAACACCTGCTGGCGCCTTCAAAAGCCCTTTTCAGGAGACGGCGGCTTTAAAAGGCATATTGATAGGAAAAGTAAGCAAAGAACAACACTTTGTGCTGAAGCGTTTTTTCCAGCAGTTAATGGATAGACATAGAGTGAAAATTCCAATTATTCCGCTGTCAACTCAGGCACCAGGTGGAAACTCATTTTATGACAGATCCTTGTCATCAGCTTTTCAGATGATCTCTCCCTCATGCAATGAAATCCTGCAAGAGATATGGCGTATCCTTCCCGCTACCAGCAGCAATCCACGCTTGATCAGGCAATCATTAGTCATGCATGTTTTACCTTTCTTTGGTGTGGAAGCGAGGATTTCGCAAAAAATGCTTTCGCGCAACAGCCATTTTCGCCAGATGCTCCAGGCTGCCTATGATTTAATGGATGCTGATCAGTGGGAGACACTGATGGTTGATGTTGGCTTAGCACAATATCGCCGCGTAAGTGGTTGGCCACCCTATGATGATAGTTATGCTATTCCAGCAGAATACTTGAGTTGTCTTAATCAAGCCGTCACTTTCTCACATCCTCAGGACCCGGTTGCCCAATTGCGTCGTTGGGGTGCTAAAGCTGGTCAGGTCTCTTTAGAGGAAAAAGCACCCTCCCTACTAAAGCAACAGGTACTTAAATTTGCGACGCCACAGCAAGCTCTTGCTGCTATGTTGAAGACGTTTACCAGGGAAATGAATGAAATTCGTGGCGAGGCGCTACATCAATGGCGACCATTGACGGACGGCAACTTCTGGCTTATTCATTATAGTAACCTTTACGCCTATGGACGAGCTGCTCTGCCCCAGCCTCAATCAATGTGCCATGCATGGATTGCCTACCTGGAAGCTATGCTGAGCAGGGCACAGCTAGATCATTTATGGGAGGTCATTGAACTGGAATGTAGCTGTCAGACCCAATCAGGGCATTGCCTGTTTGGCTTCCGCAGGCGGACGCAGCGCTTACTGTGTTAGCTCTATGTCTCCAGGCTCAAAAGCGTTGCCCCAGTGTATGTCACGTGCCTGTCGAAATGCGACGCGGTCTTTGCGGGTTACGGTAGAATTTTTTAGTCCGTCCGGTGTACAAAGTTCCAGGTGGATGTGTCCTGGACGAATCTGGGGGTGGCGGATGACACGTCCTGTAATGGGAAGGCCCCGCGTACGCGAAAGGGCTATATAGGAGAATTTTTCATCTTCATATGAGAGATCAACGCGCTTAGCCTGGCGGTGAAGTTGGGTGCGTGAGATGCGTTGGGCGAAATGGCACCAGTCATTGCCTGCCATGGGACATGGTAGCGTGTGCGGGCAGGGAGCAAGGATGTTCGCACCAAGGCTGAGCAAGTGTCGGCGCGCCCGCTTAATATGTGAGAAACCACCGGGTGTGCCGGGTTCAATGATGATCAGCGTGCCTGCCGTTACAGACCAGAGTTTGTTCAGGACGTCCTCTTGTTGGAGGAGAGGCAGTTCACCGAGAACGTATGAGGTGAGTACAAGGTCATGAGGGGTGCTTTCCCAGCTAGACAGGAGATCGATGCGCTGCCACTCTGCCCGTTGCACAGCGGCAGAGCGAGCATGCTGGGCTAATTGTTTCCCCAGGGAAATCATGGCTGTATCTCGCTCAAGCAACGTGCAGCATTGCAGGTCAGGCCAAATTTCATTGGCAGCCCACATGGCGGTACCCGGCCCTGAGCCAGCATCGAGTAGCTTGCGTGGTTGCCAGTGGGGTTGTCTTTTCTGCACCTCATCAAGGGTGGCGTAAATGGCCGCAAAAGTAGCCGGGAGCCGGTATGCAGCATAGGCAAATACATCTGTGGCGCTGGGCAAGAAGGTTCCACCGGCAGAAGGAGAGGCGCTGCGATAGCGTGCTGATAGGTGAGCCACCGCAGCGGCCACACTTTTTTGTGGTATCGTTGCCAGTTCGCTGCTGAGGGCCAGGCGAAGATCATCGGGCAAATCCATGAAAGCGTCAACCTCGAAACATGTAATTGTATAGTGTCTAGTCTAGCATATGTGGCAACGAGTGCAAGAGCTGGAAGTAGGAAGCTGCCGCACTTCCCAAAATTATTCGGTTTGGGTGGATGTGAGAGGTATGTTATTGTGCGTACTGGAACTCGTAGAGCTTGCGATAGAAACCCTGGCGGCTGAGAAGCTCTTCATGGCTACCCTGTTCTACGATGCGTCCTTTATGGAGAACAATAATACGATCAACATTGCGAATGGTTGAGAGACGGTGGGCAATGATGATTGAAGTACGATTGGTCATCAGCTTATTCAAAGCATCCTGGATCAAAACTCGGTTTCTGTATCGACACTCGAAGTCGCTTCATCAAGAATCAGGAGAATTTCGGGATTGAAGGCGACCGCACGGGCGAAGGCTAGCAGTTGTTTCTGGCCTACAGAGAGGCCCGCCCCCCGTTCACGTATCTCTTCTTCGTACTTATGTGGCAACTGCTCAATAAAATGAGCGGCATTAACGTACTCTGCTGCCTGGTGAACCATGGCGTCACTGATGTGTTTTTCGTGCAGGCGAATGTTGCTGGCTATGGTGCCTGAAAAGATAAAGGGATCCTGTAAGACGGCACCGATATGCTTACGTAAGTCTTTCTGTTGCACATCACGCACGTTTATACCATCAACGTAGATGCCTCCTTGCTGGACATCGTAGAAACGTGACACTTAATGAACCCGCCGCAAGCCGCTGTGGTTTGAACCCAGGCGGATAGGCGGGTTTCTCGCGGGCTTTAGCCAGAAGCCTGTTTAGGCTTGACAGCTTGTCGAAAATCCTGTATATTGAATAGATGAAAACGACAAATAAGGGCAAGCTTGAGTACCAGCGAGATGAACATCGCGTCCATTTGATCGTCTATCATCTCATCTGGTGTCCCAAGCGACGAAAGCCCATTCTTGTAGGAAAGCTCAAGGATCGCTGTCAGGAACTCATTGAAGAAAAGTGCAAAGAGAAGGGATGGACAATTCTTACACTGGCTATCCAACCGGATCATCTCCATCTCTTTGTCCGAGTATGGCCTTCCGATAGCGCAGCAGAAGTGATCAAGGAACTGAAAGGCTACACATCCTTCTTCTTGCGAAAGGAATTTGATCCGATCCTCAAGAAGCTTCCGTCGCTATGGACCCGTTCGTATTTTTCATCAACAGCGGGTGCGGTCAGCGCTCAAACTATCCAGGAATACATCGACGCTCAGAAAGGGATCTAGATATGGCCAAAGCCACCACCACCATCAAGCAGGTCTTGAACTATGGGCCTGATCATGCTGCGTGGTTTGCTGAGAATGCCGCCCTCTACAATCGGGTATGCGCTTTCTACTTCGATGTGATCCAAGCACACGTCAAGGTGCTAGATCTCTCCCACAAAGAAGCGCTCACTGCTCTTGAAAAGCTCACTCATACCACCCAAAGCAACCCAACGCCAGTCATGCCTCTTTCAGAAATTGGAGAAGATCTTCCTGCCCTGTTTCGACGTGCCGCTATTCATGCAGCATTGGGATCAGCTCGCTCGTTTCATTCTCATCTCCAAAAATGGCAGAAGCGCAAAGAAAAAGCGCTAGCCAAGGGCAAGAAATTTCATGAGCGGCCTCCAGTGCCACCACGCACCTGGAACAAATCCGCAACGCTGTATGCAGGAATGTGGAAAGAACGCGGCTCAAGTAGCATCGTGCTGAAAGTCTGGACTGGCACCTGTTGGAGCTGGGTTAAAGTTCGTATCACGGGACGGGAACTGCCTACGGATGCTGAGTTAGGAAGTCCTCAACTGATCCGCAAGGGCCATCAGTGGTGGGTGCATACCCCGATTGAGAAGCAGTTCAAGAGTCCTGGCAAAATAGAAAAGCAAGTTACCACAAACGCACCGACCAAAATCTGTGCGGTGGACTTGAACATAAATGAGAACATAGCTGTGTGTACGATCCAAACGGTTGAAGGTTCGATCCTCGCCACCACGTTCATCGGTGGTGGTAGAGAGATAGCCGGCTTTAGGAAGAAACAGTTAGGACGCATTGCACGCAACCGACGCAAAACCGGCATGATCGCCCCAGGCGAACAGGATAACGTAGACCTCTGGAACAAGATCCGGCATGGGGATGAGCAAGTAGCCCATCTCATAAGCGCGCGTATCGTTCAGTTTGCGCAGACGCATGAAGCTACGATCCTGGTGTTTGAGCACCTTGGTAATCTCAGGCCGGAACGCGGCAAGTATAGCAAACGCAGCAATGAGAAACGGGCTTATTGGATGAAGGGACGCATCTTCAAGGATGCCAAGTATAAGGCATACAACGAAGGCATCCTCACCAGTCGGGTCAATCCCAGAAATACCAGTCGTGAGTGTGCTCGCTGCCGTAGCCTCGTAGCCCGCTATGAAGAGGGCAAGGAAGCCCAAGGATACACCTATGGAGCCCCATTGGTCTCTTGTCCTGAGTGCGGCATGCGTGGCAATGCGGACAGAAATGCCAGTCTGGTGATCGGGCACCGTTTGGTTCTGCGCTATCAGAAATCAGTTCAGGGAAAGCCTCTAGCTCCTCTGCATGCAGAGAGGGTGTCGAGAGACACAGGTGTTGAAGTCTGCCAGGACGCCGAAAGCGTGGGTCCCCGGCCATCTACCGGAAACGCAAGGCACGCAGATTTCAACGAGCATGGCACCGCTCAGGATATGTCGCTTGAGATGGAGAAGCACATATTGGATATTGCCTGCCAACTACGGTTTTCCTTTTGAGTCGGAGCCACGCTTCATTTCTCAGAAAACCGACTACGCGGGAGTGTCAGAAGCTGCGGGGTTTCAACCCCTGCGGAGTGTCACGAGAAATAAAAAGCCGCCAATGATGGCGACTCGGTACCTGAAGAGGTACGAGCGTAAAGATATTAGAGCAGACATGTATTTATTGTACTATCTATGAGGAGCAGGAAGCAATGGTATAGTCTTGCATTAGACGCTAAAAAACAAGCAGAAGCGCCAGATACAAAAAGGCACGGGACGCCAGTGGCAGGTTAGTTAGAATAAGTAAAGTAAATCAGCGAAGTTTGGCAGAAAAAAGGAAATATAGTACCCAAAAAGAGCAAAACAGTCCTTGGGTAACTATATACAAGTGAGACTAGACCAGGACTTCTTCAAAGTCACCAACCAGTTTTTGAATTTCGCGCAGGCGGCGCTCTGCCAATTCCACGTTTTCGAGAGCCTGGGCTAAAATACGGGCTTCTATTGATGCGTATGATTCCTCAATTTCGGGATCAATAGAACCACCAAGTAATTCGAGTGCGCGATTAAGTCTAGTTTCCCCGATTGCAGTTGACATAGCTTGTACCCCTTGATGTTTAATGGATTACCAACACGAGTTTGCCGGAATGATCTATATTAAATGGTTCACTACCAGAAACTACACGCGCTGTACTGAAACTACTTCCATTACTCAATACGAGAAACGAGAGCAATAAGTTACAATGAGTAACTATAGTAATTTCTTCAACAAGCCTTCTTGTCTACGTACACTTAAATAAACGTACATCTAAGATTCATATTACATCGGACACTGAAAAGTACCAAACAGGGGCAGACAACATTCCTATTTTTTTCTACAATCGTCCTTTCAGGAAGCCCGCGTCTTTCAAAGCCAGGGTTCATGACTCCATAGGTATATATTCCCAGTTCACCAGGGCTTCAAAATGATTGAGGACAGTGGGATCATTGTCCGCGGCCCATCCATCTGGATGCACCAGGACATGCCTATGTAAGTAGAGGAGAGCAATCAACCACTTGCGTTTGCCCGTACCTTTGGGACCACGCAATAATTCCATCTCCGCCTGTTCTAACAAGAGCGTAATAATCGTCAATTGGGCCATTCGCTCGACCAGTCCGCGTAACGGCAGTTGTGCACTTTCACCATCAAGACCCGCTAACGAACGCAGGCGTTCTGCCAGTTGATGCACCAAGTCTTGCACTTCCCTGGCTACCGGCACAATACTCGCATGTTGCAAGGATTGCAAACGCTGGTGCAGCATACCAAAGAGAGCGGCATCTACCCCCTCCCTGGCAATTGCCCGTGCCACGTCCAACACAATCACATTGCTTGACCCCTCCCACACCACATTCACAATCGCATCACGCAACAGGCGTGGATTAACCCAATCTTCAACATATCCATTGCCGCCGCGCATCTCCAGCGCTTCCAGGGTGACATATTCGCCGCGCTTGGGAATGTAGTATTTACACAGCGGTGTGAGGATACGCAGCAGGCGACGATCCTCCTCGGCACCATGACGATCAACACGCTCCAGTACGGCCGCCGTGGCAAAAGCCAGGGCCCCACAACCCTCAACCTCGATCAACAGATCTATCAACTGGCGCCGCATAAGTGGATGATCTGCCAACCGACGACCAAAGGCTACACGACCTCGTGTATGTACCAGCGCTTCCAGGTAGCTGCGGCGCATAGCAGCCAGCGAACCTATCGCCGCCCAGATACGCGTAAGGTTGATCATTTCCGTCATCTGCACAAAGCCGCGTTCCAGCTTACCCACCAGGTAAGCCTGTGCGCCGTGCAATGTCACCTCGCCTGTTGCCAGCGAACGTGTACCCAGCTTATCTTTGAGGCGATGAATGGTGATGGCATTGCGCGTACCATCATCCAGTATGCGCGGCACCAGGAACAACCCCAGGCCACGCGTACCAGCCGGTGCACCTTCGGGGCGGGCCAGGGTAAGGATCACTTCGGCAGACACATTGGAGCAGAACCACTTATCGCCCCATAACTCCCATTCGGGTTGTAATCCGCCTTCCTCGGCCGGTGTGCTTACACGCGCCTTAGCTACTGTAGTCGTCAAACCCACATCCGATCCGCCCTGCTTTTCCGTTAAAAACATCGCGCCTTGTTGCAGTTCATCCATTTTGAGCGCGGTCAACCCTGGCATAAAACGGCGTTTGAGTGGCTCGCTGGCATAGCGTTCTAATACACGGGCAAGTGCATCCGTCATAGATACGGGACAGAATACGCCTGATTCGGCCTGCATACCCAGATAGCCCAGGGCGAATTTAACGGGCTGCGGCACCTTGCCCGGCCAACCTAGTGCTCCCTCCCGATGACAACAAGCGGCAATTGCAAAGTCCTCGTAGGCGATATGTTCCAGTTCATGATATGCCGGGTGAAAAATCACCTCATCAACGCGCTCCCCTCTTTTATCAAATTGTTGCAGCACAGGTCCCTGTCGATTAGCCACCTCTGCCAGCTTATCCATCCTCTTTGAAGCAATTTCTCCCAGCGCGGTGAGTATGTCTTGCGCCCGTTCAAAGTCTTCAGTAGAGAGTGACTGGTGCAGTAAAAAAGGTAAATCCGGATCAGCCGTATAAAAATTTGTCTCACCTGCCTCAGGCATAAGCTGGTACATATCAGACATTGCTTGTATCCCTTCTCGTCGTGGCATCCGTGTGGTAAAGTGAACAACACTTATAGCAATTCCTCCATTAAAGGATATCACACTTATGCGAACAGTTCTCATACTCAACGCCGCGGCCGGACTATCACCCATGGCCGACAGCCAGGGGACACCGGTAGGGTCAGAGTCTACCGAGGAAGCAATCCTCGCGGCATTACACACCTATAGTATAGAACCGGAGGTATGGCATACTACGCCAGATGACCCGGGGAAAGGACTGGCACGCAAAGCGGCAGACGAGCACTACGACCTGGTCATTGCTGCCGGAGGAGATGGCACCATTCATGCCGTCGCCAGCGGTCTGATTAAACGAAACAGCACCCTGGGCATCATTCCCATGGGAACAATGAATAATCTTGCCCATAGCCTTGGTATTCCTCTTTCCATTGAAGCAGCCTGCGCAATTATTGGCAAGGGCACGACACGTACCCTGGACACCGGGCAGATCAACGGGCAAACCTTCCTCGAAGTGGCCGGTATAGGCTTTGAAGCCTCGCTCTTTCCTGCTGCCGAGGAGATCAAGAAATCGGGCCTGGTTTCTACGCTACGCGGCGTCGTGCAAGGGTTATTCGCGCTCTTTACCTTTAAAACCACCAGGCTCAAAATCTCTTTTGATCACAAAAATACGCGTCCATATGATGCCATTCAGGTAACTATCTGTAATGCCCCCTACTATGGCGCACATTTTCAAGTTGCCTCGGATATACTTATGGACGACGGCCTGCTGGATGTTTTTATCTATAAGCACTTTAGCAAACTCGAATACATTCAACATGCTATCTCTATCAGTCAGGGCCGCCGTGTCTACCAACCCAAAATTAGCCACCGGCGAGTAAAGTCTCTACACATCACCAGCTCAGAGCCCCTGGACATTCACGCCGATGGACTGCTCCATGGACAAACCCCTGCTACCATTCATGTTGCCGCGGGAGCTTTACATGTCTGCGTGCCAACGGCAAATGCCCCTGGTCTCAAAGATGATAGTCCGATTGATAGCAAAACTATACTGCAAGTAGGCATCAAACAACGTTAAAGAGAAAGGCATCCTTATGGCAAGTGATACGCCTCAAAGAGATAGCAAGACAGATGTGACAGCCATGCCTGATACGGCAACTCCTGCCGCTCCATTGCTCCCACAAATTGCCTCGACAGTCGAACAGAATGTCAAGCCGGTTGTGAACGAGGCTCAGCATATGGCGGCCCAATCTTCCTTTTCCGGTCGCAAAGCGGTTTCACGTGGTACGATGTTCCTTGCCTTCTATCTCTGGCTGCTTTCTGGTGCGGTTATGCTCTCGTTTATCGCCCGGCGCACACACTTTTTCCCCGGAGATATGTCGATTACCAAGGCTTTGCAGAAACGCCGAAATCCCTGGGTGCGCAACTTCCTGGTAGGAGTTTCTGAAATTGGCTTTCCCAAATTAGCGGTCCCGCTCACCTTCTGCATCGCGTCTATCTTCTGGGCCTTGCGCTTCCGCTTAGAGGCACTGTTTATTCTGCTGACAAGCTCATCAAATATACTAAATGCGCTGGTAAAACGCCTGATTAAACGCCCACGCCCCACGCAAGAACTGGTCACAGTCGTACGTGTCATTAACGAGCCCAGTTTCCCCAGTGGCCACGTCATGCACTATACCAACTTTTTCGGCCTGCTCATCTACCTGTTAGCAACAAATTGGCACTCAGGCAAGCTCAGAAACATTTTAATTGCCATCTGTACCGCCTTGATTGTCTGCATTGGCCCCTCGCGTATCTACCTGGGGGCTCACTGGCCAAGTGATGTAATGGCAGGCTATATCTATGGCGGCCTCTGGTTTGGCGGTTTGATGGCCGTTTACTTGCGTATCAAGTCCTGGATTCATCCACCCCAGGGAGAAACCCCCGAAGTAATGAAACCCCTACAACAGCCAGGCGATGAAGAAGAAAACAAAGAGAATTAAAGCCCTGGCACATGCCAGGGCTTTTTCTCTTTAGATGCTTTAATTCTGCTGCCTACGTGTCACCATATCAAACGGGCCATAAACCAGTCCCGCCGCTTGGTTATGCGTGTTAAACGCTGTTTTGCCCAGCGTCTGCTCAATCTGGGGAATAGGAGCTGCCGCACAGACAGAGGTGGGTTGTTGATTGGTCGTCATGCAGATCGCCGCTGTCAAGTAGTTGGCTGTGCCCACAATACCTTTGGTAATATCAGAGTTAGGCTTCGACAGGTTATTTGCGATCTCCTGCTGGGAGAGACCTGCCAGAACTTGTGGCGAGTAGTTGGCCCCCTGTGACAGTTGTTGGTTGCCAATATCTATAAATGGGATGCTGCCAGCACTGCTAAAGTAAGGCGAGCCATTATAGGTGTTGATAAGCTGATTCTGCCCGGCTGTCGGTGTTTGCAGCGGCACTCCCTGCTTTTGCCCATCCATCTCAACCGACACAAAATCAATGTACTGGCTGCTATAAGCACTTTGGTAAAAGGTAAACGTCGGTGTACTCGGATAAACGTCATCCGGCGAAGAAGTTGTCTCATTGAGGTGCGTAAACTTGCCAAAGCGGCTCAAGGCAACAACAACTCCCCAGCGTTCCGCGGCACAAAATGGACAATACTCCGCACCCGCGTAAAAAAACTCGGGTTTGCCGGTCGGGCCCACCAAAGGCGGTGGGGTTGAGCCCGCTTTTTTAGTAGAAACCATGATATTCTGCTGACCGCCCGTGCCTACTGCAGCAAAAATACTTGGACTAACATTATTGACGGCATTTAAAACAGAAGCCGTGGTCGGTGTTGGAGTACTGGAGCCGCCGGTAGTACTGTTGGACCGCTGCGACATATAAATAAATACGCCAATCACAGCCACTAACACCAGGAGTACGCCTACTACCAGGCCCCACGGTAGGCTTTTTCGTGTGTTCCGTGCGCGTCTATTATTGCGTGACTGGCTCTGTTTACCTGAGCCAGAGGACATGCGTTGTTGCCGTTGCGACTTCACCTCATCACGTCTCTGAGAGGCTGATGGTCGATGTTTCGTTTTTGCCATTGCTCATACCTTCTCATGTAGCAAAACTGTTGCTTATTGGTCATCGAAACTCTAGCACATTGTACCATACGCTGAAAGTGTTAGAAACAGGTAGACACTTTTTGGAGCCCTTTAAACACAGCATAGATCCTTGTTTTACGCCTCATCGCGCATTATACTATACTTCAGAGGGAGGATTTTATGCTTTCATCTCAACTCTACTGTCCCCTATGTGGTGCTGGCAATCCATTGGATAGTAGCACCTGCTTTGCCTGTGGTCAATCTCTCCAGTCGATCATGGACCGTGCCAGTAGCAATACTTTATTACAAGAGCGGTATCAAATTCTGGCCCAGGTAGGTACGGGTGGCTTTGGAGCGGTATATAAGGCCGCTAACACTCGCGCTCACAACCAAATCGTAGCCATTAAACAGATCAACCTGCGTGGTTTAACACCACAGGAAACAATTGAAGCAACCGATGGCTTTAACCGCGAAGTGCAGTTGCTCTCCGCCCTTACCCATGCTCGCCTGCCACACATCCACGATCACTTCACCGACCCCGACCACTGGTATCTCGTGATGGATTTCATCGATGGCGAGACGCTGGAGCACTATCTGCGCGACGTAGCCTCTCCATCTTCACAGGCAACCATACGTGCCCTCCCATTGGATGAGGTACTTGATATCGGCTTGCAACTATGTGACGTACTGGCTTACCTGCATACAAACCAGCCCCCAATTGTCTTTCGCGACCTCAAACCCGCAAACATTATGCGCAACCCGGGCGGCAAGCTCTCCCTCATCGACTTTGGCATCGCGCGCCATTTCAAGCCCGGGCAGTTAAAGGATACGATCCCCTTTGGCTCTCCAGGTTATGCTGCACCTGAACAGTATGGACGAGCGCAGACAACCCCACGTGCCGATATCTATAGTCTCGGAGCCTTACTCTATCACCTGCTTTCTCGCGTAGATCCCGCCGAGACTCCTTTCAGCTTTGCACCCCTGCGCCTCTATGGCCAGATTGGACTAACCGAACTTGAAACGCTCATTATGCATATGCTGGAGCTAGATAGCGGTAACAGACCCGCCAGTATCGCTGAAATCAAAGCAGAACTACAGCGTATCGTCGAACTACGCACACGTACCGAGCCACGCATCTGGCAACCCACTTCCGGTCAAATACCGCCAGCACTATCTTTGCCAGGGTCAAGTGACTACCAACCCTGGCAAACCGTTGCTTCTGCTATCACAGGCCAACAACAGCAACAGCAGATCATGGGCAAATCGCGCACACGTGCCTCTCGACGCAAATTCCTTACCAGGAGTATCGCTATCGGAGGTACTTTAATAATTGGAACAGGAATAATTGTTCAAACCCTCAACAGTCTCACAAGTAACATGCACTATTCACATAGTTACCCTCCTTCTGCACCTCAGCTACAACCTTTATTTGACCTTAAAGGCCATTCAGCGCCAGTAAATGCCGTAGCATGGTCACCTGATGGCAAACTCCTGGCCTCGGCCAGTGACGATACAACGGTCAATGTATGGGACGTAGAAGCACAACGCATACTCCAAACCTATCGGGGTTTTACCACCAAAGTGCGCAGTGTATCATGGTCGCTCGATGGGAAATATATCGCTGCCGGGGCGAATAAAGTATACACGGCCATGGGAGCGTACGGTCCATCTACAAAACATGCAGCCAACTCAGAACTGCGAGTATGGGAGGCCATAACAGGGAATACTATCTATCTCAACCAGGAAAACTCTAATGCCGCGATAAATACCGTTGCCTGGTCGCCCAGGGACATGCTCCTCGCAGTGGGTTACATGGATAGCACAATTCACGTGCTACAAATCGCTGGCGATGAGCCTACCCAGCTTCTCTCCACACATAAAGGGCAGGCTCCGATCAGTTTTGACTGCACATCCATGTTATCATGGTCACCACATGGTAGCAGCATCGCATCTATTGACACACCTACCTTAGTGCGCGTGTGGGATCCATCAGATGATGATCAATTAATCTATGCCCACGAATATGTTGATAGTATCTCGACGATAGTGTGGGCCCCCCATGGCTCGCAAATTGCTGCCGTGAGTGTAACCGGGTCAATTGACATATGGGATACAAGGGATAGGTACCCTCCACGTGTATATGAAACGGGAAATGTAGGAACCGCTCAGGCTGGTATAGGATCTATAGCCTGGTCGCCCACTACAACATATATTGTTGGCGCAGGACATAACGTCATGTACGCCTGGATTGCAGTAAAAATGCAGCCGGACCCCTTCTATCAACTAAATAATCCGGACAGTACAACCCTGGCTTTAGCCTGGTCTCCGCAACAAGGACAACCATTGATCGCCGCGGCAAACCCACAGGGGATTGTAAGAGTCTGGCAAGCCCCGGAATAGCTAATTCACCAGGAAAACAAGCATATGAACTAACTCGCCGCCAGAATAAGGTGTCCACTGGCTTCTTTGCCCGCTATTGGTCATTATAGCCTTTATTTTCCTTGACAAGGCCCCAACAATAGAGTACAATCCTACCTGTGACACGTATGCCTCGTTCGTCTAGTGGCCTAGGACGCCGCCCTTTCAAGGCGGAGATCACGGGTTCGACTCCCGTACGAGGTACTATTTTAGAGAAGCCTGGCATACCTGCTTATTTTCGGTATGCCAGGCTTCTCTGTCTGGATCGCTGCACATAATGGGAGGTACAAACACCTATGATGAGCGTAGAAGAGGCTTTGGGCCGCATACTTGCCGAAATTCAGGCTTTACCCACGACGCAGGTACCTTTGTCAGAGGCGCTGGGACTGGTCCTGGCCCAGGATATTATCGCCCAAGAGGATATTCCACCGTTCTCCAATTCTGCCATGGATGGCTTTGCCCTCTTAAGTCAAGATAGCCAGCCGCGCGCCGGGCAACCTCCGCGCCTGCGCGTCACTGGTGGCGTTGCCGCTGGCTATGTCGCGGATCAGGCCGTCACAGAAGGCACCGCCATGCGCATAATGACAGGTGCTCCTGTCCCTCCTGGGGCCGATACCGTCATACAGGTGGAGCTAACCCGCTCTGAAGGTCCCCAGAGCGAGTGGGTAGAGATTATGCAAGCCGTCCCGCTCGGCAATAATATTCGCCCAGCAGGTGAAGATATGCAGCGGGGGCAGATCATCTTGCTCCAGGGCAATGAGATTGGTTCCTGGGAAATAGGGGTTCTGGCCACCCTCGGTTGGGCAAACGTATTGGTAACACGCCGCCCACATGTAGCCATCCTTGGCACCGGTGACGAAGTCATCGACGTCGATGAACCCCTCCGTCCAGGCAAAATTCGCAACAGTAACAGCTATCTGCTTGAAGCAGCAGTGCACGTGGCCGGAGCCATCCCGCACCGTCTTGGTGTCGCTCGCGATACTGTAGAGAGCCTGCGCGAGAAGTTTACCGAGGCCATCCAGTACGACCTCATCATTACATCCGGTGGCGTCTCTGTGGGCGACTTCGACCTGGTGAAGGATATCATGGCCGAGCAGGGTCACGTCGACTTCTGGCGCATCAATATGCGCCCGGGCAAACCGGTTGCCTTTGGTTCTATCGGTAAAGTACCACTACTCGGTCTGCCAGGTAATCCTGTTTCAGCCGCGGTGACCTTCGAACTATTTGGCCGCCCCATCATCCGCAAGATGTTGGGGCATACGCGCCTGCTGCGTCCACAGGTTGATGTGGTGGTCATAGATGGTGTAGATGAGCGTGTTATGCGTCGCCATTATGTGCGCGCCTGGGTAGAATGGAGCGATGGTCGCTTTGTCGCTCGCACAACTGGCAATCAAGGCTCTCACATCACGACATCCCTGTTACACGCCAACGCCTTCGTCATTGTGCCCGAAGGAGGCGTACAGATCCAACCGGGCGGTAGCGCCAAAGCCATCATGCTTACCTGGCCAGAGGTTTAGCCAGAAGCACCCGGCATCTTACCTGAATGCGCAAGACGGTAGCGTAGCTGATCACGGGAAATACGCAGTAAAGCTGCCGCTTGCACCTGGTTCCCATGGCAGCGTTCGAGAGCCTCCCGTACTAGTTTGCGTTCAATACCCCCCAGCAATGCACCCAGGTCAACACCTTCAGGCGGCAGATGCACTTGCTCTTGCACAGCCGCTAGCCGTTGGGCAGCACTGCTCTCAGCTATACGAACCACTTCTGGTAAATCCTTGGCTTCAATCACGCGACCATCACATAAGATCTGCCCATGCGTAATCGCATGTGAAAGCTGACGGACATTGCCCGGCCAGGAATAACGTAATAGCAATTCCATGGCCTCCGGGCTCACTCGTAAAGGGCTCAGATCCTCAGATTGATATGTTTTTAGGAAGTGCTCGATCAGCGGTTCTATATCTTCTGGCCGCTCACGCAGGGGAGGCAATTTGATGGTAATCACTTCCAGGCGATAAAAGAGGTCCTCGCGAAAGGCTTTACGAGCTACCTCCGTCTTCAAATCAACATTGGTAGCTGAAATGATACGTACATCAACGCGCAGCTCTTTCGTACCACCAACGCGACGAAAGCGCAGTGTTTCGAGAAACCGCAGTAACTTGGCCTGTAAAAACAACGGCATCGCGCCGATTTCATCCAGAAGGAGCGTACCATGATGCGCGCGCGAGATATAGCCATCGCGCGTATTCTTGGCATCAGTATATGCCCCTGATTCTACACCAAAAAGTTCAGTTTCGAGGAGCGCATGAGGAATTGCTGCGCAGTTAATGGCAACAAAAGGATCCTTAGCACGACTACTTAAGGCATGAATAGCCTCGGCAATAACTTCTTTACCTGTGCCGCTCTCACCCTGCAAGAGCACACTTGCTCGAGGCGATTCAGCCACCCGGCGCACCAGGCTGGCGACATTCCGCATAGCCTCGCTGCGACCAATAACCATTCGGAGGGCAGCATTAGTTTCAATTTGCTGAAGGCTTGGCGTAATCCGCATCCTCACATGCACATCTCCCACTACACCGTTTCCATAAGTAACGATGCTAGCGTCTCCCTCCTACATACTCAAAAGCATTCTGAGCAGCATAGAACGGCCCGCTTGGTTGAACAGGTTGCAAAGGTTGGGGTGTCGCAATCCAGCCTCGTCCAGGCACAAAAGTCGCTCCATTTCCACCATTGCCCCACTGTGATTTCGTTTCGAAAGGTAAAGAAGCATTGAACGCATGGGGCAAAGCATCTGTCGTAGGTGCTACAGCCATCCATGGTTGAGCAGTGGACGCCGCGTAACCCGGTGCAACGTATCCATTAGCCAGGCCAGCGGTGAGCAGATCCTTTGAAACAGGCGAGAGTTCGTTGACAGGCGAAGCCTGGGCTGGCAACGATACATGCACTAGCCCTAGCGCAATAAGTTCACCTGCCAGTTGGCAGACATACTCAGCAGGCATACTTAAATCCCGGCACATTGCCAACAAAGTAGTCTGTCCATCAACACGTGTCAGAACACGCCACTGTTCAGGTGTCATCGGCAACTGCGGATTCTGCTCGCGCAGAGCGGACAAATCTACAGGCAACAACACCATCTCGGGGCGCATAAAAGAAGTATCTATGCGCATCGGCGGTCGCGGTACGGTCACACGCTGTGGTGGGGTCAGCGATGGAGCAGGCTGCGCTTCAGTGTTACCCAACAGGTCCATCACTGGCATGGGAGATGCCGCGGGAGCGAAAGACACTGAATTGGCAGGAGTTTCAGTTATTAACTGGTACGCGCCCATCTGGTTAGGAGGGGTTTCGGCAATCAATTGGCTCGCATTCACCTGTACTTGTGGAGCAGGAGCAGGCACCGGCTGGGGCTGCTGGACAACGGGGGGAGGCGCTTCGGGACGTGCATATTGCGCCTGAGGCTGACCATTCATCGCGGCAGATTTTAGCGCAACGGGTGGCAGCAAAGTCGCAGGAGAAAGGGCCACCAGCAAGCGATCAGTTGCTGGTTGTATACCGTCCTCAAAATAAAGCTCACCACTTTGCCACGTGAGCAGGGCCTGTATCACCTCTGAAGCTTCCTTCGATGCCCATGCTCGCAAACCTTCATGCCTCACATGCCCTAAATCCATCAGGGTCAAAGCCATGCGTGTCTCACCAGGTTGTTCCAGGCCAATAGTCATTAGCGTATCTTGCAAGGTCCGTGGTGAAATAATTCCTGCTTGTAGTAGTCGATCCGCCAGGCCAGCATTTGGTCGCACCGGCCCGATACACATAAGACGGCCATCTCTAAAATAAAGCTCTACCCAATGCACATCTTGCTTAACAACGAGCAGGCCAGTTTTTGCATATGTCTCGATACCCTGTAAAACTAACGTTAAATTTAGCTGTTCCAACTTACCTATGAGTGACACAATATTTCTCCGCCTGTCCGAAAAACGGCTCTTTGACTACAAATGTACACTCCGTCCCCCACCTTTGCGGATCTGTACACTCACCCAAGAGCCCCTACGAATGTTGCGCTACATTATTATACGCCGACTTAAGTTACGCGGCTTCTCAAAAAACCTCAAACAGTTGACGGACATTATCAACATTACTTTGCAAGCGGGGGTAGAACAACCAGCACTATACCATAGTATCATCCACGGCGAATTTTTATATAAAAAAAGCATCACTGCCTTCTTAGCGGAGGGAGAGGGATTCGAACCCCCGGGGCTGTTAACCCAGCTGTTTTCAAGACAGCCGCAATAGTCCACTCTGCCATCCCTCCGTGCACTAGTTTACCACAAGTTTTAGCCAAAATGGAAGAGCGACCGGAATTTTACTTATTTTGAGCGTTTATTTATCTTCACAACTGGCTTCAGCAATAACTTCTCAAGCTTATCCACGCTCTGAAGTCAGCAAAGAGGTGCCCATATACGGGCGTAGGACTTTTGGAACCACCACAGTGCCATCTGCCTGCTGATACGTCTCCAGGATTGCCGCCATGGTACGCCCGATAGCCAGGCCCGATGCATTGAGCGTATGCACATACTCTGCATGACTCTTACTGCTGGAACGATACTTGATATTTGCTCGCAGCGCTTGAAACGCTTCACAATTACTTACAGATGAAATCTCTATATAACATTCCTGGCCCGGCATCCAAACCTCCACATCGAAGGTCTTGGCAGAGGCAAAAGGCAGATTTGCCGCACAGAGGGCAACTACACGATAAGGCAGTTCCAGGCGCTGTAAAATAGTCTCTGCGTGTACCAGCATCTGCTCTAAAACTTCATAGGAGGTATGTGGCTCAACGATTTGAAAAAGCTCTACCTTGTTGAACTGGTGCAGGCGCAGCAGACCGCGATTCTGACGCGAGGCTGCTCCCGCTTCACGACGAAACGCTGTTGTCCAGGCAACATAGCGTAAAGGTAGTGTTTCGGGCGGCAAAATAGCATCGCTATGTAATCCAACCAGCGGAACTTCGGCCGTAGGATTAAGATACAGCTCGTCTTCAGGACAACTATACACCTGTTCCTCAAACTTCGGTAATTGTCCGGCTCCCACCATAATCGAACGTTTCACTAGAAATGGGGGCAATACCTCGCTATACTCGTGCTCTGACGTATGCAGGTCAAGCATAAACATGAGCAAGGCTCGCTCCAGCCGCGCCCCGGCGCCCTTGAGCGTTACAAAACGACTGCCAGAGATCCGTGCTCCGCTTTCAAAGTCAATCAAACCCAGCCGCTCACCCAATTCCCAGTGCGCTCGAGGCACAAAATGGTGCGCAATTGGCTCACCCCAGCGCTTTACTTCACGATCAGCAGATTCAGCTTTGCCTCCCTGCACACTCCGATGAGGTAAGTTTGGCAGACTCAGTAGTAATGGCTGTAGATAGGTATCGATATCAACAATCTGGAGTTCTAATTGACGAATATCCTGCATCGTAGCCTTGATCTGCTTGTTCATATCAGCACGACGCTCAAGAGGGACTGTGCGCACATTCTCTTTCAGTGGTTTTAAAGCGTTATATAGCCCATCGCAGCGCGTAATAAGACCACGCCTCTGCTCTGCCAGGCGCAATAATTCGTCGATATTCTGAAGGTCACCACGTCGCTGCAGACCCTCACGTACAAGGCCCGGATGCTGGCGAATAAAATCAAGGTTCAACATATGCACAGTATATCAACTCACCTTTTAAAATACCAGCCCATTCCTACCTTCGCTGCTCAAAACCATTGATTATTCCTACCTCCGCTGCTCAAAACCATTGATTATTCCCCTCCTACTTGCACTTTATGCCATTTTAGAAGTACTATACTCTAAATAGCCCTATTTTTCCTTCCTGCCCAGCGATACCAGCTAAGAAAGCAGGCAGAAATAGCAAGTACAGGCGATTCATCAATTTTCAAGCACGGTTGATTCATCAATCTTTATGCAGGCTGTGGAGGTGCAGCCGTGGCTGCACCTCCACAGCCTGCATAAAAAAGAAGTGCGAAGCGCCGTAGGCGCTGAGAGGTCAAGCACGTAAAGAGAGAAACCTGAATTAGGAACCGAAATTCTTAGGAAAGGAACTGGAAGATGTTTGCAAGAACCACTCTTGTTCAATTCAAACCCGGTACACTTGATCAGGCAACACATTTTGTTCAAAATATCATGCTACCCACGGCCAGCAAGCAACAAGGTTTTCGGGGAGCCCTCTTTTTTAAGAGCGAAACAGATACCCAGCAATACATCATTATTAGTATGTGGGAAACACAGGCGGATATGCTTGCCAGCCAACCGCCTAAGGAACTTATCTCCCAGTTGGAGGCGTATACAGAACTCATCGCCGACCTCAGTCAGGGCACCTACGAAGTACTGCTCCACATAGAGCACCCTCCATCCTAATTGAGCCACAAACTACCCTGGCCTCCAGCTTCGCTCACGACCCCTCCTAATAGCATTGCATATTAGATTGATTTGAGGTATACTACCGTATGGTTGATGGGAGACGAGCAAGCAACACCACACGAGTAAAGCAAGGGTAGATGATAACAGTCGTTAAACTGGATCCGCTTGGAAAAGTCAAAATTCAGTATCAAGGAGAAGTTATCGAACATCTAGCTGCTGGAGTAGTTGTTCAAGCCTATTGGTCACAGCCAACCAGGGAGTTGGAATACACCCGCTTTGAGCCGGGTGACAACTTTCGCGAATATTATTACACCAACCGCTGGTTCAATATTTTTGATATTGCCAGTACGGAGGGTATACGTAAAGGCTGGTACTGCAATATCGCAGAACCCGCCGTTATTTATGCCGACCATATCGAACAGGTTGATCTATTTCTAGATGTGTGGGTGACACCCAGAGGTGAAACGCTCATCCTTGATGAGGATGAATTTACTGACAACACTGCGCTCAGTCCAGAGCAACGTGCAGGTGCACAACAAGCGCTGCAGACACTCCTGGCAATGATTGCAGCACGTCAAGAAACCTTTGCAGGTATAACATAGTGTAACCATAGAGATCATCTAGTGTGTTGTAACAACACTGTGAGGGAGCCACATACGTCTCCAGAAGGACATATCTTGATGGAAAAAAAAGGCGCCAGGCTGTTCCAGCAGGAAACCGGTACCCCTGTGTACGGTTGGAACATTGTGGAGCTTGAGTCTCGCCGACAACTTCGCCAGAAGATAAACGAACTCATTGGACAAAGTTATAATACCACGCTTACCACGAGTGAAATGCGAGAGCAATTGCTTCGCAGCGCGGCAACATTTGGTAACTCATTTGCTGCGCAGCTTGTGCGTTCGCTACAATGCGACGATCCACTAAAACGCCAGCACATCGTCTGGCTACTAACGCTACTCGACAATAAAGAAAGTATTCCCCTGCTCCAACGTCTGTCGCATGATAAGCGGCTATCCAGGTCTGTACGCCTCTCAGCATCCCTGGCCCTGGCAGGAATGGGCGCAACAGCAGAAACCATAGATAATCAACCTCGGGTACGCCTGTACGCCATCGGCTGATTTCCAACCATATATAGGATTTATGATACGCATTGAAATTCCCGGCAGAGGGATGATCGAACTTCAATATGCAGTCTTTGACGTCAACGGGACACTCGCCGTCGATGGCCTCCTCCTTGCAGGAGTCGTGGTGCGCCTGAAGGTTTTAGCTGACTTTCTTAGCATCCATATCCTGACGGCGGGTACCCATGGCAACCTTCCAGAACTTACCCAGCAGTTGGGTTACCCTTTCCATATTATCAACAGTGGCGAAGATAAAGCACGTTTTGTACAAGAACTTGGTCCCGCCCATGTCGTTGCCTTTGGCAATGGAGCCAACGACGCACATATGCTCCAATTAGCCACCATTGGCATTGCAGTAATGGCCGCGGAAGGCGTAGCAATCAGCGCATTACAAGCCGCCGACCTCCTGGCTTCGGGTCCAATTGACGCTATTGATATGCTGCTTAAACCCAAACGACTAGTCGCAACATTGCGTGGATAAGCGGTTCCTTATGCAAGCCGAGCCAACCCATGGACAAGAGACTCTGCCAGCACCCTCTTCAACACCCGTAACGCAATCAAAAAGTGGGTTGCTTTATGTATGTATTGCCGTCTTCTTTTTCTCAACCAGCGCCATCTTTGTGCGTTGGTCGCAGCCATTCAACGCCATTGAAATTGCCTTCTGGCGCTTAACCATCGCTACCATGCTGGTCGCCTTGTTTGGCCTTATCACGCGCCAACCATTGCTTCTCCAGCGCCAGCAGCTGCCTCGCTTTATGTTTTACGGATTGGTGACTGCACTGCATTTTATTTTCTATATTGCTTCATTAAGTTTCACAACCATTGCTCATACCCTGGCTATTACCTATACCTCACCCATCTTCGTAACCATCTTTTCCGCGCTTGTGCTGCATGAACCCTTGCCGCTGCGCAAATATTTCGGCATTGGCTTAACTATCCTGGGCATTGCCATTATGGCCGGTTTTGAGCCTCACTATACCTCGTGTTCTCTTCACGGGCAATGTATGCTTCTTGGTGATGGGCTGGCAATTTTGTCTGCGCTCTGTTTCAGTATGTACTCAATCGCGGGACGTGGTGAACGCGACCGCCACCCCCTCTTCCGCTATACTACCAATGTGTATGGCCTGGCAGCGCTCTGGCTATTGCCCGTCTTCCTTTTCTTTGCCTTCCAGCATAGCTACTCGCTGGCGGCAGTAGGTGCCTTGCTAGCCCTGGGTATCTTCCCGCTTGGTCTCGGCCACACGCTCTACAACGCGGCAGTGCGCAAGGTTCATGCCACTTATGCCAACTTGATAGCCACGCAGGAGGTAACAGGCGGCGTCATCCTCGGCGTGATCTTGCTGCATGAAATCCCCTCTGCCACCACAATCATCGGGTTACTTGTCACCCTGGCAGGCATTATAAGCGTGCTGGTATAGGCCTGATCTCCCACATAGCTGGGTAGTTTTGCTCCCGGTTTTCCACGAAAACGGCGCAACAAGCGCGGGCCTTTTCCCATGACCTTAAAACTCGGAAGATCTCCATGGCATTTCCTGCAATGTCCATGTGTTGCCATCGGGATCGCTGAAGGCAGCGTACTTCACGCCCTGGTCGTGTTCATCGACCTCGCCCACTTCAACGCCCCGGCCAATGAGCGCTTCGCGTGCTTCGTGTATGTCTCCTACGACCAGATGCAGCCCCTTGACCGATCCAGGCTTCATTTCCATATTGGGCAGGCCAGCCCAAAGGCCGATCGAACAAGCCGACTCGGGTGGTGTGAGTTGGACAATTCTCACATTGTCGTTAGGCTGAATATCAACATCTACGTTAAATCCAACCTTTTCAACGTAAAATGCCTTGGCGCGGTCAATATCAGTAACTGGTATTTGCATAAGCTCAAGTTTCATTTTCATCTGTTTTTCTTCTCCTTATAGCTCATGAGTAAATGGATTTTCGTCATTACTGTGGTCCTGGCATATGTAGGATAACACAAGCGGGAGCAGGCGTCTTGTATGAAACGGCAAAGCTGTGGCAAAGGGAAAGGAGAGTGCGGATGAATGCAAAACGGAAAAGGCTAATGTGCATCTGTCCACGCGATAAGTGTTTCTTGTGATACAATCCAGCCTTCATCCTTGCTGCACTCTGCCGGGATACCGTAGCCTTCATCGCGCTGTGTATAAGCCCACGCAGCCTGGATAGCGCATAATACCGCATCAAGATTATCAGCCGTTGGTTCGCGGATAAGTATATCCGCCATTTCACTGGCTACTTCAAGGGTCAGGCCATAGTGATCGAAGAGTTCATGCGAGCAGAGGCCCCTGACAATACAACGTCGTGCCTCCTCTTTCTCCACTGTCTGTTTGCCGTGTTCATCACTCTTATAGCTGCTTCTACCGACCCATCTGCGTGCAACAAGCGCAGGATAGCCCTCAACTACTATTCTATCGTCATTCGTTGGACAGCAGGGGAGAATGCTCACGCCCGCCGCCAGCAGGCGAGGTGCTCCCTGAAAAAACATTTTACCCACGGGCACACGATGCAGCATCATCGGACTACAGGCACCAGCGTATCTATCTACCACTCTCAGGTGCTGTTTATCACCTGCTGGTCTGCCGCTGCGGTAGTGTTCCAACACTTGCTCAAACTCTCTCTTGCCCAGTGCTGCAATCACTGCTATATATTCTTCCCAGCGGGTCGGCCAGCCCAGGTTGCTACGCAATTTTTCTGGTTGACCAAAGGGAAAGTCACAGGCCGCCAGCCACGGTCCGGGTGTGCGTAAAAAGGCTTCAAATGCGACCATACTGGCCATATCCATGCAGTCATGTATGTGCAAGTGAGACCCTTGTAGTTCACCTACAGCGCAGGTAATAGGTTTCTTACGCCTGGGTGTACTGGTAAAGTCAAGGCCAAATATACGCATAGAAATGCTCTACAACTGTGCCATCACATTTTTACTGATGGCTCGTAACGTGGCAAACACACCTTTGCCTTCAAAAGCCACGGCTTCAAAGCTGGGTACGCGACGACGATTGAGGTAGCGGTCAAGTACACCGACAGGGAGAGCAGAGGGCATATCTCGCTTGTTCCACTGCATAATGAAGGGAAAATTGCCCAGGTCTTTACCAATCCGCCGCATATTCATCTCCAGTTCGGCAACACTCTGAATGTTCTCTTCAAATTTTTCAGCCTGTGAGTCCACCACAAAAACAATGCCATCCGCCCCATTAAGCACAGCTAAGCGCGTACGTTCATAGAGGGTCTGCCCTGGAACAGTATAGAGGTGAAACCGCGTGCGAAAACCATGCACAGAACCAATATCGAGAGGTAAGAAGTCAAAAAACAGCGTGCGTTCTGTCTCAGTAGCAATTGAGAGCAAATCGCCACGAGCGTTAGGATTAATACTCTTAAATACATGCTGCAAGTTTGTCGTCTTGCCGCAATAACCGATTCCATAATAAACAATTTTGCAGTGTATCTCGTGAGTAGCTATATTGATAAGCGCCATAGATGCTAGAACCTCTAATCGCGGAAGAGCAGATCGATGGTATCCTCGACCGAGGAACGAAATTGAACATTAATGACAGAGGATTTAGTTCGTGTCGTATCTGCCCGCACTCGTTCCAGGATTCGTCCCATTTCATCCGACGCTTTTTTTGAAAGGATTTTAACCAGGCCAATATGTGTCAACTTATCAAAAACAATCACGAGCAGCCACTGCTCCTCTACCATCGTGGTATAAATATTCTCATGTACTCCCTGCTGAAAAATAGTGCGGAAATCTTTCTCACCCAGCAGTTCAGCCACATGACGAGAGGAAGAGAAGGCCCCGGCAAGTAGAGCACCTAGCGAAGTAGCATTGCGCCGTACACCTGTTCCCTGCGTTGCAATAACCTGACCACTTTTGTCAATGAGCATGACAGAAGTAGCACTTGTATCGTTCATCACTTTATTTAATACAGCTGAAATAGTTGCTAATTCGCGATCCGAAATGATCAGGTTCGTCAGTTGTTCCATGTACGCGCCACCCTCTTGTACATACGCTCAGTCGTGATGTCGTCTTAAGGTATACTATACGCGCTACGCTATATCGAGAGCTTCCAGGATCTCGCTCCGGCTTGTCTTAACCATATGACGCACGCGAGCGATATTTGAAGCATTATCAGAAAGGGTCACCATAAGGGCAAAGTCACCCAAAGGATCAACGCTCACCAGGCCATTTTCGTATTCCAACAGAACACCAACAACCCCGCCTCGCGAAATCTCCTGACCCAACGCCTCGGCCGTACTCAGGCCAGTTGTCGTAATTGCTCCCACCGCCTCCATATCATCTTTCCCATCACGCGTCAGGCCCTCGATCAACAAACCATCACGTCCCACCAGGATAGCTTGCCGCACACCAGGAATGGATAAAAAGCGACTTAATGTTTGTTTAAGGTCTACCATTGTTTCCTCCGCACAAGATGGGTTGCATTGTATGCACATATACACTGCGTACGTCGCATAAATCATCGTCATTCTAACTGATGCACTCGGTAGAAGCAACTAAATGGGACATCTTGGCTAATCAACTACGCCTCTTCTCAGTTAAGATAACGCATGGCAGCGAGAATATAGGCCCGTGCAGCCAGCACCAGATCTTCAACATCAAGACATTCATCTGGCATATGCGCAACATTGACATCTCCAGGACCAAAGAGCAGAGCCGGTATATGACCCTGATTGACCAGCAGGCGCAAATCAGAACCATAAGGGACTCCCATAACCTGCGGCTGGCGGCCAACAAGGTCATATATACATTGCTTGCTCAAGGTGATCAGTGGATGGCTCAGCGCTATCTCTCCCGACTCAAACTGGCCTCCACTCCAGGTAATCTGTAGTGGATGATCGCGTAGCCAATCATCTGCTTCAGCCAGGTTCTTTAGCGTTTGCTCAAACTGCTTGCGCACTGCCTGGGGAGACTCACCCATGGCCACTCCAATACGCCCCTCAAAGAACAGCTCTTCTGGCACAGATGAAGACCAGTTACCAGCCTGCACGCGCCCAATACTAAGCGGATAAGGTAGAGGTAGCTTGCCAAGTAGAGGATGCTCTACCTCGCTATTACGCTCACGTTCCAGTTGGATAAGTACACAGTGAATATCCAGGTACTTCTCAATCGCACTGACACCCTCGAGTCGCACGCAGGCATGCGCAGATCTTCCTGCTACACGCACCTTAAAGGTGAGTGCACCTGCGTGCGCTGGTACCAGATGCATCTGTGTTGGCTCGCATACAATAGCTGCATCACCTGTGTAGCCCCGCAAGAGCGTGGCAAATGTACCAATACCACCATCCTCTTCCCCAATCACGCTTTGCACCAGCAACGATCCTTGAACCGGTACATGTGAGTCTTTAATAGCTTTGACCGCGTACAGGGCGGCCATCAAACCACCCTTCATATCACAGGCACCGCGCCCATAGATATGCCCATTGACGAGTTCCGCTCCCCAGGGATCATGCTGCCAGTTGTCATGATCGCCTTCTGGAACCACATCGATATGCCCATTAAAAAGCAGGCGCCTGGCCGCTGCCGTTCCCGTCTCTCCCTGCCATATGCCAACCAACCCTAGTGCATCGTGGGTGCTGCGATCAACTTCCATACCTGGAAATTGGGGATGTTTTTGCAGTTCCGCCACATCGATTTTCCACAGATCTATGTCCAGACCAAGCTCCTGCATATGCCGACCTAACCACTGCTGTGCAGCAGCTTCGTGTCCTGTGATACTAGGAATACGTAAAAGCGAACGGAAAGCGTTGACCAGCCCCTGCTCATCTAACGCAGCAAGGGCGGTCTGTTCCAGTGCAGACAGCGGCATCGTTGGTCACCTATTCTTTACACCGTAATTAGGAGCTTCACGTGTAATCATCACATCGTGTGGATGGCTCTCGCGTAAGCCAGCACTGGTAATACGCACAAAACGCGTATTCTCTCGCATATCTTCAATCGTCGCAGCCCCAGAGTACCCCATCGCCTGCCGCAGGCCGCCGACCAGTTGATGGATAAATGGGCCCAGCATCCCTTTATATGGTACGCGTGCCTCAATGCCCTCAGCAATCAACATAGCCTCATCCTTAGTATCGCCCTGGAAGTAGCGATCCTTGCTATAGCTACGCTGCTTCATGGCCCCGATCGATCCCATGCCCCGGTAGTCCTTGAAGCGCTCGCCCTGGGAGATGATCAATTCGCCAGGACTCTCGTCGACACCTGCCAATAAACTGCCCAGCATCACGGTATGAGCACCGGCCGCAATCGCTTTGGCTATATCACCGGAGTATTGAATACCCCCATCACCAATGACAGGTATACCATAAGGTCGAGCCGCACGTACGCAATCATAGATGGCAGTAATCTGTGGCATACCAATACCGGCAATAATACGCGTCGTACAGATAGCTCCCGCGCCAATACCTACCTTGATGGCATCTGCACCCGCCTGGATCAAGGCCGCGGTGGCCTCAGCGGTTACCACGTTGCCTGCAATCAACTGGGCACTCTCGCCAAAACGCTCTTTCACCCGCGCCACTGTCTCGACGACCATGTGCGAATGAGCATGCGAGGTATCAACCACTAGCACATCGACCCCTTCCTCAATCAAGGCGGCACAGCGGTCATACGTATCAGGTCCCACTCCCACAGCTGCCCCTACGCGCAAGCGTCCATATTCATCCTTGGCTGCATTGGGATAGAGAATTTTCTTCTGGATGTCTTTCATAGTGATGAGCCCTTTGAGCAGCCCATACTCATCTACTACGGGCAATTTCTCAATTTTGTAACGATGGAGACTATCACGAGCCTGTTCCAACGTTGTCCCCACCGGCACCGTAATCAGGTGCTCACGGGTCATCAGTTCGGAAACCGGGCGATCTACATCTGTCTCGAAACGTATATCCCGGTTCGTGAGAATACCCACCAACCTGCCATGCTCGACTACCGGAATACCCGAGATATGGAAATGTTCCATCGCCGCCAGGGCTTCACTCAGTAAGGCCGTTGGCTCCATTGTAATAGGGTCGGTAATCATACCCGACTCAGAACGCTTGACTTTATCCACTTCCTGGGCCTGATCGGCGATAGACAGGTTACGATGGACAATACCAAGGCCACCCTCACGAGCCAGGGCAATCGCCAATTTACCCTCCGTCACGGTATCCATGGCAGCGCTGATAATGGGAATGTTAAGCGTAATCGTACGGGTCAAACGTGTTTGGGTGGAAACATTACGAGGAAGTACTGAAGAAGCAGCAGGCACTATAAGTACGTCATCAAAAGTAAGTCCTTCCCTGGCAAACTTGTCGTCAATTGTGCCAGGGGTATGCGCCGAAGACATAATGGCGGCATCCTCCTTAGAAAAACGCCCAGCGCACTTAACGACGTGAACTGGGCCTCACACCACGAGAACACTATTATTGCGTTCCTACTTGGAGATGATAAGTTGAATATTTCTTCATAGTCTAGCACCTGCGATTGCCACACGTCAAATAAAGCAGTCAGAACACCCAAATCCATCTATACAACAGGGTATATGATAGGTGCCCAAATAGCGAGCTATGCTATACTTTCGCCAACAATGAGGGCGCAGGGAAGATATAAAGAACCTGATCTATTTTAAGGATCAGGTTCTTTCTCTGTTCAGTTGTGAGGACGATCTTTCTTGATTAAGCTAAGAGTTCTACTTTTCACCCTCAGCAGGCGTGGGAGGAACAGGAGTTTCGGCTGAGATCTTCTGAGTGTAAATTTCCAGGTGGCTGGAAGTAGCGCCTTCGGCTTCCAGTTGTTGCAGCGAAATCCCGTTTTTCTCCAGGAGGTGGGTTATCAATTTGGTCTGGTGCAGGATTTCGGCATCCTGGGCCGCGAGGTGTTGCATGATTTGTTCAATATCGTGGTAAGTGCTTATCGTGGTGTTGAACTGCTCTTCCGCCTGGAGTTCTGCCTTACGACCGAGCACATTCTGTCCAACCATGATCACCGGCAATAAAACAAGCTGAATCAGTGTTTGCGAGGACCATGCAACGAGCAATGCTACGATGGGACTGAGCAAGCCAAGGATGGCAAACAATCCAACGATAGCTAGCACAGTAAAGGTATACGCCGTCCACATCGAACCGACTGATTTGGTTAGCCCAATGGCTAATTTTTCGTTAAATCCCCCTGCAGCTCTCTCAGCTTGATACAGCAGATTGGCATTGCGTGGCTTGTGTTGGTGTGGTTCGTGATGGAACAGTACGCTAGTATGGTGATGTGAACGCACCCGCGTCTCTGGGGTGGTCTCTGTCTGGACAGAGGTTGATGCAGTCTCTCCTTGCATACGATCAAGTCTCCATTCGCTAAAATTTGTCGACGTGTTCAATGGTATCACCCTCCATAGCATCATTCGATGTTCCGGGATAGGTGTCTACTAATTTAAACGCACGAAGCAATCGCTTCACGCGAATGGATACTTCGTTTCCATGAACAAGTTTCTCCCGCAGTGTAAAGAGCAATTGAATGATTT
>WNFM01216596.1_pt2 | contig 30241 bp, 20 predicted proteins | sample 5400271 | NCBI WGS metagenome assembly WNFM01 (sample SAMN13153352, study PRJNA577476) | soil metagenome | isolation source: 60 cm saprolite on Douglas fir-dominated hillslope | place: USA:California | collected 2013-09-17 | reverse complement strand
TTTGTAGCTTTCCGGTCTGCACCAGACGGCTTTGCAGCCAGCCCAGCGATATCCAGCGCTGCACCTCCTCGGACCGGATATGCAGCGCCTCGGCAAGCGGGTATTTGGTGAACCAGTCCTGGCCCATCCGGGCGCTCGCATCGAGCCGATACAGCATGGATCGGATGGAGCCCGGCGAACGCCGCATTGCAATGGCAACTTCTGGCAAGGGCTGGACAGCAATCAGATCCAATAGCCTCTGCTTCGCTGGTTCGGGCCACTGCCGATATACCCGCTTGCCCACAATCCCAGACTGTCGGAGAAATCGCCAGCACGCGTCCCTGGGGTTACGGGATACTTCGACCAGTTTCGTGACCAGTACCCGGAGCTCTTTGCCAGAATCTTGCCCACGCGGTTGTGCCCGCTGAGCGTTCCGGTGGATTTTCACCAATTCCCGGGCTTCTTTTGGCCAGCGGAAGGTGCGGCGATTCCTGGCGGTGTGTTCCTCATTCATCATGCCAGCGCTCTCGGCTCAGACTTTCGAGTGTTCCTCTTGCTTATATATGGCCACGAAGTGAGAAAGTATCGCGTTCGCGAAAAGGAATGTTTGTCAGATTCGCGAATTCATATAGCTTTTGTAAAGCGGAAGGCCGTATAAAAAGTCGAGTGCTGCAGGCGGTCGCTATCGAGACCAAGTGTTACAGGAATCACGTGAGGAGCTGATCGTGGGTCGCACGGAAGAACTGGACGATTTGGTCACCGCGCTCGGTCGCCTAGTGCACGAGGAGCACTCCAATCCCGGACGCGCCGGATGTCCGGGACGGCCGGCCATCGCAATGCTGGCGAAGGAATCACCGGCCCACCGTTCGGACTTCCTGCTTGAGCACATTCGGAATTGCGCCCCCTGCCTAGACGAGTTGAGAGAACTGCGGCAGGCTCTCAAACGACGGCAATAATGCGAGGTATGAGATCAAGCGATCGCCCGCGAGCTCCGTCTCTGTTGCTCTGCCCGCCCATCGTCAACCGGAATGATTGGCCAGAGGCGGGCTCCCCGTCTGCGAGTGCTAAATCACAGACGGGGAGGCGCTGGGGTCTAGGCAGAGAGTTGGGACAGAAGAGCCCCCAATTTCGCGGTCGCCTTAAATTTGGGGAAACCCGCACGGGTCATCTAAGTTAAGGCGAAGGAGTTGTTGGGAAGGGCCGGAGCCGGCTGACACCGCGCCTTGCTAGAACGATTGCGAAAACCGGGCCTCAAGGAATTCCCCCAGCTTGGCCGTGGCCCTGAATTGCGGAATGGGATCTAGCCCTTTGAATGCGGAGGTGAACGCATTCGAGAGACTCCAGATGGCTCGCGACTGGAATTCGTCGTACTTTGGTTCGAAGTGGGAGTCGTGCGCGTTGCGGGCGAGGTGCTTGGGAGCTTCGAGTTCACCCTCCACAAAGGCCTCGTAGATGACCACCTTGGCGGCGACGTCGGTCAATTCACTTCTCTGCCAAGCTTCCACTTGCTTTCGCATCGGCTCAAAGCTTCGCTGCATTCGGTCGACTCCAACCGAAATGCAGTCGATGAGCGAGAACGACTTCGAGTGTTTCGCGAGCACCGGGGTGAACACGCCTGAAACAACGTTTCCAAATTCGGGTGCCGCGAATATTAGATTTCCCAGAAGCCGACTTATCGTTACCGATCTGGTTCTAATGCCGACCGGATTGATTTCCGAGTTGCCTTACCGTAACAGCCCAAGCACCGCACCGTTTACCGTTTCTATTCTTCGCCGAACACCGTTTTGACCCCGTTCAAGCGCCCGCCATTTGCCGCCTCTCACCGCTCAACGCTGTGGGTGGTTCCCCTATGGAGATCGTCCTTCCGGCGACTCGTCGCGCTGGGCGGCGCCAATTCGTTGTAACGGTTTGTGGGAGTCGAGCACTATCCAAGTATCCCGCTCGCGCGGTCGCGCGACTCTTGATCGGCCGCGACTCAAGGAGCCGGATCGCCCTCCCCACCGAGCCGGATTCTGTGTGCCGCATGCGGGTGTTCACACGTGAGGAGTAAATCATCATGGCAAAGCCCAACAATCCAGCGGCTGTGGTTCCAAAAGGACACGCCGAGCGCCTCCAATTCCCGAAACTGATCGCAAAAAACCCCAACTACTTCGGCACCTTTCCCGAAGTGAAGCTCCCACCCATCTTCCCGCTCTCCAACGACACGACTTTCGAGGAACTCACCTGCGTCGGCTACAATCCTGACCAAGGCATTCTTGAGGCCGTCATCCAAGTCAAACAGGCCACTGGCTATCTGGGCAACGAGTGCACGCCGGGCTCCTTCGAGTACATCCGATTTTTCGTCGACACCGGAACGGGCTTTGTCGACGCCGGGCTGGCCGCGGTCAACGTTCACGATCTCCCGGATGCGAATGACTGCGCCCAGCAGGCCGAGAAACCGCTGAGCTACTCGGCTTCTATTTCCTATACTCCGCCAAACTCCGAAGATTGCGATGAGCCGGTTCTGCCGGCGGTGCGAGCCATCCTGTCGTGGCAGACCATTCCGCCCGCTAACGATCCGAATTTCAACCCAGCGTGGGGCAATCACCTCGACTGCCACATTCAGCTGGCACCTGGGCCATTCACGATCTTCGACTTCATCGAGGACTTGATTGAAGACGGTTTCAAGTTGCCTCCGCTCGCTGAGAAATACAAGGCGGTGGCCAAACTGCCCATTCCTGGCCCGGACCCGGCACCACTGACGCTTCAGGAAGTGGCCAAGCTCTACAGCGAGGGGCCAGCCGCGAAGATTGTCCCGAGCCACCGTTTCGGGTTCTCAGAGGTGCACAAGGTCGTGAACGCACCGGTGGTGAGCGGCCAAGCGGTGCAGAGCAAGATCGCCGAGTTTGCTGCGCTCAAGATCGACTGGGCGAAACTGGTCGGGGTGGTCGAAGACACGAACGCCAATGTCACCTTCGAACAACTCGACTGCCTCGGTCTGGAAGGCAGCGCCGGGTTCGAGCGCCTGGTCGCTACCCTCCGTATCAAGCAGCAATTCGGCTACTCTGGAGACCTGTGCACGGCGGGCAGCTTCGAGTACGTGGCGTTCTGGGCGGACTGGGATGACACGTGTCAGTACACGTATCTGGGTACCGTCCCGGTGCGGGTACACGATATCCAGCGCCAGCTGCCGGAGGACCTCTGCTATACGGCGGTTCTCCCGGTGGATCTCAGCCAACATCGCGCCGGTTGCGAGACACCAAAAATCGCGCGCATCCGCGCGGTGCTTTCGTGGGCCGTGCCGCCCTCCACGACCGATCCCAACGCGCTGGACACCTGGGGCAATCTGATTGACGCGCACGTTCAGATTCAACCTGGAGAGATCCCCAACCCGCTCAATCCCAAGATCAGCATTCTGGGCGGAATTCCTACCAGCCAGATCGATGGCACGACGGGGTTCACCACGCCCTTCGCGCGCTTCGCAGGAAACAATTTGTTGGCCGATGACCTCGGCCGCGCTTGCCCGTTCGGTGGAGTTGTCGAAGTGCAAGGTCCGGAATTTCCAGGCTACAAGTACCGTATTCAGGTGCGAGATGTGAGTGTGGGCGGTTCGTGGCAGACGGTGGCTACGCCGCTGATGCTGACGCGCTGGGATGGCACGACGTATATCAGCAACCCCGACGCTGGCGGGTACTTCGAGTACCAGCAGTACGTTAACAACATCGAGAACCTGCTCGGGAACTGGGGCAGCTTCGGTGACGATCTCTGGGAAGTGAAGATTGAGATCGCCGATCTATTCGACAACCCGGTGCTGGGCGCTGTTCCCGATACGCACCTGATTCAGCTCGACAATATGGCGCCACTCGCCTCCGTGGATATCACCACCGCTGGCGGAGACTGCGGCAAGTTCCCGGTCGGTACGCTTCTGGGAGGGATCTTTGTCGCTCGTGACGTCAACTTCGGCTTTTTCAGCCTCGGAACTTTACCGTTCAGCGGGCCCATCAGCCCGTCGTCCGGGTCGGTTCAGACGCCAGTCGCCGGCAGTTCGTGGAGTCTCAACACCGCGGGGATGAAGTCCTGCGGCTACGTCGTCGAGGTGGATGTGGCCGATCGAAGCATCGTAAACAGCGCATGGGGAGCGCACAACCGCGCCTCCGGTTCAACGGGCTTCTGCCTGGTGTAGCGCAAATGCGATTGAGGAAGCGTCACTCCTCGCGGTACTCGCAAGAGCACCGCGGGGGAGCGACGACACCGAATTCACCATGAGTCTTTTCTATGGGTTCATTCTCGGGGTCCTCGGAGTTTGGCGCCTGACGCATCTGCTGAACGCCGAAGATGGGCCCTGGGAAGTTTTCGTGCGGCTGCGGGGACTAGCGGGTCCCAGCATCTGGGGCGAACTGCTCGATTGTTTCTACTGCCTTAGCCTCTGGGTGGCGGCGCCGTTTGCCCTGCTGCTGACGAGCAGCTGGCGTGAAGGGTTGTTGTTCTGGCTGGCGTTATCCGGGGGAGCAATCCTGCTGGAGCGCGTGTGCGCGCCACCGGCCCCACCGTATATCGAAAAGCCAGCTCCGGCAGGAAACCCTACAGGAGAAGACCAATGAGTTGTTGCGGAAAAGGGAGAAGCCGGTTGAAGGCGACGGCGAGTCAGGCGGCCGGACGGGCCACCACGCTTGTGTTCGAGTATGTTGGCAAGACGCGTATGAGCGTGATCGGGCCGGCAACAGGAACGAGCTACCGTTTTGACCGGCCCGGCGCGCGGGTGCTGGTTGATGGCCGGGACCGCGCGTCCCTGTCGACGATTCCATTGTTGCGGCAGGTCATCGGGTGAACAGGAGAGCGCCGCGTTTCGGCAGGCGGCAGGCTACCTCGAGGTAGCCGCCAGTTGGCGGCCGTGGTAATGGACGTCCGCGCAGCTTGCGTGAGGGACCCTGTCATTCACCAAACACCATCATCCTACGACAGTCGGGGAAAAGCATTCGATTCGAACACCAATTTGCTAGGAATTCTATCAGCCGAGTAAGGAGCACCCAGAACAAGCTCCAATTGGAGCGGCCCACTTCCCATAAGCCGACTTCTGGCCCGGATTGTTTCCGAGTAGCCGTTTTCCGGGAGCAATAGATGGATTTCACCCCGGTGCGCATCAGATCCGCGATACCCGACTTCCTGGTGCCGATGAGCTCGGCGCATCTGGATTAGTCCATGTTTGCCGCTCCCCGTACACACGGAATGTCTGCTTATGGTACGTCAGCCCCCATTGACATTCTCCGACCCGCGGCGTACCGTTCGCCTATTCGGCGAACGGAAAGGAGAAGCTCGTTCTAAGTTTCTCCTCCGAGGGGGCTTCTAATCGCCGTCTTCCCAGAAAATTTGTGTGCGTTTTAGGGCAGAAGCTTTTATCTGCTCCGCCTCAAGGAATTTCATTACGATCCAAACCGAAGTCTGGCTCAGATGAACCAACATTGGTCTCTTAAATTAGAGGTAGGTACCGCATGAAGATCACTTGGATTCTTGGACTCGTTCTGGTGTCGATTTCTGCCGCGGCAGAGATCCAGGTCGTGTCAGCGACGTATGGACTTAATTGTGGTGCTACGCGTGACAATGCCAAAGCTGCGGTTGCCGGAGCCTGTGATGGCAGGAGGCGCTGCGAGTATATCGTCGATTTCCACGTGCTGGGCGACCCAGCGCCGGGCTGTGCGAAAACTTTTGACGCCGAGTGGGCGTGTGCCGCTGGCGGGGCACATCAGCAAAAGGATCTGCCGGCGGAAGCGGGGCAAGGATCCCGCCTGGTGCTGTCGTGCGGAGTACCCGGTCAAGCGGGGACAGTTGATGAGGCTGCAAAAGCGGCAGCGGCCGCGAGGGCTGCGGCGGCCGCGCAAATCGAGGCGGCTGAGCAGAGCAATGCGCCGCCGCTGGGCAACAAGGCTAACGAGTTGGTGGTCGGGACCATCGAGCTTCTGAAGCTCGATCCAAATCCGGTTGCGACAAATCAGAGATTTGCAATCGTGTATCGGATCACGAATTTGCGCAACACTGCGCTTGTTGTGTCTGTTGACGCCAAAACGGACGAACCCGCACAGTCAAATACTTTTACAGTGGCGCCGGGCGAAACTAAAGTCGGCGAACTTTCTGGAGTTTTTAAAGTTTCAGGTACCCACGATGTCAATGCGATCGCGACATGGCAAACCGACCAGATGATACTTGACCCCACGGGCATTGAGAAGAAGTTCGTGTTTAAGAAGCTAGGTGAGGACACGAAATCGATCGTTGTCTATGCGACGGATGGGCCACCTACTCGACCGCAATTTGTTGACCTTGGTCCGAATCAACCGAACGAAGAGAATGGCGGCGTGACTCGTTCCGGAGTAGTGGGTGCTATGGCCGGTTCGCAGGACCGTCTGTTTGCGATTCCTAAGACAGCTGGTGTGTGGCAATCTGTAAACGGTGGACCTTGGAGCCACTTGACGAACTCACCGCCGCGAGCGTTCTCGATCGCTATTCAACCCGATGACACCAGCCATATAGCTGTTGGTGAACGAGAAGATGACAATCCGGATCCACGGCTCGGCCGCTCGGGTTTGTGGGAGTCCATAGATTTTGGCAAAAACTGGACGTACACGTACGATCCATCGCCCTTAGCAACGAACCAGCGCATCCCGGCTGTGGCCTTCTCGAATACAACATCGACGCTTTTTATCGCTACCAGCAGCGGTGTAGCACGAAGACCGCGAAGCCAAACAGCGAATCCGTATTCGGAACCGTTTACCTACGGATATCGCAAGGCTAGCGATTCGGATTGCGGGGCGACGAACTCCACAACCGCGCTCGGCGCGATCACGGCTATGGTGGTCAGCGAAACCCGCGTCTGGGCACGTACGGCATCGGAACTTTTTTACTCAGATGACGACGGCAACACCTGGGATTGCTGGCCATTTCCAGCTTTTCCGACGAGGCTGGTAAATCTTCCGGGCGATTCCAAGATGCAAGCGGACTTCCAAAATGATAGTCAGTCTCTTGGAGCGTTCGACGATCAAGCTTACGTCATCTTCAAAACCTCAGTCCCGCAATCCGACCCTCGATCTACAGCAGACTCGCGCTGCAACCCATCCGATGCCAAAAATTACGTGGCGGGGTTCAATCAGTGCCAGTCAAACAACGTAACTCCCCTACTCATATTTCGGCCAGCAACCAAAGACTATTTAACGCAATATACGCTGGACAATGACGGCACTGGGGCGGGTGGCCGCCGATTCGTAAAAACTTACTCGATCAGTCCTTCCAAATGTGGCACGCTGGCGAGCCGTGAGATCGGGCAAGGTCGACAAGTATTTGTTGGTCATGCCCAATCCGTGGAGCAGGCCTTATCCGCCGATTCTGCGGGAAGGCTTCTACTTGACCAGTATGTAGGCACTTCAGGAGCGGGAAGATTGTTCAGCGCGGGGCCGGCAACACTCTCAACTGGAGCAATCCCATTCATGGCGATGTCTGGGATTTCCTGCTTCCCAGTGATTATTGTCCGATTACGAAACCGCTAGCCTTCATGGCAAGTGACGGCGGCGTCTACCAGGGAACGCCGGAAGACGCTAGTTCCAGAATCGCGACGATGAAGTGGAAGACACGGAGCGAAGGACTTCATGTTCAAACCGCCCAGATGTTGGCCGTTGCGGAACTGCCGTTTCCTCATGGGCCCGACTCTGCGGACCCCCTACTCTATCTTGGCTATCCGACGCAGGACAATGATAGCTGGTGGAGGACAGTAAATGGGACTTGGATGACCGCAAATAGCGCATCGAACCAAGGAGATTCAAACTTTATTGCTGGAGATCAAGCACTCCCACAGGCCATCGCTTGGCGTATTCTGGCGGACAACTATGCAGCATTCTATTCCGGGTCGGGTACTCCGGTCGCGTTTACGCTGAATCGCGATACGCTGGCGAAAGGGCAACCGTTCGACGGCTCTGCGACCATTCAAGCCGTCCAGACTCTCGCAAGTGAGCCGATACCGAATTCACTCGACATGGTGATGCTTGTACAGCTGCCCTTGCCCGACTCAACCGGCAATAAATCAAGCGGAAATCCAGTTCCCGATCCGCCTGGTGGATCCGGAACTGGCCAGCGAATGGCCCTGATACGGAACACGAACTTCAGCGCTGCACCGAACGGGCCGGCTATCTCGTTCTCCGGGTGGCAAATTGTCAACGACAACATACCTACCGGCGCGCGGCGGCTTTGGCTCAGTGGCGGTCATGCGGCCACCCAATTCTTTTTGTATACGGATAGCACCAATTCAGCATGTCCTAGCGGCCTCCAGCGCCTTACTTCAGGTCGCGGAATAGCCGGGCGGACGTCGTGGCAGTGCCTAATCCAAAATCTGCTCGACGACGGAGGTGTCGGCGCGGGTGTGATTCGACAGCAAGGACCCGCATTTGTCGACCCTTTTGATCCCAAGGTAATCGTAGTTGTCGTTCGCGGCGCCGCAGGGTCGCCTAATACTCTTCAGATATCACTCAATACCGGTAGGAATTTTTGTCAGATGCCCCGGTTGACGGCACTCGTCACGGAGTCAGGACGATATAACCTTGTGGGATCGTATAATCCCGAAGGTCCTTTCACGGACGTAAACTCCCGCTTTCATGGCTACCCTCTGAGCGTACCTTCACATGTGGCGTTCGATCGGCACAATCCGTCGAAGATGCTCGTCGCGTCGCCCTACACGGGCCTCTACTTAGGTTCAGTCTCCCGGCTTCCCCAGAACCCGGGGGTCTGTTTCGAACGGTGGAACGACCTAACACCATACCTTCCGTCGTCGCGGTCTTACATCAGTCAGTCGGCTATTTTTGGCAATGCAGCAATCGTGTCGACGGAAGGCCGCGGCGCCTACGAAGTTTCCAAACTAAACGCTGCCCTGCCCGCCAGTTATTTCGAACCCGAGTCTTCCGCTTCTGTAGCCGGGCACTTTGCGATTTTGCATCAAGCGAACGGACCGGTGATGCCGTGGGGCGCAGTACTTGTGACTTGGCGAAATTTGGTTTCGTCCGATAGACCGCTGGTCGAACGAATTCGCTCGGATGAAAATGGTCGCCTGTTTCTCCCAGCCGTTTTTGTGCCCGGAAGGTACATCATGGACTTGAAGTTCTTGGGCGACGGAGCGATTACGCCTTCGACTGTCAAATTCGAACTGACAGTTCAGTGATGAGGCACTCACGTTTTAAGAAACTATGCGTTACGCACCGGCGGGAAACCTGCCGTCCCAAACGTTCCACTCAGGCCTCGCAGATTGTCTTACTCATTACCTCAGAGTCGGGGCGGTCGCTTTTCGAATCGTCGCCAATGCGGAAGTAATCCGGGAGACCCTCAGCGCTTAAGTCCTCGGGGTCCAGAAACGGGCTTCTCGGAAGTTATAGGGCAGGGTGTCGACCCTCCGCACAACATTTGCTAGTCAAAAGGAGCGGTGGCCGGCTGGACCGCCCCGTGGTCTAGAACGACTGCGAGAACCGAGCCTCCAGGAACTCTCCAAGCTTCGCGGTGGCCTTGAATTGTGGGATAGGCTCGAGTGCCTTGAATGCCGAGGTGAACGCATTCGAGAGACTCCAAATGGTCCGCGGTTTGAACTCCTCGTACTTCGGCTCGAAGTAGAGGTCGTGAACCGTACGCGCGAGGTGTTTGGGAGACTCCAACTTCGCTTCGACGAACGCTTCGTAGATGACTACCTTGGCGGTGAAGTCCGTCAGTTCACTCCTCTGCCAGGCCTCCACCTGCTTTCGCATCGGCTCGAAATTCCGCTGCATTCGGTTAACGCCGACCGAGAGACAGTCGACGAGCGAGAAAGACTTCGAGTGCTTTGCGAGCACCGGGGTGAACACGCCCGGGACAATGTTGCCGAAATTAACTCAGCCGCTCTCGCATGTGCCCTCCAAGTGCAAGCGGGTGCGATCTGCGCGACGTGTTTGTTTCTCGGGCGCAGGTGGTCCCAAGCTCATCGAAAGATAACCTAAAGTCTGCGGAATTGAGATCCGCGTGCAATACGTCTGCAGCGGTTGGGACGAACTCGCCTGCTCAGAAATATAGTTTTAGGGCGAACTGGATAATTCGTGGCGCGACACTGGTGTTTGAAATTACACCGAATGCAGGATCGGGATTGAAGCCGACCACGCCATTGGCGGGGTTCGATATGCAGTCCACTCCCGCCAGGCACACCGAGCCAGCGTCCAAGATTTGCGGCAGCGCAAATGACGGGGTGTTAAAGGCGTTGAAGAACTCCGCCCTGAACTCGAGAGATCGGGTGTCACTGTGTCCGAAAGGGATCTTCTTAATAATTGAGATGTCGAAATCCTGCTGCGCCGGGCCCTTTACATTCCCGATGCCGCCGTTGCCGAACGCAGTTGCAACGCCGTCCGCTCCGATAATCGGTGGCGCGGTGAAGCAGGAAGAATTGAAGTAACCATTTAGCCTGCTGTTGACCGACCCCTTGGTCACAAGTTGGCTGGTAGTGCAGCCTGCAACCTGAGCGCGGTCTTGATCCGCCCCAATGATGCCGAATGCATTCAGCTCGTTGCTTCCCAGGATCGTAAGCTTCTGCCCATTTTGAAATGTGGTCACGCCGGCCACGGACCATCCAGATAAAACCCGGCCTAAGGCGGAGAAATGATTTGCCGGGGAAGGCAGATCGTAGACATAGCTGATGACGAAGCGCTGCGGCCGGATGAAGGAGTCAAATCCATAGTTCGAGCGATTAGTTTGATTGCCCTGAAGAGCGCCTCCGTCGAGCGTTCCATTCACGTAACCGGGAGAGCTTTCAAGGGCAGAAGCCCAGGTATAGGAGGCGAGGAATTGCAGGCCATGGCTAAAGCGATGGTTCACACTCACGCCCAGGGCGTTATACCACGATGCGCCCGCGCTCTCGACGGTGTTTGCGGCCGACGAATTAAAGCCCTGAATCGGCTGGCGCAACGTAAGATTGGCAAGAGTGTTGTTGTTCTGACCGTTAATGGGCGTTACGGTGGCATCCACTGCCTGATCGAAAGCACGGACTTGAATCAACTTCGATCCGCGCGAGCCGTGGTAGCCGATGTCCAGCACGGTATCTCGGGAGAGGGCTGCCTGCACATCCATGCTGTACTGTTGGATGATTGGCGGCCTGAAATTCGCCGGGAAAATCGTTGGCGTCAAGCTGGTATTTGGCGAATAGACTGGGAAAAACGGAAGCGGAGGAGTGGTTGGGAATGCGTTAGCAATGCCGGGAAAGAAGAATTCCCGCAGCATTCCGTACGGTGGCGATGCGACTAGCTGGAAGAACGGCTGTCCGGTGGTGCGCGTGTAATAGATTCCATACCCTCCGCGCAAGACCATGCGACTTGTACCCGGAAGCTGCCAAGCAAATCCAACCCTGGGCTCCCACCCGTTCTGGCCAACGTTATTTAAAGCAGTGTTTGTGGAAGCCCGAGTCGGGATGCTTCCATCCGGCCCGCTTGGAAGTGTGCCGTGGAAATTCGATGCGACCACATATCCTTGCAGGGTCCCTTGCATCGGGGGAACCGGATTGGCGGCAGCGATATTAAAAGTAGATGCCCGGCCCAGCATCTCACCCAACTGTCCCTGACGCTCGTAACGGAAACCCAGGTTAAGAGTCAGGCGCGGAAGCACCTTGTAATCATCCTGAACATACAGGTCGCCGTTCCAGGCACGCCACTCACGCCCGAATAAACCCGGTACGTCGACGCTGACGAGCGGATTGCCAGCGAGAAAATCGTTGAATGAGAGGTAGGCGAGCGCAGCCAGGAAATGAAAATTCGGTTCATTGATCTGAGCGCGATCAATTCCGCCGCCCAAATGCAGTGAATGTTTTCCACGGACGTAGGTGACCGAGTCATGGAAATTGTACGAGTTCTGAAACAATGAGACTCCCTGGCCATTGCCGCCTAAATTGAAGGCTCCCTGGACCAGAATCTGCGGAACGACATTGTCAAAGTCCGGAGCAGGTACACAGAGGCTGGCCAGGGTTATCGGGCCGGTGCCGGCACACCCCGCCGAGTTGGCAAAACTGGTCGTCGGATAAGCTTGGTTCAAAATGCCGGTGGTGCGGTGATATCCCAATATTGCCTGGTTGAGCAGACGATCGTTGAACGCGTAGGTGTGAGTGAGAGAAAAATCCCGGAATCCGTTGCTGATGGTTTGCGGAAAACCGGGCACGGTAACCGCGGAAATGCCAATATTGTTACCGGGAAACGCGCTTGTCTGATTGCTATCCAGGAAGAAGAACTTGCCGGAAAAATGGCTCTTGTCGGTATGATAAAAATCGAGACTGCTGACAAATTGATTTTCGGTGTAAGGACACGGCGAACTGAAACTAGCCGTTCCGCCGCTTTGCGGTGCAGGAATAACGAACTGGCCGTTCGGCAACTGCGCATTCAGGACGGCTAGTGCGGTTGGGTCGATCGTCGGCACGCCAAAGGTGCTTTCCAGCGCCGCCGCGGTGCGGTCGCTGGCATTGTTGGTCAAACCGACAGGCAAGCTACCACCGCTTAGGCAGCCACCGCTGACATCAAGGCCATCTTTTTCTCTCGTTCCTTGATACGACACGAAAAAGAAAACCTTGTCCTTTATGATCGGGCCGCCCAAAGTGCCGCCAAACTGATTTTCGTTCAGGACGCCCCGTGGCTGACCGTGTGCCTTCAGAAAAAAGTCATTGGCGTTCAGAGCCGTATTTCGAAAATATTCCCACACGTTCCCATGAAGGTCATTGGTTCCGGACTTGGTAACTACATCCACGTTGGCGCCGGCGTTCCTCCCGTAAGACGCATCATATTGTCCGGTTTGCACCTTGAATTCCTGAATCGAATCCGGATTGGGCACGGGAATCCCCCCACTCAACGCTCCTGACCCCATAAGGTCGTTAACATCGGCGCCATTCATCTGGAAATTGTTATCGTTAACGATGTTGCCGGACGTCGAATATTCGAGGCCGACATTGCCACGACCGATGCTGGCAGCATCGGTGATCTCGGAGGAAACGCCCGGGGAAAGCCCCAGAATCTGCATGTAATTGCGAGTGACCAGCGGCAGGTTCTCAACCATACGCTGATCGGTGACGTTCCCCAGCGCACTGGACTCGGTTTGCACGAGTTCGGGGATATCCTGCACCGTCACCTTCTCGGAGATGGCGCCGACTTGTAACCGCATATCCAAGGGCACGGTTTCAGTGACGTGCACCTCGATTTTCTCAACTACTACCGACTTGAATCCCTTTGCCGAAACCTCCAGTTCGTAGGTGCCTGGCTCCAGGTATGGAACCAGATAACCTCCGTTGTTCTGTGTGATTACTGTGCGGGGCTGTCCCGTGGCTAGACTGGTGACTTTTACTGAGGCGCCAGAGATAACCCTGCCACTTGGATCAGTCACAGTTCCCTTTAGCGCACCCGTCGCTGCAGTCTGCGCAACGACGAATCTACCCGGCCAGAGCAGAAGACAGACCAGGGCGGCCCGCACGGCAAGACCGAGCGTATGACGAAAATAGACGTTTTGCCAGCCGCACCCAGAATTCGATCTAAACATGGCGGTCTCCGTTTTCGGGCAGGTTTGGGCCCGGTCACTGCCCCCGTTTAACAGACGTTCTTACACCGAGCGCTGCAACATTGCAAGAAAATTATCACTGAATGATGATTTATAAATCGTTTATGCACTATTTGATGCACAGCTTACACAGCGAACGCCCGCCTGGGACGGGAACGGTCAGTATCGAAAAAAAACTGTGCGGACGCCACCAGAACGTCCCTTGGTGGAGCAAGCCAAAGGCCGGTTTAATAGCGCAGACTCCAATGCAGCATGTTCCAGGTATAAACGAACCACACGAATGCCACACACGCGAGAGCTATCAGGGTGTCGCCGGGCTTGCTCCAAAACCAGCGCCCCTGCTCACGCCACGACAGGAACGCGCTATACACCGCCGCCAGCGTTCCCAAAACTCCCAGCCAGCCTACGAGTTGAATGATTCTCAACAAGGGGTTGAAGCGCGGACTCAGTACGCCAATATCCTTTTCTGCCATAGAAAAGAACACTGCCAGGCCGCACAGAAATAGAAGATCGAATAAACACGCCAGACGCACGATGAGGCGAAGACGGCGCTGTTGAGGCGTGAGATTCAATGTCTTGCCGTAGTGCCTGCGGATAAGAGCCCCAACGGGCCAAAGCAGCAAAGTGAGAAGCAACACTCCGATAACGCAGAGGATCAAAGGCACGTTCCACGCACTGTCTTCGTTCCATGGCGAGCGTTGAAACACAAAAACGGGAAAATCGGTGACCAGTACCAATTGGCCGGTCTGATCGCGCTTGAAGCCAACGCGATCTTGCTCATGAACAGCGCGGAACATCAGTGGACCAATCTCCTCCAGCTTCTTGGGCTGTCCACTTGGATCTTTTATAGAATCGACCGTGATCCTGCCATCTGAATCGGACGAAACCTTTGTCTCGCCCAAGACATTCGACACCTTCAGAATGGTCGTTTCCGAGCGGCGGCTGATCAGGTACCTGCCGGAAACCAGGCGGGCATCCGCTGCCGTGGTTGGCTGAACCGGCGCAGCTGGAGGATCGTAGGGGAAGTAGCGATCCAGAAAAGCATGCCACACGGCTTCGCGAGCACGGGTTTCTCCTTTTCCGGCGCTGTTATAAGAGATGAAAAATCCGACCCCGGCATCCACGATCAAGTGCAGGTCGCTGTGGAAGTACTGGGTATCGCCAGCATGCCCGATAATTCTGTGCCCATTCCTGGTCTCTTCGTAGACCTCTGCAGCGGCTGATGTCGAACGGCTACGACGTTGCTTCGGAACCTGGGAAGCCTTTTGTATTTGGGCCCCGCCGTAACGGCCGTCCTGCAAGTGCGCGATCATGAAATGCTGCATGTCCGCGCCGGTAACCGAGGAACTGCCGGCCGGTGCAGCGTCCACGAATTCAAAAGGCTTCCCAGGTTCCGAAGCAACGTCGTAGCCGTTCGACATCAGCCGCTGCAGAGGTTCGGGCAATGGCTGCCGCGTGGTGGAATGCGACATTTCCAGCGGCTGAAAAATGTGGCGCTCAACGTAACTGTCGAATGGCTCTCCGGACACTCGCTGAAGGATGTAACCGGCAAGAGACGTGGCGTAGTTGGAATACGCCGGTGTCGTAAATGGGGGATAGATTCTGACCGGCAGATGCTCCTTCAGGTATTGATCGAGCGGTGTCAGGTTCGCCGCGGTGGGCACGAAGAGCTCCTGGACAGTCTCTTCGAATCCCGGCGTGTGCGTCATGATGTCCCGCAATGTAATCGGCTTGGGAAAGGTGGGAGGAATCTTGAAGTCGAGGTAGTCATTGACGTCACGATCCAGGTCGAGCTTTCCCAACTCGACTTGCTGCATGATTCCAGTCCAGTTGAACAGTTTTGAAATGGAGCCGGGACGGAACAAAGTCGTCTCGGGGGAGACAGGGATTCTTTTTTCCACGTTGGAATAGCCGTACCCCTTGGCAAAGAATGGCCTGCCATCCTTGACCGCGGTAATGACCACTCCCGCGATGTCCTCACGAGCGATCTGCAGCGGAACCATGCCATCCAGAAATGCTTCCAGATCCCTTTCAGTGAGTTCATGGGCCTGTTTGCCGTTCTGTTCGGGGCCAGGCGACGCAGGCTGGGTCTGGGTCTCGCTCTTAGGAGCCAGAGGGTTCGTTTTCGGCTTTTGCGCTGATGCTGAACCGAACAGAAGAACCATGAGTACGCTCAAGGCGCACCCACGAACCAGCCAGGAATTCCGTTTGGTACCGATAAGCAGTGAGCTCACGTTTGTACTCTCCTTGGCGAAACCTCCGCTGGCCACCCGGAAATATCCGGTTCAATAGTGCAGGCTGATTTGCATGATCCTGCTGCTGAGAACGATCCATATATAGAGGAACGACGCCAAAACAAGGCTGGCACCGTAGATGGTCATCCAGATGCCCCTGCTGCTGCTTTGCCAGAGCCGAAAACAGGCATAACCCATTGCGATAGCGTTGATGAGTCCGATAAGAAACAGCACTTGCAGACAACGAAGCCATGGGTCGAGCCGCTCGCTGAACAGGGAGAGATTCGAAAATCCATAGACCAAAATCGCAGCGAAGGCGATTAAGGCGGCCCCATCGACTGCACAGGAAAGTTTCACCAGCAAACGCAACATACGCTGGGTTCCGCTGAGTGCGAGTGGGTGCTTGTAGTGACGCCGCAACAGAGCGGCCACAGGCCAGAGCAAAAGGGTTAGAAAAAAAACCAGAGTGACAAAACCGAGAGCAATTGACCAGACAGTTTTATTCTCATTCCACCCCACTCGCTGGAAGATTTCAATCGGGTCTTCGCTGAACATCTGCATGCGACCGGATGTGTCAGGTTTGAAGACCAGCAATTCCTGACCGCCGACTTCGCGGAATTTCATGCCGCCGATTGGGCGCCACTTTTTGGGCTGGCCAGCAAAATCTTTCATGCTGTCAACCTGAATCGTGCCGTCTGCAGCCTGCGACACCGAAGGCTCGGCCAGCACCAGCCACAGCGATTTCATTATCGTCGTCTGTGCGCGCCTGCTGGAGAGGTATTTGCCTGCGACAGAACCGACCGGCTGCTTTTCCGCTGCTTCTGCAGGCGGTGCCGAAAAGGGGAAATATCGGTTGAGAAACTCCTGCCAAAGCGCAGCACGGGGGTCGCGTTCGCCCTTCCCGGTACTGTTATAGGACACAAAAAATCCCAGGCCTTTGTCCAACACCAAATGCATGTCACTGTGAAAGTAGTTGAGATCGCCACCGTGGCCGATGATGCGGAGCCCATTCCGACTTTCCTCGTAAAAGCCAAATGCCATGCCATTGATAGCCGGATCCATCCCGAATTGACGGGCATGCATCATCTCCGCGGTTTGCTGCTGCAAAATGCGGGTATCGCCGTACCTGCCGTTCTGCAGATGGGCGATCATGAAGCGCGCCATATTCTCGCCGGTGGCGGATAGACTTCCGTCCGGGGCCGGTTCGGGTGGAACCAGTTCGAACGGCTTGGCATCTTCCGAAGCCACGAAGTAACCGTTTGACATCATTGGCTTGAGTGCGTCGGGCAAGGGCTGAACGAACGTCGCGCGCGTCATCCCCAGCGGCCCGAAAATATTCTGTTGGATGTATTGCTCGAATGGTAGTCCTGACACGCGCTGAACGATGTAGCCAGCAAGATCAGCCCCGTAATTTGAATACGCCGGTATCGTGCCGGGAGCATAAATCTGCTTGGGCTCGTGAGTCTTTATGAATGCCTGCAAAGAAGGTAAGTCGTCTGCCCGGTCCACGGCGAGGTCTTTGATGACCTCTTCAAACCCGGCAGTATGGGTCATTAGGTTGCGGAGCGTGACAGGGCGGCCGAAGCTGTGTGGCACGTGAAAATTCAGGTAATCGTTTATGTCACGGTCGAGGTCTAGTTTTCCCTGTTCCAGTAACTGCATGACCGCAGTCCAGGTAAGCGTTTTGGAAATGGAGCCCGGCCGGAACAAGGTTGCGTCCGGGGACACCGGTATTCTTTTCTTGACGTCGGCGTACCCGTAGCCTTTGCTGATGAGAACTCTTCCGTCCTTTACAACGACGATGACCGCTCCAGCTATGTCCTCGCGCTGAAGTTGCATCGGCACCAGGCCATCGAGAAAGGCTTCGACATCGCTGGCGGTGATTTCAGGGGCAGATTGTGCAGGGCGTGGAGAAGGATTGTAGGATCCGGTGGGTGGTTTTGGTTTCGGAACTTGAGGCCAGGCGTAGAGGCAGGAAAGCGCGAGTATGCAAGAAATGGCCGAGAAGCAACGACCGTACATCGCCATGATTGTCATCATACCGTTGCGGGGATCAAATCCCTTCGTTGCTGCGCTTGCACTGACCCCTCCGTCTCCATTAATGTGGTTGCAGTTCTACATCAGGTAGTGCACCATGTCAACGCTGAGCATCAGATGTTGCTTTTCTTCGTTGTCCGATCCGACGGGTTCAAGAACTAGGCTGGATTGATTTAGACCGGGTCAAACCTTGATGACTTCCTCACCAGCAGTAGCCTGCTCCGAACATTTAGCCAACGACACGAAGCTGCGCCAGGTGCTGCGTTTGCCTGACCTGGTGCTCCTAATCATCGGCACAGTGATTGGCTCAGGAATATTTCTGGTACCGGGCTTAGTCCTCAAAGCCGTGGGAAATTCTCTGTTAGTCGCTTTGTCAGTATGGCTGGTTGGAGGAATCCTGTCGTTGCTGGGCGCCCTCACGTATGGGGAATTGAGCGCCATGAACCCGGCAGCAGGCGGGTTGTATGTTTATATCCGCGATTGTTTCGGCCGGTTCCCCGCATTCTTGTTTGGATGGATTCTCTTTTTCGTTGTCAGTACAGGCTCGATCGCGACTCTCGCCGTTGCCTTCAGCAATTACCTTGCAGAAGTGGTCTCTCTTGCGCCCTGGACCGCGAGACTTGTGTCGGTTTCGATGATCGGCGTTATCGCGGCGGTGAATGTGCTCGGAACTCGTAGGAGCGCGAACCTGCAGAACGTAACCACCGCTCTGAAGCTAGCAGCGATTCTGGCGATTGCCGGCCTGTTGCTCTGGTCTGGCCACCGCATGCAGCTTTATTCCGCCCTACCTCCCATGTCGCTATCGTCCCGGCTCTCGGGCATCGGCCTGGCGGTCGTCAGCGTGCTTTGGGCCTATGAAGGCTGGCAGTACGCCACATTCGTCGCAGGAGAAACAGTGAATCCGCGCCGCGACTTTCCATTAGCTTTTCTGGCGGGAATCTTTACACTTATCGGCGTTTATTTTCTGGCGAACCTCGGCTATGTGGCGGCACTTGGTACCGAGGGCGCCGCCCATTCCAACCGGTTGGCTGCGACTGCACTGGCCACGGCGGTTAATCCAACTGTCGCCCGGGTGGTTGCGATTGTGATCCTGATCTCGATCTTCAGCGCAGCGCATTCGATCGCTCTGACCGCTCCACGCGTTTATTACGCGATGGCCAAGGACGGCCTCTTCTTTCATTGGCTGGCGGAAGTTCACCCACGCTTCGGCACTCCCGCATTCGCGATCCTAGCAACGGCGTTTTGGGCGTCGGTCTTGGCTGTGACCGGAACGTTCGAACAATTGCTGACCTACGTCGTCTTCGTTGGCTGGAGCTTTTACGCACTGGCCGCAGCCAGTATTTTTGTTTATCGAAAACGCGAGAGTACGGGATCTGTACGGTACAGGGTTCCAGGCTATCCGTGGACTCCGCTGATCTTCATCGCGACGGTTGCCGCATTCGTTCTGAACACAATTGCGGCGCAACCCGCCCGCGCGGCGCTCGGGATTGGAGTTGTCCTTACGGGTATTCCCGGCTACTTAATTTGGCGAAGAAGGTGAAGCAAAGATGAATGTGTTAGAGGTATCAGTGAGCGACGAAATCAGGGCCCAAGCTCACCCACGACTTTCATCGCTACGGGAAGTGAAGAGAAGCTGGATTGCTCTCTTGCAACTGTTGTTCTTGGTCGCGATTAGCCTGCCCGGCACAGCGCAGATCACCCAGCACGCGCCCGAGCGGGATGATCTGGAGCAGTTCATCCCGGCGCAGATGCGAAGTTGGAATGTGCCGGGTCTGGCGATTGCAGTCGTACAGAACGGCCGGGTGATCTATTCGCGCGGCTTCGGCCTGCGGGACGTCAAAAGCAATCTTCCGGTCACGAGCAAGACGATCTTTGCCATTGGCTCCGTCTCCAAGTCCTTCACCTCGCTTTCCATGGGAATGCTTAACGATGAGGGCAAGCTCGATTGGGATAAGCCTGTGCGGCAATACCTTCCCGAATTCCAGATGTACGACCCAGTGGCCAGCGAACGCATGACTCCGCGCGATCTGATCTCGCATCGCGTGGGAATGGCCGGCCATGACCTGCTTTGGTACAGCTCCGATTTCAGCCGCGAAGACCTGGTGCGCCGTTTACGATTCCTTCCATCCGATCATGATTTCCGCAGTGGTTACCACTACAACAACATGCTAGTCACGACCGCTGGCTATTTGATCGGCAAAGTCTCCGGCGACAGCTGGGAAGATTTCGTGCGGCACCGAATTTTCGACCCGTTGCAGATGAGTTCCAGCAATTTTTCAGTGGTCGACAACCAGAAGAGTCCTGATTTCGCCCACCCTTACCGCAAGGACGAACACAGCGGCGCGGTGTCGGAAATGCCTTTTCACGCAATGAGCGCCATTGGGCCGGCGGGCTCGATTAATTCCAATGTCGAGGATATGGCGCGATACGCGATCTTCCAACTGGGGAAAGGAAAAATAGGCGATCGCCAGCTGGTATCGGAAGCGAGTCTGAATCTGAACCATAGTCCGCAGGTGCCCATGCCGGGAGGCGCGCCTTCAAAGGAGATCGGCCCACGCAGTTACGCCATGGGCTGGGTAATTTCGTCTTACCGCGGCCACCCGCTCTGGTGGCACAACGGCGGCATCGATGGCTTCTATGCATTGCTATCGCTCCTGCCTGACCAGAATCTTGGCTTGGTGATTCTGACAAATCTGCTGGACGACGATCCTGTCCCGGAAATTGTTCAGTATCACATTTACGACCATCTGCTTGGCCTCGACTCGGTCGATTGGGCCAAACACTTCCAGGAGCTGGAGGCTAAACAGAAGACTGCCGAAGAAGAAGAAAATAAGAAAGAGCTTTCCAAGCGCACGCCTAACACGCATCCATCGCATGAATTGAAAGACTACGCCGGGCGTTACGAGAATCCCGGCTATGGTGTTATCACGATTCAGCTATCGGACGATGGTTTTAGCGCTGCTCTCAATCAGCTGTCGTTTCCGCTGCATCACTATGAGTACGACGTTTTCGACGCTCCCCCCAACTCCGCCGGGGCTGTCGATATCGGCAAGCTGCGGTTTCTGACCAATATGAGTGGGGACATCGACGGCATTGCAGCGCCATTCGAGCCGGATGCGCCGGAAATCATCTTTACTCGGGTGCCTGAGAAAACACCGCAGGAAAAGAAATAAATCATGATCAACCGAAAGCTCTGCATGCGAGGCGCGAATCGACTCCAAAACATTCTGGTTAGCGCCGCTGTTCCTGTGCTCTTCCTGACCGCGGCTCTAAACGCACAGATTCAGGCTAACATTCCGCCGCGAACCGATTACGCTCCACTTGCCAACACACTCGAATCCTTGATCCGCCAGGAAATGGCTGATAAGGATCTGCCCGCATTCTCGATTGCGCTGGTCGATGGGCACGAGGTCGTGTGGGCGCAGGGTTTCGGTTATCAGGATCCCGAACACAAAATTCCGGCTACCGCTCACACCGTCTATCGCGTCGGCTCCGTATCGAAATTGTTCACTGATATCGGAATCATGCAGATGGTGGAAGCGGGGAAGATCAGCCTTGATACCCCTGTAAGCCAATACATTCCGGATTTTCACCCGCAGAATCCGTTCTCAGACCCGATCACTTTAAGAGAATTGATGTCCCACCGTTCTGGATTGCTGCGCGAGCCGCCGGTGGGCAACTACTTTGATCCGAGCGAGCCAACGCTCGAAGCTACGGTACGCAGTATGAACTCGACGGAACTCGTTTACGACCCCGGAACACATCTGAAGTATTCAAACGCAGGCATTGCCGTCGTCGGCTACACGCTCCAAGAACTGAATCACCAGTCCTTCCCCCAATATCTGAAGCAAGCTGTGCTCGCTCCGCTCGGGATGCACGAGAGCTCCTTTGCTCCCGAACCTGACCTGACCCGCAATCTTGCCAAAGCCTACATGTGGACCTACGACGGGCTAAAGTTTCCCGCCCCCACCTTCGAGTTGGGGTTGGCGCCCGCAGGTTGCATGTACTCGACCGTGACTGATCTGGCTCAGTTCCTCATGGTGCTTTTCGATCGCGGCCGTGGTCCGAAGGCGCAAGTCCTCAAACGCGAAACCCTGGAGCAGATGTGGACGCCCCAGTTCGCGACCCCACGACAAAAGAGGGGCTATGGTCTGGGGTTCGCAGTGTCAGAACTGGACGGTCATCGCGTGATCGGACACGGTGGCGCGATCTACGGCTTCGCCACAGAAGTGGTCGGTTTGCCGGAAGATAAGCTCGGCGTGGTGACGGCAACCACCACGGATGCCGCGAACGCGGTCACCAACTCGGTTGCCCGGCATGCTTTGCAGCTGATGCTTGCCTTGCGATCCGGTAAGACTCTTCCCCCGTTCGAAACTGCGAAACCTGTACCCCCTGAACTCGCTCGCAAGCTCGCAGCCCGCTATGGCGAAGGGGATGACGCGGTGGATCTGATGGAGCGCGAGAGTACGCTGCACATGCTTACGATCCGGGGCGGATTCGAGTCCGAGTTGCGGATGTTGGGAGATGCGCTGGTGGCCGATGGCCGACTCGATGAGAACTTTGAAACAACAATTGTCCCGGTGGATGCCGGTATTCGCATCGGCGACAAGCTCCTCAAGCGGGTGGAACCACCGCAGCCTGCACCAGCCCCAGGCCAATTTGATGGATTGATCGGGCAGTATGGATGGGACCACGATGTGCTATACGTCACGGAGAACGATGGAAAGCTTAATATTCTGATCGAGTGGTTCGAGCACGATCCGCTGCAACAGCAATCCGGGGATGTTTTCAAGTTCCCCGAACACGGTTTGTATGAAGGCGAGAGCGCTGCCTTCACTCGCGATGCGAGCGGTCGAGCAACAGAAGTCAAGATTGGCGCAGTCATTTTCAAACGCCGCGAGATAGCGACTGGGCTTCAGGTTCATCCCAGCGAACCGATAGCGGAGCTGCGGCGGCAGGCGCTTGCGGCGAAGCCGCCGGAAGAGAGCGCGGCTTTGCGGCCTCCCGACTTGGTCGATCTGACCACCTTAGACCCCGGCATAAAGCTTGATATTGGGTATGCAACGCCGAATAACTTTCTGGGCACACCCATCTACGAAGAAGCAAAAGCGTTCCTGCAACGACCCGCGGCTGACGCATTGGCGAGGGTTGCGCAAAAGCTCCGGCCACTGGGATATGGATTGCTCATTCACGACGCCTACCGTCCCTGGTATGTCACTAAGATCTTTTGGGATGCGACACCGCAGGACAAGAAAATCTTTGTAGCGGATCCTCAGCAAGGTTCGCGTCATAACCGGGGCTGCGCCATCGATCTCACGCTCTACGACCTCAAGACTGGAACGCCTGTGGTTATGACCGGCCGCTACGACGAAATGTCGGAGCGGTCCTATGCGTTTTACCCGGGCGGAACATCGTTGCAACGTTGGCATCGCGCTCTGCTTCGCAATGCTATGGAGGCGGAAGGCTTCGCTGTTTATCAGTACGAGTGGTGGCACTTCGACTATCAGGAATGGCAGCAATATCCGATTCTGAATCTCACTTTCGAGCAGTTATCGCATTCTCGCCGAACTGCTGAGAGACCGGAAGCACATTGATTGGAGTTTTATGACAATTGAAACAATCGTGCTACGCGAACTTCGAATGCGCCTCAAGGCACCCTTTGAAACCAGCTTCGGCGTGACCCAGGCTCGCAGGATTCTTCTGGTCGAGGTGGTTGTCGATGGCGTCAGGGGCTGGGGAGAAGTTACTACCACCGAAAGCCCTTCTTACAATTCCGAGACCACCGACACGGCCTGGCACATCATTTCAGACTTCATCGCGCCCCGATTGCTAGGCAAGAGCCTGAGTAAAGCCGGCGATGCGGCGGCATTGTTATCTGCGATCCGGGGACACCAGATGGCCAAAGCGGGCGTTGAGAATGCGGTTTGGGATGCGGAAGCGCAACTGCAAAACATTCCCCTTTCGAAGCTGCTCGGCGGAACTTTGCAGGAGATTGCCTGTGGGGTTTCTTTGGGCATTCGCGAAAATTCAGAATCGCTGACCCGAAAAGTAGAGGAAGAACTCGAAAACGGATACCAACGGATCAAGCTCAAAATCAAGCCCGGCAAAGACTTGGATTTTGTCGCCGCGGTTCGAAAGGAATTTCCTGACATCCTTTTGTCCGTTGACGCAAACTCGGCCTACGATCTAAAAGATGCGAGCCACCTGAAAGAACTCGACCAGTTCAATCTGCTGATGATGGAGCAACCGCTGCAGTGGGACGATATTCACGCTCACGCCAAACTTCAGTCGCAGATTCGCACCGCAATTTGCCTTGACGAGTGCATCAACAACGCCGCGCACGCCGAGGCGGCCATCGAAATGGGCGCATGTCGCATCATCAACATCAAATTAGGCCGAGTTGGCGGACACAGCTCGGCCCGCCAGGTACACGATGTTTGCCAACAACATTCATTACCGGTGTGGTGCGGCGGAATGCTGGAAGCCGGTATCGGGCGGGCTCACAACATCGCAATGTCCACACTACCGAATTTCACTTTGCCGGGAGACGTTTCCGCCAGTCAACGCTACTGGGATGAAGACATTATTGAGCCCGAGGTTGAAGTCAGTCCACGTGGAACTATCCAGATTCCCACACGCCCCGGGCTTGGCTTTACGGTGAAACGCAAGCTAGTGGATCAACTCACAGTTCGTACCAGGGATTGGAAAGCCGAAATGGTGGCGCAGGCATAAGCTAGTTTTATTGGAAACTGTCTTCGGAAGGGACCGCGTCAACCAATGGAAATGTCGCTTGCGAAAATTGGCGTCATCAGCGCTACCTTGTTCATTCTCTATTTGGCTCCGGTAGCAATTGCGCAAGAGAATCAGAGCAATACTTATGACGTCATCATTAAGAATGGAAAGATCATTGATGGCTCGGGCAATCCCTGGGTTTCAGGAGACGTAGCGATTCTTGGTGATCGCATCGCAAAGATAGGGAAGTTGAATGGTACAAACGCCAGGCGAATCATCGATGCCCACAATCTGGTCGTCGCGCCTGGCTTCATCGATATGCTTGGGCAATCCGAGATGGCTCTGCTCATCGATAACCGCTCGTTGAGCAAATTGTCACAGGGCATCACCAGCGAAATCACCGGCGAAGGAAATTCCATCGCTCCGCAGAATGCACTTACGCTTTCCGATCTGCAACCTGAACTCGATCACTACCATTTAACTGTGGACTGGACCAGACTGGATGGTTATTTCGCTCGCCTGGAAAAATCCGGCACTCCATTGAACATCGGCACCTATGTCGGCGCGGCGCAGGCAAGGGAGGCAGTTCTGGGTGATGTTGACCGAGCCCCCACTCCTGAAGAGCTCGATAAGATGAAAGCTCTTGTCGCGGAGGCAATGCAGCAAGGTGCATTCGGCGTCTCGACCGCACTGATTTATCCTCCGGGACACTATGCCAAGACGGAAGAGTTGATCGAACTGGCCAAAGTCGCCGGTCATTACGGCGGAATTTATGCGACTCACATGCGCAGCGAGGGCCAGAGCGAAACTGCCGCTCTGGACGAGGCGCTGAGGATTGGCCGCGAAGGTCGTTTGCCGGTCGAGATCTTTCATTTGAAGGTGATTGGAAAACCGCGCTGGGGCACGATGCCGAAGATCGCTCGAACGATTCAGGCCGCACGCGACTCCGGCCAGGACGTCTTCGCTGACATGTATCCGTATGTTGCGGGCGGAACGGCGCTAGCTTCGAGCTTGCCGCCGTGGGTGGCCGACGGCGGTGCCGAAAAGCTACTCGAGCGACTAAAAGATCTTGCCACTCGCGCCAGGATCAAGCAGGAAATGGCCACCGAACATCCAAATTGGGAGAACCTTTATCTTGGCAGTGGCGGCGCTTCCGGAGTCATCGTATCTGGTGTTGTGAATCCCGATCTTAAGAAATACGACGGCAAGACGCTGGCTCAGGTCGCGAAAGAACAGGGAAAAGAACCGCTGGACGCCCTTATGGATCTTGTTATCGCGGACAAGGCCCAAACGGGGGCAATCTACTTCATCGCAAGCGAGAACGATCTGCGCTGTGGGCTGCAGCAGCCTTGGACCAGTATAGGCCTTGACGGCAGCGAAACCTCTCTCGATGGTCCCTTGTTCGATCCCCACAGCCACCCTCGTGCTTTTGGATCGATGCCGCGCTTTCTCGGCCATTACGTGCGGGAGGAGCATCTCCTTCCCCTGGAACAGGCCGTCCGCAAAATTACCTCTCTTCCTGCGCAGCGCGAACGTTTGCGAGATCGCGGACTCTTGAGGGAAGGCTTCTTCGCCGATATCACCATTTTCGATCCGGCTACCATTATCGATAAAGCAACGTACGAGAATCCGGCTGAAATCTCCGAGGGCGTGAAGTTTGTTTTCGTCAATGGAAAACTGGAATATGAAGGTGGGAAGCTGACTGGAACGAACGCGGGCAGGATTCTACGCGGGCCGGGTTGGAAACGTTCCGAAATGACCTCCATCGGAACGCAAAATTAGAGTTGTCTCTTACTCTTCGTTTCCCGAGGTTCTCTTGCCCGACTTCGCCGGAGTTGGCGTATACCAACGCGACCTGAATTCTTGCTCTTTTCGCCGCAACGCCGCCAAAGAGCGCTGCGGATGAAGCTGCGAACACGCCACCAGCAAGGCATTGATGGCAGAAACTACCGCTACGTAGGAACCGTGGAAGGACGGACTGGAGACCGAAGTTATCCAGGAGACGTCAGAAAAACGGGCGATGGGACTCTTCTCGCTGTCGGTAAATCCGACAGTCGGAACGCCATTGCCATGAGCCCGCATGACTGAATCCACCGTATCTTGAAGGCAGCGGCCAAAACTGATGGCAATGAGTACATCTTTCGGACCCAAAAGAAGAATTTTCTGCTGCAAGTTGCCCGCAGATCCTGCGGGTGCCTCCGCATCGTAGCCGACCGATACCAGCCCATAGGCCAGAAGATTCGAGAGCGAAGCAGCGAAATCGATGCCGACGACCATGATGCGGCGTGCCCGGTCGATGCGCTTGGCAATTTCCACCACTTGCTTCACATCCAACTGAGAACGCAGAGCGTTGAGATTCTGTACGTCAGTCTCCAGAGTGTGTTCAATATGGTTGGCAACGCTGCGTTTGTCGCGCACCGCTGATTTCATCACCGCGTAGGGAGTAATGCGCGTCACAAAATGTGATCGTAGGTCGGCTGCAAATTCCCCATAGCGCTTATAACCCAGCGCCTGAACAGTGCGGACTATCGTGGTTGGATCTAGATCGTATCTCTTGGCCAAAGCCCGGGAGGAAAGAAAGTAAGTCTCTTCGGCATGATCCAGAATGTTGCGAAGCAGCTCCTGACGGCTGGCGTTGAGATTCGGCTCGGCTTGCGCAAAGCGAGCTTCCAGCGCCGTAAGCCACGGCTTTCGCTCATCGTCGGCGCTGATCATTCCACGTCCGTCTGCACCCGGTCTTATGGAACTGATCTGCGTCAAGCGCTGACTCCTGGACCTTAACGAGAGCATGAACGCAGTATAGCGTAATGAGCCGACCCTCCCTGCGCCACTTTGGGACGTGGGCGCTGCCACAAGCGGGTTCGGACCTGTTATTGGTTCGCCGAGACGTCCAGGGTCTCAAGACGGTTCTTAGTGGCCAATCTCTCCAACCAGCGCACCGAGTCTAGCGATGCTGAGTCTCGAATATGCTGGTGCCTCCGGCGCCGCGCGCGACCAGGACGGGTCTAGAGAATCTCAAAGACTTCGGTTCAGGCAACAGAGGCGGTTGTCGCTCGCGTGGGTGGAGTACCGGAAAGGCTGCGGGAAGCGTTCAAGCAATTTGTCGTATCATCTCACGGACGGAGGGCGATTCAGTTCGTCCACTGTAAGGATGTGTGATGAAGATTGGCTTATTCGCAATCAATTACGGCACTTGCGGCGATCCCTCTTCTGCGGTTCAGGTCGCGCAGGCCGCCGAGGCTGCGGGCTTCGAATCGGTCTGGACAGGCGAGCACATCGTACTGCCCGACCCAATGCTTCCTTCGTTTCTGCTTGCTCCTGAGATGCCGATGTTAGACACCGTCGTGTCGTTGACCTGGATCGCGGCTCATACAAAGCGCCTGCGCATCGCAAGCGGCATTATCGTTTTACCTCAACGGAACCCTTTGCTTCTCGCCAAGGAGTTGGCGAGTGTTGATGTCGTTTCCGGGGGTCGCCTCATTGTTGGTCTGGGTGCCGGCTGGCTGGAACCCGAATTCAAAGCGCTCGGAGTCCCGATGCAAGGACGCGGAGAGAAGATGGATGACATTCTCCGTGCTATGCGAGCAATTTGGACTATGGAAAAGCCCGAGCACCATGGCCCCACCGCGTCCTTCAGCAATGTTGCCGCATATCCTCGTCCGATCCAGCGTCCCATGCCGCCGGTGGTGATCGGTGGCGAAAGCCCGGCTGCATTGCGACGCGCCATCACGATGGGCAATGGCTGGTATGGTTTCGGGCTTACGGCGGAGGAAACGAAAAAGCACATAGAAGGTTTGAAACAGGCAGGCGAGCAGAATGGGCGCCCCGCCGAACTGGGCGAACTGGAAATCACTGTGACTCCGGTCGGCGGCTTTGACAGGCGCAGCGTCGAAGCTTATGCCGCTGCTGGAGTTCACCGTCTTGTCGTCCTGCCTAGACCCGACGCGAGTCGCGATACGCGTCACAATCCTGTGCCTCTCGATGACATCCTCCGCAGTATCGAGACCGTGAGTGAGATCGTCGGAGTGGGGTGAGCCTAGGAGAGAGAAATCGGTTCTCCTTGAATGATCCGACTCGGCGGGGTGCCTCTTTCCTCTCTTGAAACAGGAATTCGCGGCCCGAGCTTAGGAGGTCGCCGGACGACCGCTTGGCGATGTTGCTCAGCAAAGACGGGACCATTGCTGACCGCGCCGACGGCTGCGGCCCGATCAAATGCCACGGCGTACATCACCCCAATGCTCTTTGAGATATTCTGCAACGAGCCGCCGGTAACAATGGTGCGGTTTTTCCTCGCTGCATAACAGACAACCCCCGTCCAGGAGTTCACGCGAGGTGTCTTCCCACGCCCGCTGCTCATCAACGTGTGCCGGGGTGACGCCAACATCGAGACGGTGCTGGCCGACATCATGGCTCTCACAAAACTGAACTACGACGCTTGCAGGTTTGGCGGCGGTTCCCCGGTCACTCTCCGCTTTGCGGACGCGGTGGGAGGAATTCTGACAGCAGGCCCACTCGATTCAGACGCACCGCTGTCGTTCAAGTACTCCATCTAGTGGGCCTATATCTTTATATCGGAGACAATTCTCAGACTGACCTCTTAGGCTATTTCTTCCCTGCTCTGATCTTCGCCCAACGTGCCCGCTGAGCAGCAGCAATTCTCTTCCGACCAGCAGCGGACATCTTGCGCCGTCCAGCACTCACAGCCTTCGTCTTCCCTTTTACTGATACACCGTGCCCACCTAGCAGCGCCAGAACCTGCTGCAATCGACCAATCTCAGCCCGAACATCCCTGACTATGTTTTCGATACTCAACGGCATTTCCCATGTCGCCAGATGCGACGGGACAGGATAGCATGCACAGTGCGGCCTCAGTGAAGGGGATTGCCCGGTGTTCTCGTTCTATGAGGTAGGAGAACTGCACCGTGAGCAAAAGTGAAAGATGGCGTGAAGACACGTGCGACGGACAGTCATTGATTTCCAAACTCAATGACCTTGACGATAAAGGTTATATGCCTTGGAAACTACTGCCCTTTGAGGCACAAGACCCACAGGTTGCTGTAGAGTTCAACCGAAAGATGTTTCGCATACTATCCTTCAAGCAAAAATAGATGCCCAACGATGTAAGACGCAGTACCCGCCTGTCATTACAGATTCCGGTTGTAATCACCTGTCTTGATCCATCCCTCGATTTTCGTGAGGAATGCAAGACTGTAGTTGTCAACGCTCATGGTTGCGGCGTTATTCTCCACGAGCGGCTTCAAAATGAAACTCCGGTGACCGTGAAACTGGTCTCAAATGGCCGGAGTAAGAAGGGTCGAATTGTACTTGCCATCCCAGTCATTGACGATATTTCATGGCTGCTGGGATTGGACTTTGACAGCCCGGAGAACTTCTGGGGAATCGAAACTCCCCCGGCAGATTGGTGCGTCTGAAAGGGAAACTCCCGCCCCAAGTTTCAATCCGGGAACGAAACTAATCCGCCATAGTGGACGCTCGACGGATAAAATGAAATTTCCATGACCGACACGATTACCAAAGCCGATAGCTTTCTTTCCAGCATTCAGCCCGTTGACGATTTAACTGACGATGAACTTCGAGCCAAAGCTCGCTTGGCTTCGGGGCGGGAGCCGAAAGTATTCGTCACCCCCTCGACTGGCGAGCCGAAGGAATTCGACTATTGTTTTGATGACGGTTCGATTTTCAATGTTGACTTC
>WNFM01072471.1_pt1 | contig 30251 bp, 21 predicted proteins | sample 5400271 | NCBI WGS metagenome assembly WNFM01 (sample SAMN13153352, study PRJNA577476) | soil metagenome | isolation source: 60 cm saprolite on Douglas fir-dominated hillslope | place: USA:California | collected 2013-09-17 | reverse complement strand
GCCCGGACTGTGGGACCAGCCTGCAGCGCGACCACAACGCCGCCCTGAACATAGAGAGGGCCGGGCTGGCCCTTCGGGGAGCCGTGGCGTAGGCTGCGGCGGAGAACCGAGCATCTCCCGGCTTGAGCCGGGGGGAGTGTCAAGCGAAGAAACTGTTGCCTGGCAAGTGAGGGGCCCTGGCACGGGACATCGGTACCGGCGAGCTCCCTGCCTTCTGTTCTGGGCGGTGCACCTCGCATGCCGCGGCGGCGAGCAAGCAACGCCGAGCCGCGCGCATGTGGTATAATGCTTCACTGTGCGGTCCGGTAGAACACGGCTGAGTGGGCGCGGCTCTACTGCCCCAATCCTCTTGCGTTCGGGCAGCGGATTCACGGTAGTAGGGCAGGTGACCACCCCGGAAGACGACCCCAACCGCGTGGTAACTGGTGGGTTCCGCGCCGGACGTAGCCTGCATTGCCGTTGGGGTGTGGCCAAGTGGTAAGGCAGTGGACTTTGGATCCACGATCCCAGGTTCGAATCCTGGCACCCCAGCCACTGATCTGCCGGCAGGAGATGTCGGGCGCGCCCGGCCAGCTGACATCGGGTAGGCCAGCGCGCGAACAGTGCGGGACGTAAGGGAGAGACGGTAGGCGTTATGGCTGCTGTGGCCGTCGTGCTGGCGGCAGGAAAAAGCACACGCATGCGTTCCCGCTTACCCAAGCCTGCGCACCTCGTTGGCGGGCGTCCTATGTTGGCGCACGTGTTATCGGCTGCGGCTACCGCGCTCCAAGCGCCTGATGAATCGCCTTCCGACGCGGAGCCTCCGCGTGGCGCTGCGGAGGACCATAAAGCGCGCCTCGTGGTCGTGCTCGGGCATGAGTCGGCGCGCGTGCTCCAGGCCCTGGCCACCGTCCCAGACCTCCCTCCATATCGCGTCGCTTTGCAACCCGCGCAGCGCGGCACTGGCGATGCGGTGCGTGCTGCTATGCCGTTGCTGACGGCTGCCACCTCGGCGAGCCCGTCGAGTGTGCTCGTGCTGTATGGCGACACGCCGCTGGTGCGGGCGGACACGTTGCGCACCCTGCTGGCGTTGCATCAGCGCACCGGCGCCGCGGTGACCTTCTTAACGGGCGAGGCCAGCCAACCGAGCGGGTACGGCCGGGTGCTGCGAGGACCTGATGGAGAGGTTCTCGGCATCGTCGAGGAGGGTCACGCGACTGACGAGCAGCGACGCGTCACCGAGGTCAATTCGGGCATCTATTGCTTCGCCGCCGAGTGGCTCTGGTCACGGTTGGACCGGTTGCGCCCTCACGACTCAGGCGAATACTATTTGACCGACCTGGTCGATCTGGCGGTGCACGAAGGACGCACCGTCGCCACCGTAGCGGCCTCCATGAGTGAGACCGCGGGAGTCAACGACCGGCTGCAGCTCGCGGAAGCCGAGGCGTACTTGCGGCGCCGCACGCTTGAAGACCTTATGCGGTCGGGGGTGACGGTGATCGACCCGACCACGACGTATGTGGACAGCACGGTGCGTGTCGGCGTCGATACGGTGCTGCATCCCTTCACGACGCTGCAAGGCGCCACGCGGATCGGTGCAGACTGCGCGATCGGACCGCATAGCGTCGTGCGCGACAGCGCCATCGGCGACAACTGTCTGGTGGTCGGCTCGTGGCTTGAAGAGGCCACTATGGATCCGGGCTCACGCGTCGGCCCCATGAGCCGTCTGCGGCCTGGTGCGCACCTGGCGACCGGTGCGCACGTCGGCAACTTTGCCGAAGTCAAGAACGCCACATTTGGTGCGCACGTGCAAATGCACCACTTCAGCTACGCTGGCGACGCCTCGATCGGCGCCTTCACCAATGTTGGGGCGGGAACCATCACCTGTAATTTTGATGGAGCGCGCAAGCATCACACTGAGGTGGGCGAGGATGTCTTTCTGGGCTCCGACACGCTGCTCATCGCACCGGTCACGCTTGGCGACGGCGCGCGCACCGGAGCCGGCGCGGTCGTGCGGCATGACGTGCCGCCAGGTGGCGTGGCCGTTGGGGTGCCGGCGCGAGTGATCCGCCATGAAGAGCATCCGAGAACCCGCAGATTGCCTACCATCGACCCGGCGCAGGTGCCGCCAGTGGCGACGCCGGCAGCATTACCGGAATCTCTGAGCGTTACCGCGGCACCCGATGGGGAGCCGACGAGCAACACTGAACAGAATCCGGAATCAACGATCCCCTCGCAGCACGGCATTGCTCAAGCACCGAGCAAGGCGGCAGAGCATCAAGAGGGGAAGGAGTTACGACTGGATGGATAGCTCACCTTGGCCAGGTCCGCTGGCGTCGTTGTGGGCGCTGCGCCCGGCGATGCCAACCCAACACGGGTTCACCGGAACTGACGGATGGAGGCTCATCGCGCTCCTCACCGTCCTGGTGATAGCGGCCCTGGCCTCGGCCTCGGAGACAGCTCTTACCTCAGTGCCGCGCATTCGGATTCGCAATAAATCAGCAGGTGGCGACGAACGCGCGCAGCTTATCGAACGTTTGCTGCGTGAGCCTAATACCTTTCTGACGACGATCTTGATCATCAACAGCGTCGCCCTCATCGTCGCGTCCACGCTCTCGGCGTTGATCGCGCTCGATGTCTTCGCCAACTGGGCTGAAGTGATCTCGACCGTGTTGATCTCTCTGGTGGTGCTGATCTTTTGCGAGATCACCCCCAAGACGGCGGCCGTGCAGAATTCAGAGCGCTGGGCGCGTGCGCTCGTGCGACCGGTGTATTACGCCTCACTCGCGCTGGGGCCGCTGGTGAGTGCGCTCACACTCATCACTGGTGGGCTGGTGCGCACCTTTGGGGGGCAACCGCGCGTCCGCGGCCCATTCGTGACAGAGGAAGAGCTCCGGCTGCTCATCGAGGTCGGTGAACAAGAGGGCGTTCTCGAAGAGAGCGAGCGCGACATCATTCACAACGTCTTCGAGCTGAGCGAAACAACCGTGCGCGAAGTCATGGTGCCCCGCATCGATATGGTGACCATCGAGGCGAGCGCCAGCGTGGACAGCGCGGTAAACCTCATCTTGCAAGGCGGACAATCGCGCATTCCAGTGTACAGCGGCTCGATCGACAACATCATCGGCGTGCTGTACGCCAAAGATCTCCTCCGCGAGCTGGCGAGCAGACAGTGTTCCAGCACCGTGGGGGCGCTCGTGCGCCCAGCGTATTTCGTGCCAGAGACCAAGCGCGCGGACGATCTGCTGCGTGAGCTCAAGCAGCAACGTGTCCACATGGCCATCGTGACCGACGAGTATGGACAAGTGGCCGGTCTGGTGACCATCGAAGACTTGGTCGAGGAAATCATCGGCGATATTCAAGATGAGTATGATCGCGAGGAAGTCCTCTACGAGAAGCTCAGCCCGGACGAGTACATCGTCGATGCCAAGATCAGCATTGATGACTTCAATGAACTGGTGGACGCGCACCTGGCCTCCGAGGACTATGATACCTTGGCGGGCCTCGTGTATTCACAGCTCGACAAGATTCCGTCGATTGGCAACATGGTAGAGGCCGACGGACTCCGGTTCACCGTCCTGGCGACGAAGGGCCGGCGCGTGACCAAGGTCAAGGTCGTGCGCGTACATCCGGACGCGCTCCCACCTGCGGGCGAGCAAGAGGCCCGCAAGCAGCTGCCAGCCTCCACGGGTACGCCGCCCGCTAAACCAGCGCAGACCCCCGATCCAGCGGTCTCCAGCGCTCCGGCGTTGCCGCCTCCAGCGGCCGAGCCGGAGCCCGTATCGGAGGCAGCGGACGACACGACACGATCGGTCGAGGTTACCGAGGAGCATCGGCCCGTGACCGCGCATGATCCCGTAACCGGCGACCAGCTCCCGCACAACGCTGGCACCCCGCCGCCCGCGTCGCCTCCTCCGCAGCGCGCTGCAGCGGATCGAGCGCATAGTGACCCAGCTGCTGACATACGCCCTCGCGCGACGCGCTCGCGCGCGCTGAAGGCCACGTACAATCATGGCAGCTCGCAGATGCGCCGTCGGGGCGCCTAGCAGCGCCATGCCTCGCTACACCTCACCGCGATTGGCTGCGCTTGGTCCTGCGCTTGCCGCCGAAAGGGGCTTTGGTCAGCACTCCATCCAGGCTCTGCCACCCCCAGTCGATGCCTACCAACTCGTCAAACGCCCAGCACCACATTCACACCATCAAAAGAGGGGTGCCGCATGGACCACACACGTATCACGACTCCGTTCGGGGCGGAATCCACCGCCTCCGACGTCATTGCCGGTATCGATCTCGGGGGCAAATGCGCCATCGTCACCGGCGGCGCGTCCGGCATCGGCCTGGAGACCGCCCGCGCCCTAGGTGACCTTGGCGGTGCGCAACGTCGAGGCCGGACAGCGCGCCGCCGCCGACCTCAGCGCGAGCACCGGCAACCAGCAGGTCCTCGTCGCGCCGCTCGACCTCGCTGACCAGTCGTCGATCGCGGCGTTCGTCGCCAACTGGAAGGGGCCGCTGCACATCCTGGTGGACAACGCGGGCATCATGGCTTCGCCAAAGATGCGGACCCCGGAGGGCTGGGAGCTGCAGTTCGCTACGAACCATCTGGGCCACTTCGCCTTGACGACCGGCCTGCACGACGCCCTGGCGGCGGCCGGAGGGGCGCGGGTGGTCGTGGTGAGTTCGGTCGGGCATCTCAACGGCGAGGTCCTGTTCGACGACATCCACTTCGAACGCCACCCCTACGACCCATGGAAGGCCTACAGCCAGTCCAAGACGGCGAACGTCTTGTTCGCCGTCGAGGCGGCCCAGCGCTGGGCCGCCGACAAGATGACTGTGAATGCGCTGACGCCCGGTCGCATTCGCACCAACCTGATGCGCTTTATCGGCAACGAGCAAACCGCGAACGCTCCCGCCTCATTCGAGGCGACGAGCACGACCATCCAGTGGAAAACAGTCGAGCAGGGCGCCGCAACGTCGGTGCTGCTCGCCGCCTCACCGCTGGTTGCAGGGGTTACCGGCCGCTACTTCGCGGACTGCAATGAGGCCGAGCCCCAAGAGCCCGGGATCCGCCGCGGGGTCGCCGCCTACGCGGTCGACCCCGAGAAGGCCGCACGGCTGTGGCAGATCTCCGTCGACACGCTCGCCCGCTCACGGCGGCGATGAACTCGGCTGATCCTCTGACGGGGCACGGGCGCACAGCTGACGAGCGATCCATCGCACGAGACCATCTCGTGAGGAACTGCGGCCGGTGGCCGCTACCCGCGTCCGGCAACCGGCAGGCGCTCGACCGCGGGCACGACCTGCTCGCGCAAGAGGTCAAAGACTTCCGGCTCGTCCACGTTTGGCAGCGTGATGATCACGTGATCGAAGCCCAGCTCCCCCAGGTGCGCGAACGCATCGATCGCCTGTGCCGCGGTCACTGTCCCGGCACGCCCATCCTGGCTGAGGCGCAGGTTTTCAAGCGCCACCGTCTTCTCGATGGCCGCATAGGGGCGTCCCAGTCGCTCGCAGTGGCCGCGCAGCACGTTCAGCTTGTGCTGGAGCACGTCGTCGCCCAGGCGCGCGAGGAGGTTGCACGCGTCCGCGTACTGCGCCACCAGCCGCAGCGTCTTCTGCTCGCCACCGCCGCCGATGAGAATGGGCGGGTGCGGCCGGCTGATGGACTGCGGCACGTTCAGGGTACGCTCGAGGTGATAGTACTTCCCCGCGAACGGCTCCGCCGTGTCCAGCTTGCCCGCGTCGCTCCACAGCTGCAGCGCGATCTGCAGGGTCTCTTCCAGCCGCTCGAACCGTTCCGCCACCGGCGGGAAAGGCACGCCCAGCCCCCGATGCTCCTGCTCGTTCCACGCCGCGCCGATGCCAAGATACGCGCGCCCGCCGGAGAGCACGTCGAGCGTCGTCACGGTCTTGACCAGGATGCCTGGGTAGCGGTACGTCACCCCGGTCACCAGCGTGCCCAGCTTGATGCGCCGTGTCCGCGCCGCGGCGAAGGCCAGCGCCGAGTAGCCCTCCAGCATGTCGGTATCCACTGGACCCACGTTGGGAATCTGGAAGAAATGGTCCATGACCCACAGACTGGAGAGGCCAGCGCCCTCCGCCCGCTCCGCGATGGCCCCGAAGGTGTCCCCAAGGTGCCGTAGCCCGCCGGGCCAGGTGAAGTTCGCGACCTCTACACCGATGCGCATCGTGGTGACTCCTTACAGCGTGAGGCCTCCTGCCGCATGTACCGCTCCCGACCTACTCGTGGCCACACCAAGAGTGTGACGGAAGAAGCTCACAACAGCGCTACCCCACGTGACACGGCGCTTACGCTTGCTGTGCCCTCGGCTCACGCCAGATGAAGCGTTCCGCCTGCTCGATCACGGTTGATGGGTTACTGTGCCTGGCCCGATGTGGCCGGTGCTTCTTCACGCGCGCGGGCCGCACGCACCGCAGGCAGCTCCTGACGGCCACGCTCCTCCAGCTCGCCAACCCACTCGCGCTCGTGGGTCTCGAGATGCTCGACGATAGTCCGGGCGACGATGTAGTTGCGATACCACTTCTTATTGGCGGGAATGACGTTCCACGGCGCCCACTCGGCCGCGCAACGCCCCAGAGCATCTTCGTAGGCCGGGATGTAGGCGTCCCAATACTGGCGCTCGATCCAGTCGGCGGCGGAGAGTTTCCAGGCCTTGTCTTTGTCGCGCTCGCGATCAAGGAGGCGCCGCTTCTGCTCCTCCTTCGAGATGTGCAGGAAGAACTTGAGGATGATCGTGTCGTTCTGGGCCAGCATGTGCTCGAAATGATTGATCTGCGCGTACCGTTTGCGCCAGACGCCTGGCGGGACAAGATTGTGTACGCGCGCGACGAGCACGTCCTCATAGTGCGAGCGATTGAAGATCGCCATCATGCCGCGGGCAGGTGCCCGGCGGTGGACGCGCCAGAGGAAGTCGTGGCTGGCCTCTTCGGGTGTAGGGACCTTGAAGCTGTATGCCATGCAGCCGAGCGGGTTGATGCCCGACATGACGTGCTTGACGGTGCTGTCCTTGCCGGCAGTGTCCATGCCCTGGAGGATGACGAGGACGCTCTGGCGCTGCGCCGCGAAGAGCAGCTCCTGTAGGCGTGCCAGCCGCTGCTGCAGCGTCGGGATCTGGGCATCGGCGACACCGCGCTCCATGCCACCTGTGTCATTTGGATCGTAGTTGCTGAGGGCGATGCTCTGAGGCGCGGCGATCTTGTAGTCGTGCGGCATGAGGTCCCCCCTTGCGCTGCGCGCGGCCTTCCTCGGCCCATCTGGTGGCGTCGTCGCAATGCATGTCACCTCCAACTGTCCCACAGGGCGGGTGTGCCACACTTCCGACCGCCACCGAACCAGACAGGAAACCCTCGCCGTCTGTAGACGGCACCTTGTGAGTGCCGACCGAACAGCCACAGGTCCCACTACGCTCAGGATACATCGCGTCCAGGCCAGCATTCCAGATGTGTGCATGGGAGCTCGGTCGGAGCAGGGTCAGTGTGCCAGCTCGGCGCCACGGTGCGGTGACACGATGGCGGGGGCACTCGTGCCTGACTGGCACGATGTACCACGGAGCCCACTCGGCGCTGCAGCGGCTGATGGCATCCTCGTAGGCCGCTCGATAGTCGTCGCAATAACTGCGCTCCTGCCAGTCCGCGGGGGAGAGCTTCCAGGATTTGTCGATGTCCTTCTCGCAGGCGAGCAGGCGCCGCCGCTGCTCCTCGCTGGAGATATGGAGGAAGAACTTGACGATGAGGGTGCTGCTCTGCGCGAGCAGCTGCTCGAAATGATTGATGTGCGCGTAGCGCTGTTCCCAGATGTCGCGCGGCACGAGCTCATGCACGCGTGCGATCAGCACGTCCTCGTAGTGCGAGCGATTGAAGATCCCTATAATGCCGAGCGCGGGCGTCCGCATGTGGACGCGCCAGAGAAAGTCGTGGCGCTGCTCTTCGGGGGTTGGCACTTTGAAGCTGGTGACTTCGCAGCCCATCGGGTTGATCCCTGTCATGACGTGCTGGATGGTGCTGTCCTTGCCAGAGGTATCCATACCCTGCAGCACTATCAGCACACTCTGCCGCTGCGCCGCGTAGAGCAGCTTTTGCAGCCGCGCGAGGCGCCTGTGGTGCCGGCCAAGCTCACGGTCCGCTTCGGCGTGGCTGATCTTGCCGGTGTCGGCCGGGTCGAAGTCGTCGAGCTTGATCCGCTCCGTGCCGGTGACGACGTTGTGCTCCGCCATGCGATGCTTTCCCCCCTCTCGCACCACAGCAGAAAGTGGGCCGCACCCGCGTCGTGAATCAGCGGCGACAGGGGACGCCTGCGCAGAGCCGCCTCGCAGGCAGCGCGTGGGCCCGCGCAGGCGCAAATGGTGGTGGCGCGAAAGCCTCCAGAGCTTAGCGCTGCGCGTCCCCACTTGGTAATCTCGCGATCACCTTGGCCGGGTTGCCCAGGACAATGGTGCGCGCCGGCACGTTCTCCCGTACCACAGCGCCCGCCGCCACACAGGCACGATCGCCGATCGTGACGCCAGGGCAGATAATCGCGCGACCACCGATCCAGACATCATCGCCAATGATGACGGGGCGGGACGGAGGTATCATGTAATGGTCCACCATATCGTGATAGTTGTTATCGATGATGTTAGTGTAGGTGCCGATCAGGCAGCGCGCGCCAATCTGCACCCGCTGGTGCGCGGAAATCGAGGTGCCGTAGTTGATATGGGTTCCCGGGCCAATTGCGATGACAGCGCCGGGGTGGGCCACCAGCTCGACACGCACCGCGGTGCCCGTGAGGGAGCTGCGCTCGCCGACTGTGATCGTCCCGCGGTTCGACACCCAGACCCGACCACGCAGCCGCACGTAGCGGCCTATCCGCGTGCACTTACGCAAGGCCCACCGCGCCGCTGCGATCTCGATAAACTTCCGTGCCAGCGGCGCCAATTGATGCCAATCGCCGCGCAGCAGCGCCTGTAATTGCCGCTTTCCCTCCGGTTCGATATTCCGACTCGGCGCCTCGCCAAGAGGCTGCATGTCGGTCCATGCAGCTCTGTCCTGGGCAAGAGACGCCTGGCGATCTCCCATTCCGTTTCTCCTACTGTGCTCAACTCGCTAGATGGTCGCTGAGGGGCGCTTTCATAGTGTGTTTGCGCAGTTTGGATAGCACTGGCCTACACGAATACTGTAGTGCGTACTGTACGTAGACCGGCATGCCGATTCGGTTGTGTGATTGTTACGAAACAGTGAAGTACGTTGCTGTCTCGTGCAGTGCGGGCGATACCATCGCGTCCTGGGCGACGGTGCGCTGGGGCTGCTCCTGCTCAGCGCGGCGCCGGGGCGCGGAGATGGTAGTGGAGGCCCCAGCCGCGGGCGAGCGGCTGGATCGGCGACGATCGGTTACCCAGCAGAGTGGCGCGAGGGGTGGTAGGAGATGGCACACTCGATGCGAACCTACTGCGCACCCTGCTTCTTGCGCACGTACGCGCAGATCAGCTCGATCGTATCGAAATTCTCACGCGTCAAATCCATGTCGCCGACAGCGATCTCGAAACGCTCCTCAACGAATTGCACCAGGTTGAGAAACTTGATGGAATCGAGCGCGTTCGTGTCCATTAACGACGCATCATTGCTCAGCGGCAGCAGCTCGGGATCGGCGACGAGTTCCGTACTGATGTAGTCGTTGATAATGGCTTCCACTGACACTCCTCTACTATGATAGCAACGCTCGCTTGAGCACCTTCTGTGACCCACTCTTCGGCAGTTCCGGCAAGAACGCGATCGCGCGCGGAATCGCATAGAGAGGTAGCCGACCTTTACAATGATCCGCGATGACCTTCATGGGCAGCTCCTGCCCGTCGCGCGTCACGATGAACGCCTTTGCGGCCTCGCCAAGATCCGCGTCGGGAATACCCACGACGGCCACCTCGACCACCTCCGGCATCTCCGCCAGCACGTCTTCGATCTCTTTGCTGCTGATGCGGTGGCCCGCCGGCTTGATGAAGTCGCTCGTGCGCCCAAACAAGTAAATGAAGCTGTCTGTATCCACCCGCGCCTGATCGCCGGTGAAGAGCCTGCCGTCGCGGAAGCTCTCCTTCCCCACGTCAGGCAGCCAGTACCCTAAGGCGACACTTTCACCCTCGGCGACGATCTCGCCGATCTCGTCCGGCGCCACCGGCTCACCCTTTGGGTCGAGCACATGCAACGTCACACCGGGAACGCCGCGGCCAATCGAGCCGAGCTTGTCCACCAGGCGCTCCGGCGGCAGATACGAGAGCCGCGACGTCGCCTCCGTCTGACCGTACATGACGAAGAAGCGCACGTGCGGCAAGGCAGCGCGGAACTCCTTGATCAACGCGTTAGCCAGCCTGCCGCCGGCCTGCTGGGCGTGCCGCAGCCGCGGCAGCGACCGGCGCGCGAGGCTTGAGCGCCGCAGCAGATGCTGGTAGATGGCCGGCACACCGGCGAAACCTGTGCACGCATAGCGTTCCATGTCATTGAGAACGTCCTCAGCGAACTGACTCGCATTGTTCAGGACCATCGTCCCTCCAACGCGCAGGTGGGTATGCAGCAGCGACAAGCCGAAGCAATAGTCGAATGGCAGCAGCACCATCATGGTGTCGTCCGCGGCCAGACCGAGATACTCGATGATCGCGTCGGTGTTTGCCATGATGTTCCGGTGGGACACCATGACAGCATTGGGCTCGCCCGTCGACCCCGACGTGAACATGAGCGCGGCCAAGTCACGCTGTTCCTCGATGGCAGCAGTCGGGCCGGCGTCCCTGCCAGGCGACGCCGTCGGATGGGCGGATGCACCTGCGGCGGCTTCAGGCGTCACCAGGATGCAGCCCTCGGGCAGGTGCCCGGCGTACTGCTTGGCGCGCTGCGCATCGGCGCAGACCGCCTGGCAGCCAGTGAGCCGCGCGAGCTGCTGGAGCTTCTCAGCGCTCAGCCGCGCTGGGAACGGCGTGGCGACCGCGCCGAGCTTGAGGATGCCGAGATAGCTCGCCACCCAAAAGGGGCTGTTCTCCGCCAGAATGCCCACACGCGCGCCTTTAGTGACGCCGGCCGCGCGCAAAATGCACGCTGTGCGCTCCGCGAGCGCCATCAGCTCGCCATAGGTTGCTGCTTCGCGGCGGGCAATGATCGCCGTCTTGTTCGGTGTGGCATGGACAAGCAAATAGTCGTACAGGTTCACGTCCGCCTCGCTCGTTATTCGTACCGCCCCGGCATCGCGTCGAGCGCCTTCCCGGCAACCTGGGCCACGAACGCGACCCAGTGAGCGGCGACGCGCTGGTTCGCGAGGGCGTTGGGATGCGTATCGCCGCCATCGTCGCGGCAGTATTCCGGCCGCAGCGTGTCGGCCTCGGGCTCGCCTTCCGCAGCGGCCAGCGCATCGAAGAGGTCATATGGTAGCATGTTCGCCCGGCCGCCGCGGAATTCTGTGGACATGATCCAGCGCGCATACCGCCGTGCTCTCTGCGCCTGTTCGCTGGTCGTGAGAGTCGCACGCAGGGGCGGCGGCGTCATCGGTATGAAGAGCTTGTCGGGATGCTGGTCTATGACATCGCGGATCGCGAGATAATGACGCTTGCAGCGTTCCAAGTGCTCCTCGCTCGTGAGCGGCAGCATCGTGAAGCACGACTTGAACCCGATGACGTCGAAGTGGAGCAGGTGACTGAACGTGTTACTGGGCGGATTCGTCGCCGGGTGCGCGAACACGGCCGCCAACCCATCGGGATCGGTGTTGTCATACGGGACATGAAAGTTCGTGCCGAGCCGCTGGCCGGAGGCGTCCCGCAGCCCGTAGTGGTGGCTCACCATGCTGGGCGCTCGGCCGAGCATGCGCCGCGCGGCCTCGCGGGCCAAACGCCGTAGCCGGGGCGGGTTGTAGCCGTAATCCCACAACTCCAGGGACGGCGCCTGCGCTCTGAGCAGGCCACGGACGTTGCCCTCCTTTATCAGGTCGGCGCCCACCGAGTGATGTACGAAGATCATGCGCCTCGCGGGTCGCGCACCCTCGCGACCGGCTGGGATGCTGCTAGCGGTCTGCACTGTCTTGCTCCTCCCAGAGGCAGGCGCTGTCGCTCACCGAAACAGCCGCGTCACAGAATAGCGCGGCGAGCGCCGTGCAAGCGCGCGGCATATGGTTCGGGCTCGTCCACTGCGCGCGTTTTCATCGGCGCTGGCGCAAGTGGCGGCGTGCGCAGGAACTCCGTCGTGGCCTTCTTGCGATGGATGTCGAAGAGCGCGTTCTCAACCTGCTTGACGGTCAACTTCAGATCGCTGGCAATCTCCTCCACGGAGTGGCCCCGCTCGTCGCTCTCCCACATCGCGTCCAGCACATCAAAGGGCAGGCGATAGAAGAACTCTTCCTGTGTGCATTCGGCGCTGTACGTGTCCGTAGTGGGCTGACGCTGGCGGATCGTGGCAGGAACGCCGAGGCATTCCGCGATGTGGTAGACCTGGGTCTTGTACAGGTGATGCAGCGGCTGGAGGTCGGCCCCGCCGTCGCCGTACTTGACGAAGAAGCCGAGCTCGTGCTCATTTTTCTGCGCCGTGCCTGCCACCGCATAATTGCGGCGCTCGGCCTCGCGATAGAGCGACATCATGCGCACGCGCTGCTTCAAATTCGAGGCAGAGACGATGTCGTTGAACTCCGCGGGGCGCAGGCGGCGGCGAATTTCCTCGCCGTCAGGCTTAATCACCACCACGCTGAAGACGTTGAGCGTGGCGCCGCCGAGAAGATCCTGCGGCAAGACGATCTTCATCTTGTCTTGACCGGGAACATAACCGGGGACCGCGCGGCGCACCGCGTCGTCGCGCTGCTCGTAGCATCCGAGCGCGGCCAGCGGCGGCGTGATGTCCAGCTCGATGAGCTCCACCCCGAGGTTGGCGGCCATGTGCCGTGCGAGCACGGCGCTCTCCGGGCTGGAGTCGCGGTCGGGCATGGCGAGCGCCACAACACGGTCCGCTCCCAAAGCGCGCACCAGCAGGTGCAGCACTGTCGCGGAGTCCACGCCGCCGCTCACTCCCACAACGGCGCCATCGCGCTTGAGCGTCGTAAGGATGGCTTCTTTCGTCCAGCTCGTCAGGCGCTCGGTCTCCTGCGCGGCATCGAAGGGATAACGCATGGGATGCTCCTTGTGCGTGAGGATAGAGGGTGCGCGAGTGGTTGAGCGTGCCACGAGGTCGGCTCGCGCCGCCGGTTGACGTCCCTCGATGAACGCCTGGTGCCACAGCTGCGTGGTGATGATGCCGAAGAGCGCCATCTCGTCCATCTCGCTGACGCGAGCTCCCGTGCGCACCGTCTCGAGCAGACGCCGAGCGAGCTGCGGCACGAACAGGCCCGTCTCGCGCAACGCGCGCTCGGAGAGCAGGTCGTCCACGTAGGTGATGGTCTTCGCGCGCACGATGTCTTGGACGGGGGCGCGGTACGGCACCTTCGGACGTTGGGCGATGGTCGCGGGCAGACGCGGCTGCGCCAGCTGCCGCAGGATATATTTATCCTGCTGAAGGGTGCGCAGTTTGAACGACACCGGAAAGGAGTTCACCAGCTCGATGAGGCGGTGGTCGAGGAAAGGGAAGCGGCCTTCAACGGAATGCGCCATGGCCACGCGATCGCCCTGCGGCGCGAGCAAGTACGGCGTCATGAAGGTCATAATCTCCAGGGTCTGCGCCTGCGCCGCCCAGCCCCACTGGTCATAGGCCTGCGGGAGGTGTGCTTCGAGCTGACGGCTGAACGCGTCCGGCGTGAATTGCGCCCGTACGTCCGGCGTAAAGTAGCTCTGCAGGCTGGCCACTTTGCTCCAGCGCAGATCGTGGCTGAACGTACGCGCGTCGGGATGATCCAGCCGCTGCTGGAACGTCAGCTCCAGGCCGCGCTGCAGCGTCTCGCGGTCGGGGAGGTAGGTGTACAGGTGGCGCGTGAGGCGCCGCCGCATGGCGGAGTGGGGATCGCGCGCCATGAAGCGGCGCACTGCCGTTTCGCGGAAGAGATCGTACCTCAGCAGGAACTCGTCCGCGCCCTCCCCAGTGATGACCACCTTGAACCCATGCTGATGCACGCTTTGCGAGAGCAAGAACATCGAGACGGGGCCTGCGCGCAGCTGCGGCGCTTCGGCATGGCGTACCACCGCGGGCACGGCGGCCGCCAGCATCTCGCGATCGCACGTGAGCACGTGGTGTTGGGTGCCGAGATGTGCCGCGACCAGCTGTTGGTACGCGCGCTCGTCGTACGCCGGGTTGTCGAAAGCGATCGAGAATGTTTGGAGGTCGGTGGCATACTCCTTCGCCAGCGAGGTGGTGACCGAGGAATCGAGGCCGCCACTCAGGTAGGCGCCGACCGGCACATCGGCCATCAAGCGTACGCGTACCGCGTCATGTAGCGCAGCGTCGAAGGCGTCGAAGGCGTCGCGGTAGGACCAGGCGCGCTCGGTGAAGTCCAACTGCCAGTAGCGTTGCAGTCGCAGCTCGCGCTCACCCGCCTCGATCACGGCGTAGTGCGCGGGCAGAAACTCATGGATCCCACGGAAGGCGGTGCGACCCAGCGGCAGCGTCCAGTACGTCCAGATGGCCCCGAGCGCGGGCAGGTCAGCCGCAGCGTCAATGCCGGGTACCTGCAGCAGCGCCTTGACCTCCGACGCGAAGTAGAGGGTGTCGCCGACGAAGCTATAGAACAACGGGCAGATACCCACGCGGTCGCGGCAGAGCACCAATCGCTGGCGGCGCCCGTCGTAGAGCGCGAAGGCATACTGGCCGTTGAGTCGGGCAAAACTCTCTGGCCCCCACTCTTCATAGAGGTGCACCAGCACTTCGCAATCCGAGCCGGTGCGGAAGCGATGGCCGCGGGCGATCAAGCGCTCGCGCAGCTCGACATGATTGAAGATCTCACCGTTGGCGATGACCCAGACAGTCTCGTCCTCGTTCGTGAGCGGTTGGCGTCCGCCCTCCACATCTACGATAGAGAGGCGAGCGTGCCCGAGATGCGCTTCCGCCCCGTCATACACGCCGGTGCTCTCTGGGCCACGGTGATGCAGGGCGTCAAGCATGGCCAGGAGTGTCGGCGCGTCTCGCGCGCCGTTGAGCCAACCTGCTATGCCACACATCCGCGTGATCCCCTCTGGTCTACGGCTCGCTCTCAACTCTACCAGGAAGCGCCGCGGTGCCCGGCGAGTGAGCATGCAATCGCTTATGGGGCCTCTCGTACCTGATGAGCATAGCGGAGAGGTGAGGACAGATTCGGTAGTGCCAACGTTGAGGGCTGGTTAAGATCGTTGCGCCCTATGGATGGGGGTGAGGACTGGTCGCGGTGCGATCACCAGGTACGCCGGAAGGCGCCACACTGAGGCCGGCCGGCGACCTCGCGCAGCAGGTGGAGGAGCCGCTGCGTATTCTGCGCGGCGTCGAACCGGTTGGTGGCGGCGCCCGTCGCGGTGCGCCGGCTCTCATCTGCCACCAGTTGTGCGATCGCGGCGCGTAAGGCGATGCCGTCATGTGGGGGGATCACATAGCTGGCGGTGCCATTCTCGACAATCTCTGGAATGCCCCCAACGTTCGTTGTGACGACTGGTAGGCCGGCCGCCGTCGCCTCGCAGCGATGATACAGACTGCGCAGACCTGGATCGTTGGGGCTGAAATCGCGGTACACAATCACGTCAGGCCGTTGAGCGATGTCATCGCGTGTGACGATGTGTAGCTCACACTGGTCCGCGAAGTGATGGCGCCAGACGTCGATCAGCAGATCGCCCCCTTTGCGGGCGAAATCACCCCCACGAATAGCCGGCGCAGGCGGTCTCCGCGCGGCGGCTTCTCCACTGGTGGCGCCCAGGTCTCCACGTTCACGCCGGGCGGAATGACCCGCACCCGTTCGCGCGGCACACCATAGTCGGCGACGTACGAGCGCGCGGCCCATTCCGACCAGCACACAATCGCCGCGCTGCGCCGTGCCGCGGCGCCTACGAGGGCATCCAACGCGCGGCGCTTGAGCGTTGGTCCTGCCACCTGTGCCGCGTAGTGCTCCCCAAAACGTGCCAACAGGCGCGGCGTGCTGTCTACATCGAACACGACTGGAATATGGCGTAGCGCAGCGCTTGTGAAGAGAAACGGGAGCGTGGGCGCGACAATTTGGCTCCAAACCACATCCAACGGATGCGCCCCCAAGAGCGGGGCGGTCTCCCAGTACGTGCGCAGGGTGCTGCGTACCCGTGGTGAGAGGAGCGGCAGACGCTCGATGTTCCCGCCGTCTCGCCAGGGATGAATCTCAACGCGTGTGGCGGCAACGTCCGGCCGCGCTGCAACCACGTGACTGACATGCTCGTAGTGCGTACGAATGCCCGCCGCCATCCAGCCCACCAAGGCGAGGCAGAGGGTCGCTGTGACTGGCTCGTCAGGCGACGTGACGCCTTCAGCGGCACGAGCCGGTGGAGCATCCTGACTGCTCACTTGTGTGGTATCCTCACAGGCGTAGGCACACGCTGCCGTACGTGCGCGCTTGGGCGGTCACGCTGCGGCGCTGGCAACTACAGCAATAGCATAGGCGTTGTGACGTACAGAATAAGTAGTGGTACCGTTGTAGATGGGCATCAAGTTCTCAGCTGATGGGCAATCGGCTAGAGAGACGTATCTCTGATACTCTCCCACGTGTCGTCCGTCAGATTATGCGACTACATAGCAGCGCGGGCGACGCCACGCGCAGCCAGCGCGAGCGTTCGCATGCACAGGTTGGGTGTCGCGGCGCACGGACGGCGCAGATTCCTAAATACCTAATACACAAGGAGCTCTATGCACATGGGCCAGAGCAGCAGCACGGTGGACCTTCCACATGGAAACTGAGCACGCGCCGGTCGAAGCGGCGGGAGTGAGCGTCGCTGGGGCGCTCACATCATCCGATGCGACGTCCACGCCACACGCTGGCGCAACTGGTACCACCCTCGGACTCTCCGTCATTATTCCAGCATTCAATGAGCAGGCGACCATCGTGGAGGTCGTGCGCCGTGTGCTCGCACAACCATTGGTCGCAGAGGTGCTAGTAGTGGATGATGGGTCGTCCGACGGCACCGGTGACGCGTTACGCTGGGAAGCGTTCCCATCCAGCGTCCGCTTTCTCTCGCATCCGCAAAACCGCGGCAAAGGCGCCGCCATCCGCACCGGCGTCGCGGCGGCGAGCCAGGGCATCATTATCATTCAGGATGCGGACTTCGAGTATGACCCGGCGGACTACCCCGCTGTGCTGCAACCGATCGTCGAGGGGCGAGCCGATGTCGTCTATGGGTCGCGCTTTCTGACTCCGCGGCCCTATGCGTTCTGGCTCGATCTCGCCAATCGCTGCTTGACCGCGACTACCAACATGCTCTATGGTTCACGGCTCACCGACATGGAGACGTGCTACAAAGCGTTCCGCGCCGACATCCCAAAGCGGTGCGCATTCGCTCCGATCGCTTCGACTTCGAGCCCGAGATCACGGCCAAGATTCTGCGACGCCACTGCCGTATCGTCGAGGTGCCCATCAGCTATGAACGGCGCGGCTACGCGAGCGGCAAGAAGATCCGCCTGCGCGACGCCTTCTACGCGGTCAGAGCCCTGCTGCGGTACCGCTTCTTCGATTGAGTCTGCGCTGCGGGGATTCCAGGCGTCCGACGATGCTCTCCACCGCATCGTAACTGGGTGGCACCCCTTCTCCAACCTCTCCATGCCTACAGTAAGAGCGAAAAAGCTGAGGCGAGAGGCCCCGATCGGGAGGTCGAGGATCGTGCGTCCCCCTGAACACCTGAATCTGCCTGCGGTCGTCGTGCTGTTCTGGCTGATCGGTGCTGTCACGCGGCTGTTCGTGCGTCGGCATGGATTCGCGCTGATGAAAGCCACCGTGTCCTGGCCCTTGTTCCGTCGCCAGTTATTCACACCGAACCTCGACTACCTTGGCTGTGCACCTGGCGCGCGCTGCCTCGGGGTCGACCAGGCCGAACACGTCAGCGGCGCGCGTACGATGACGCCTCCTCGATCGGCGCACGATCCTCTGCCCACTTCGCAGCAGACGCCAGGAGTGGTCGCTTCACCGGTGGTGCCCGCCCCTGCAGGCGCGCGCGCTGCGGAGTCACCTGGCGTCGAGACGTTGGCCGCTAGCGTCGTCCTGCCGACACACGGGCGTCGCGCCTCCCTGCTCCGCGTCTTGCGAGCCCTGGGACGGCAATCCGTGTCCATGGACACCTTTGAAGTCGTGGCCATCTGCGATGGCGACGTGGACGGCTCGGTTGCCGCATGCCGCGAGCTGAGCGGCGGCGCGCAATCGAGGCGTCATGGAGGCACGCGCGCCCCTCATCGTGTTTCTCGACGACGACGTGGTTCCCGATGAGGCGCTGATCGCCACGCACATGGCCGCCCAGCGCGGGCAGGAGCGGCTAGTGACGATTGGTCCATTGCTTCCCCCCGCCGACTTCCATCTGAACGCGTGGGCCGCCTGGGAAGAACGGGCACTGTGCCAGCAGTATGACGCTATGGCGGCGGGTAGGTGGCGGGCGACGTACCGGCAATTCTACACGGGTAACGCCGCCGTGTTGCGGCGCAACATCCTCGACGCGGGAGCCTTTGATAGGCGTTATCGCCGCGCCGAGGACGTCGAGTTCGCGCTCCGCCTGCGCGATCACGGGCTGGCGTTCGCCTTCTTGCCGGAGGCTCGCGGGTGGCACTACGTGCAGCGGAGCTTCACCTCGTGGCAGCAGATGGCCGCGGCCTACGGTCAGGCCGACGTGGCGATGTCTGAGGACGGTTTCCGCGAAGTGCTGGCGGTCGTCACCGAGGAATTCCCACATCGCAACCGGGTGGTACGCATGGTCACGCACCTCTGCGTGGGCCGGCCGGCGCTCACGAAGACCATGCTAAAGGCGCTGGGCATGCTCGTGCAGCTGGGCGACAAGCTGCGGATTGCCTCGATCAACTATGCGCTGTGCAGCGTGATCTTCAACCTGAGCTACTATTCCGGCCTGGCCAAGGCGCTGGGCGGGCGCGATGCGTTCGAGCACCTCGTGCTCAATCCACGTAGCGGGCATGGCCCTCACAAGGCGCCGTGATCAAGCCCGCGATCATCATGTGCCAGGGCGTATCAAAACGTCCGCCAGTGTCGCGATATGCCGCTTGCGGTGCGAGACTCAACCGCCTCTCAACGCTGGCGCAACCCTCCCGCTTATGGCACTCTCATAGACTTCGTACTAGTGGGCGCAAGGGCACGAGGTCTCTGCGCTGCCCGCTAGGGCAAGTGGGGGGTGTCATGTGAGCCGAGGCGGAGTCGTCGCGAAGAATGCGGCATTTCTCGCTGTGGGGCAGGTGATCACCTGGCCCCTGAGCGCCCTCTTCTTGTTCATTGTGCCGCGCGCCGTGGGACCTAGCAAGTGGGGCGAATATAGCCTTGCCATCGCCATGACGGGTATTGCCTCCGCCGTGCTTACTCATCAAAGATATTGCGCGCAATCTCGATCGCGCTGGGGAGTACGTGGGGACCGGGGTACTCATACGCTTGCTGCTAGCGGTGCCGTTCCTTCTCATGGTGGGCGGAACAGCCCTAATCGCTCCCTATTCCGCGGACACGCGCCTCATCATCACGATCATAACGGTGACCATGCTGATACGTTTCGCGGCGGCCCCGATCACGTCTGGACTGCAGGCGTTTCAAAAGATGCATATTACTGCGGTAGGCGATGTTATCACCAATGGTTTCATTTCTTTTGCTGGCGTTGCCCTGGTCGTGGTTTTCAAGGGCGGTATGATCAGGATCGCCCTGGTTAGCCTGGCGGCCAGCCTCGTGGTGATGTCTGTCGAGGGTTGGGTGCTCAGTCGGACCACATCAATTCGCGCACGATTTGACGGGAAGTTGATCCGGCACATGATTATAGGGAGCTTGCCATATTGGGTGAGCGGTCTGGTATTGACCTTTTACCTCTGGGTGGACTCGGTGCTGCTGTCTTTTTTCACGCAACCCCGCGTCGTCGGGTGGTATGGCGTCGCCACGAACCTGTTTGGCGCGCTGCTCTTTGTGCCGACCATCCTGTCTACAGCGCTCCTGCCCGCCCTCGCGCAGGCGCATCTGCACGACCGCCCAGGCATGCGTGTGCTGATGCGACGCAGCTTCACCCTCATCACGGGTCTCAGCCTCCCGCTGGCGGTTGGCACAGCATTGCTCGCGCCCGCGATTATCAACCGCATCTATGGCGCCGACTTTGCGCCATCCGGGCAGATTTTGGCAGGCACCTTCCTCATCAGCGCGGATCGCCAGATCGTCTGGACGCGCGTGATGGCCGGCGCGTGCATCCTTAACCCACTGGTCAATCTCGTCACGATCCCGTATTTTCAGCGCCACTACGGGAACGGGGGCCTCGGGGCCGCCGTGGCCCTCTTGGTGACTGAGCTGCTCATGGCGTGCGCGGGACTCTGGCTCATCCCACGCGCGCTGCTTGATCGCGCCGCTCTCACGTCACTGACCCGCTCGGCAGCGGCCACCGTTGTGATGGGTACAGTGGTGTGGCTGTTGCGTGGACAGTTTGTGGTGATCCCGATCGCGATTGGCGCGCTCGTGTACGGCGCGGCCGCGCTGGCGCTGCGGGTCTTCCCGCGCGAGGATTGGGAGCTGGTGACGCCCATTCTGGCGAAGATCACCCAGCGCGTCCATTTTCAGGGCGCCCAACAGTGGATACGGAGCCTCCTGCGTCCGACGAGACAACCGCAGTCAGTGTCCACTCACTCTCGGTACAGGATGCCCGTCCTAGAGGCCAACCTGGAGCAGACCAACGGCCACGTCAATGGCGCGAGCAAGCGCCTCATCGCCCGTTTGCGCCAGGCGGGTGACCCTAGTAATCGCCGACTCGGGAGCTTGATCATGCCGCTCGGCCGCAAACGTGATGCGAAAGAGCGCGGACTCTCGACGTGGGCGCTACTTGTCGAGGATATACGTGCCTGGAAGCGGATGGGGTATCTTGGACCATCGGACGGTAGCGAGCTACGCGTGAAAGATGCCATTAAACTGATCTGGCAGAGCCCAGGACTGCGCGCGACCATTACTTACCGGGTCAGCGCTGGCGCCAAGCGACGGAGGATCCCGGTCTTGCCAGGGATCCTAGCGCGGCGCAATCTGCGCCGCTATGGACTGGATATTGTGCCGAGCGTGCCCATTGGACCGGGACTCTACATCCCCCATCCCGTTGGCACGGTGATCATGGCGCGCGCGATCGGCAGCAACTGCCAGATCATCAGCGCCGTCACCGTCGGGATGCGCGGCCTGCAGGAGTTCGCGACCATCGGCGACAACGTCTTCATCGGCGCCGGTGCGCGCGTGCTTGGAGCCATCCACGTCGGGGATGGGGCGCAGATCGGGGCGAACGCCGTGCTCATCTCCGATGTGCCGGCGGGCGCGACCGCCGTCGGCGTGCCCGCGCGCATCCTGCCACCCAAGCGCGATGAGTGGCCTGCAGAGCGACCGAGCGAATCTGGCCCAGCCCTAGTGGCTCAGTATTCTCAACCCTACGTCGCTGACGCGCTAGTGGCACCAACACAGAACCACAGCGTGCGCTGGGACGCCGATCTCGACGCGACGCTCCGGCGCCCGCCCGATACGGGCGCCGCGAGGGAGCGCTAACTGCTGAGGTGGGAGACCGCAGATGGGCAAGCACTCGAGAGGCCATCCCCCCATGAAGCGCGCGAGCCGGCGTGCGGCACCCGCCGCGCTGCGCGATCGTCAGGTCCAGCCGCTGGTGCGTGCCGCGCGACCGAAACCTATCGGAGCTCAAGTGGCGCACGCCGGCGCCGTTTCACCAGTCAATCGGTCAAACACCGCGCGCCCCGGGGCCGCCGCATTAAGCATGGCTGCTGCTCCAGTCGCGCTCGAGAAGGCAGTCAAACGAAATGTTCCCACACTCCACGCGCGCGCCGTGGGACTCGTGCGTGGGCTCTCAGACCGGTGGTTGCTGGCGGCGCTGGCCATCACGCTCGGGGCGCTGGGGCTGCGTCTGGTGGGCATTGGATTCGGCCTCCCGGCCCATTTTCACTGGGATGAGCCGACGATTATCAACCGCGCGATTCGCATGGGCGGCGGCGACTTCAATCCCCACTTCTTCTACTATCCTGGACTGTCGTTCTACATCACTTTTGCGAGCGAGGCGGCCCTGTATCTCGTGGGACATCTGCTCCACGTCTACACTTCGGCCAACGCCTTCGCTGCCGCGTACTTCACCGATTCTACGCCGTTTTACCTGGTAGGGCGGGTAGTAGGCGCACTGATCGGGGCGGCGACCTGCCTGGTGTGCTATCTGGTCGGCAAGCGGTTTTTCTCGCCGCTCATCGGCGTGTTGGCCGCTGTTCTGCTGGCCGTCTCGCCGGTGGGCGTGGCCAACGCCCACTTCATTACTAATGATGTGCCGATGGCGTTCTTTGCCCTGCTCGCCTACGTCTGGATCTGGCAGGTCTACGCCCAGGGGCGGCAGCGCGATTACGTGCTGGCGGGGCTCGCGATCGGCCTGGGCATCGCCACGAAGTACCTACCTGCTATCCTGTTGGTCTCCCTGGTGCTGGCGCATGTGCTCCACGTACACCGCGAGGCGCACCGCTGGGTGCCTCGTTGGGACGAGCTCAAGCCGTTGGCGTTGGCCGCTGGCGCCGCGCTGCTCACGTTCTTCGCGGCCTCTCCGTATTCGTTCCTCGATTGGCACGACGCCCTCCACGACTACACAACGCAAGCGCAGCTTTCCAGCGCGGCTGGCGTCCCCAACGCGCCGCTCAACGTCGTGCCCTATCTAAGCGGCACACTTCCCTGGAGCATTGGATGGCCCGCGTACGTGGGCGCCCTTGTGGGCCTTGTGGCTGTCGTGCGGGCGCGCGGAGAGCGGCGCTGGGAACTCTTGTTCTTCATCTCGTTTCCGCTCCTGTTCTTTCTGATGATCGGTAGCGCGCGCCAACCTTGGGCTCGCTGGCTCGTCACTTTGCAACCGTTCCTAGCGCTGGGCGCGGTGGCGGTCAGTTGGTGGTGCGCCCAGCAGGCTCCCGCCCTCTGGCAGCGACTCATGCCGCGCTCCACCGTGCGCCGGTCGGCGGTGACGTGGGGGGCCTTGGGGGCGCTCATGCTCTGCCTGGTAGTGCCCCCAGCCGTGACGTCGCTGCACTTCGATAGCTATCTGCTACATGCCGATCCGCGGACCCAAGCCACGCAGTGGTTCGAGCAGCATGTGCCGACGACGACCACCGTCGCCATTCAGCCGTTGTTCGACCGCTACTTCTTCACTGCCCCAATCATGACTACGGGCCAACTGGCCCAGCTCGAACACGATATTCCCGCCGGGAAAACGGACGTGGTGCGGGCGGTGGACGCCTACTACCATGCGCGCCCGCTCTATCCCGACGTGCCATTCGTCTACGATCTGGCCGCGCTACGGGCGCAGGGGGTGCGCTACATCGTCTTGAGCAGCGCCACGACCCATAACACCGGCGATGTCGCCGCCGAAGATCGGTTCTACGCAGCGCTGCGCAACGCCGGCACTGTGGTCGCGCGCTTCGCGCCAGCGGTGGATCTCTCGGACGCGAGCTTCTTTCCAGTGAGTAGCCCGACCATCACGGTGTACGTTCTGCCTGCGGTCGTGCGATGAGGGCGCGACGGGCTGCACCGAGACCATGCGGCCAGCATGCCGTGAGAGAAGGACATGTGTCTATGCGCCCGAACACTGCTACCACGCCGCGCGAACGTTCCACCCGAACACTACGCGCGTGGCGGCGGAGCTTGCAGATGAGCGGCGTCGCGCGGGTGGCCTCATCGCGCGGAGGCGACGCGATGGTGCGTCTAGCGAGCGCCTGGAACGCGCCGAGCTCACTGCTGAAGGGCGGCGCTTTGCTCTGCGCGCTTCTTGTGCTGATCTGGCTGGCGCTTCCTCTGCCATGGTCGGCGCCCCATCTTGATACAGGGGTGGCGCAGGCGAATGGCAGCGCCTTGAGATTGTACTACCAAGCGGCACTCGATGTGCTTCGTGGCGTGTCGCCCTATCATGCGGCGCTGGCCTGGTCCACCACGCATGCGCCAACTGATCCCAGCAATCTGGCGATGGATGTTTACACCTACCCACCATTGCTCGCCCTCCTGCTCCTCCCTTTCACAGTGTTGCCGTTGTCCGTCCTGGCGGCTGGCTGGATGCTACTCTCTCTGCTGAGTGCGCTCTATCTTGCCCTGTTTCTCGTCCGGTTGGTGGTGCCAGGCGCGCGTGGAGTGAACGGTGTCGTTGCGACGGTGATAGCGCTCGATCTCGTGCTCCTCTTTGGACCGCTGCGCCATAGCATGCGTGGCGGCCAGATCGACGTCACACTGATCGCCCTCGTGGTGGCCGCATGGCATGCGCTACGAGCGCGCCGCATGCTGCGTGGTGCCCTGTTGCTGGGTCTCGTCATCGCCGTCAAGCCGACCTATGTGCTGCTGCTCGGGTTTCACCTGTGGCGTCGCGACTGGCGTGTAGTTGGCACAACGCTCGCGGTGGCGGCAGTTGGTATCGTGCTGCCGTTCCTGCTCGTGCCCCACCAGGCCCTCTCGGACTTTCTCCGCGTGAGCGCATTCTGGAACGCTCCAGGGTTCTTGATGGCGCCTAAGAGTATCTCGGCCTTGGGCGTGTTCGAGCGCATGTGTTTTACATTCCCTGGCGCATGGCCGCTCTGCGCTGCGCCCTGGATCTCACGCACACCTGAGATCGTGCTAGGCTTGGCCTGCTATCTTGGCGCCACTATGCTCGTGGACCCTCGCCTTGATAGGGATGAGACACATTGGCGCTATGCATTCGGACTGATCCTGATGGTGCTGCTCCTCGGATCGCCGCTTACGGAAGACGCGCATCTCGCGCTGGCGCTCATTCCACTTGGTGTGGTCATCGCGCCACTCGTCGCTGCTCTGCGCCACGGGGAGCGCGGCGCGGTGCTTCCGCTGCTGCTTGCCGGCGTCATCTTCATCTACTGGACGCTGCCCGTGCGCTCAGCGGCCAGTTTCTCGACGTACGCTGGCTGGCGCGCGCTCCTCGCTGGCTATTGGTTCTATGGGCTGGCTGGGCTGGCCGCGCTCTACGTCTGGAGCGGCTGCCAAGCGCCCTACCGACTCGCAGGGCTCTCCGCGCTGCATAGCGGCTGGCGCGAGCTACACGGCGGGCTCTTGCGGCTGCGCGCAGGTGCCGTGTTGATCATTGCGCGCCTGGTCAAGGTGGAAAGGTAATCGGCGAGCTCAGCCGAGCTACCAAGCATGTGTGCGCCGCGCTGGGGCTTGTGTAGCGACCCGCGCAGTAGCACCTCTGGGCGACGCCTATCACCGCCTGGCATACACGCCTGTCGGGTGCTGTGAGCGCATATAGCGCCTAGGCTCAGGTGCATGCTGGGAGAGTGCTTATGGCAGCGTGAAGGGCGTGGACAATGTCATCTGTATCGCCTATCCTCCCACCGGGTGCATGTCTCTGCATCGAGGTGCCGCGCGGCACGCCGGCAGGTTCGCGTTGATCGTCGCTATGGCGCTCGCGGATGAGGGTCCTCGCAGTTGTGGAATGACAGGATGCATAGCGACAGAGTGGCATGGCGTGCCACATCATATCACTCTTATGCCACACTGATCACAGAAAGGAAGCAACCGTGAAGAGGCCCATAGCATTGACGCTCGGGGGAATCTTGATCTGCGCGGCCGCGCTCGCCGGCCTCAGCCAACAACTCCTGCATGTCCAGGCGAATACATCGCCCGGCGCCTGGAGGGGAACAGTGTCGTTGCCCGCTGGCTCAGCCTCCACCGCGACGGCAACAACTCAAACCGGCGCGACGGCGACGACTCCAGCCGGCCCACAGGTAGCGACGCAGATTATTCAAGGCGGAGATCCTGGCAGTCCAACCGGACCATCGGGCTTGACCGTCCAAAACGACGATCACGTGGCCACGGTGCGCTGGCAGCCGTCAGATGATAGCTCGACGGTGGGCTACAAGGTGACGTGGGGCCTCACCGGCTCGCTGACGCACTCCTTCTTCACGCCCTATACCGTCGGCCAGATTCAACCGCTGGATGATGGCCAAACCTACCACGTGCAGGTCCAGGCCGTGAATGGCAACGGCGGTCTCTCGGCGCCGATCGGTCCGGCAACGGCGCACACCGACCCAACGTATGTGAACCAGCTGCGTCAGACGATGAACGGCCTGTTCGACGACTTCAATTCCAACCCCTACAGCGGTGAGATCGATCCCACGCAGTGGTATACGAGCTTTAATAACGCCTCGCCGCGCAGCATGGGGTTCGTGTTCGACGCACAACACCACCTGCATCTGTTCCTGGAGAACAATTACACGAATGGCGACGACGATCGCGGCTCGATGACCATGCGCGCGCTGCGTCCGTTCGACTTCACCAATCGAACAGGCACGGTCGCCTTCGATTTTGACTGGGCACGACCGCTCGAGGCGCGGGGTGGGGAAAGCGCCCGCTACCAGTGGTATCTGGTGCTCAGCCCAACCGAAGTCGATGATATCAACTACGATGCGACGAACCACGGCACGTATCCGACAGACGCCTTCGAGGTGTTTATGGACCGCGACCAAGTCCATTTTCGCAAGGTCCAGGGCGGGCAAATCGTGCAGGAATGGTCTGGTGGCCTGGGAGATCGATCTATCAATGTGCGCAAGCACTCGATGTTGAAGATCAGCCAGAACAGCGCGTCTCTCAGCATCGACGGCACGACCGTTCTGAGCGCGTCCGGCTTGAACCTGGACTTCCAGAAGGCATGGGTCTACAACCAGCAATTCCAGTACAACCTGCCGAAAGATCACATCCCCTTCGCCTTGTCACACTGGGACAACATCGGCTTCGACGCGCCTGCAGGGTACGCGCCAGACGTGCTGCACGAATATACCGATGGCAATTCGGTAGAAACTGATCGGCACGACATACCAGCTTCCTGGACCATCAACATTCCTGACAGCCTAAGCGGTGCAAAGGCGGAACGGCTTTTCCTCGATGCCAGAAATTTCGGCAATGTCGATGCCTCGGGCACGGTGACAGTAAACGGAGTGGCGGTTCCCTGGCCCAATCTTGGCCTGGACGACAATGTGGCCTTCGATGCGCGGGTGCTCAACCTGCCGGTCGGAACACTGCACACTGGTACAAATACAGTCAACGTGGGCGGCTCGGGCCTCGCCATACAAAACGTCCATGCAGAGGTGGCCTTTCCCGCTGGCAGCACGGCGCCCTATACTCCAGCTCCCTGGCCGATGGCGGGCTCGGACCCCATGGCGATGATACCAGCGGTGGGGCCGGAAGCGGACTTCGGCAGCCAGATTCCCGGTGACGGAACGACGGTCACTGGCAAAATCCCCGTCGAGGTCATCGCCAAGGGTGCCTACGCGCTGCTGCCCACCGGACATGTCGACGCGGTGACCAAGGTCTCTGTGGATATCGATGGCGCACCAGTTGTGGAATATGTGCTTCCAGCTCCCACGGTGAGAACCGATCAGGTCCTGATGCTGGACACGTCCAAGCTCTCAAATGGGAAACATACGCTGACCGTGACCGCCTATGGCTCGGACAAGAATGCGGACGGCTCGCTCGCTTCGCTGAGCACCTCGTCAGAGATCCTGCTGGACTACGATACGCCGGCCAACAATGCTCGCACCATCACGGTGACGGGCGCCAGCGGGCCCATCGCGTCGGCTCCGACTGCCACGCCATCGCTGGCGTCCGTAGCGAGCCCAACTCCTACGTCCGTGCCAGCAGCACCAACGCCCACCCTCGCTAGCATATGGCGGGGCGTGGCTGCACGAGTCTCTGCGTAAGAGGACGTAATATCGCTCGCTGGGCATGTGCGGTCTGGTAACTAATCACGTGGAGTGTCCCTATCGCAGCGGTGCGCGATGAGCCGCTGGTGACCCGGCAGGATGCGACCTGTCGAAAAGGGAAGGGGCAGGCGCCATCCTGATGTGGCACGGCGCAAGCGGACTAATTTCTTGCTGCGCGTGTCCGTCCACGATGACGCCTGCGTGCCACCAATCCGAGTTTACGCCCTCTCCATGGCGATTGCCGCTGCGGCTGGCGTCTGTGCCTTGGCCTCACTCATGTCGCCCACGCCGATCGTGGGCAACAGCAGGGCGGCGGCCAGAAACACGATCGGCGTTAGTTGAATCAACAGACGCGTCGCAGTAGTCGAGACCTCGGCATGGATATCCACGGAGCTTGCGGCTATGCCAACGATGTCCCCGAGTGACTTCAGGCTGACGATGGCGCCTAGAAATGCGAGCACTGGCAGTACGCGCGCACGAGTTAGATAACCCCGACGCTTGCTCCAGGTAACGTAGATGAGACACGCGGCGATCACTGTCAGCTCGGCAAACCAGCAGCTGATGGATCGAGCAAGGTAGCCTGCGGCGGAGACCACTATGCGAGACAGCATTGTCCCCAAAGTCCTGTTCGTCGGTTGGACGAGCAATTCAGGAACCGCATAACTCATGTGCAGGATCTGCCACCATGCGAACGCGAGCAGGCAGGGTGGCGCAGCGGCCGCAAGCGCCCTCCACCAGGTCGATTTGAAGGCTGATAGAGTGGTCCAGCGAATCAGCAGTGGGCTCGCAGCGAGGACAACGAGTGCAGCGGGAAATCCTTCTTCCTTGGTAAGTGTCGTCGCACCGAGGAGCAACCCTGCAACGATGAGCAGCCGCGTCGAGGAGGGTGGCGACACAGCCCATAGCCATATCAAGCCGGAGCTCATGAACAGATTCGCCGCGAGAGGCATATCGGTGAAGCCCCCCGCTATGGCTGTCGAGGTGATCAGCATGAACGCCAACGTGCACCACAGCGCAACCCGCCGCGGCAAGCCGCTGCGAGCCACGAAAAAGAAGGCAGTAACGAGTGAGATATAGAGCGACGGCCAGAGCAGCAGCGCGGCGTGTTCATTCACGTCTCCCATGAAAAGATACAGCCTTGTCACACTTAGTGGAATCAAGGGGGGGTGAGCGGGAATGCTGTAGGATAGTTCAGTACTATGCGTATAATATGGCACGATGCTCCTATCGGCGAAAAACGCGTGGGCCTTGAAAAAATACAACTGGAAACCATCACTAAAAGGCAAATGGGCAGGCGCGATGACGACTACTATGGCTGCGACGCTGAGGATCGCACCCAACATGACGTACTCATCTGGAAACAGATGACTCCACGCCTGCGCGCGAATGGTCTCCAGCGGGCGTGCCGTCATCGAGCGGACGAGAGCGCTTCTGTAGCGCCAGGATAAGAACAGCACAAAAGCGCCAGGATAAGAGCAGCACAAAGAGCAGACCCGGCAGCAGCAGCCATGCTACTGACCATGTGATTCCGGCGAGCGAATAAGCGGCGAGCTCGACAGTAGCCGCGAGGCATCCGACAGGAAGTGCTAAAGCGGCTCTGAGCCCTCCATGCAGAGCGCTTCCGGCTATCACCCACACCAGCAACATGCCGATGCTCCAGAGCGTCACCAGCCCAAACACCGTCAAGACGTAGTCGTGCGCTGTGCCTATGGAGTGAGCAGAAAGCCCTATATTGCCTATTGTCGGCAGTTGAGCACCGGCAGCGCCTGAGACGGCCAGCGCGTGGCGCGCGTGAGGTGAGGTAGCGAAAATCAGCCCGCGGTTCCCACTATGATCCGAATAGGTGCAGGCTTCGTTATTGGAGGCAAACGTGCGGATTGTGCTCTCTGCTGTCGTCGCCGCGTCGCGCGCGCCACTCGAACGATAATTCGTCTGTTCCCATAGTGCGATGTAATCGTGGTTGCCTAGGGTCGACCAAATCGTAGGAACATGTCCGAGCGCGAATACCGAGCGAGGATACACCGTATACACAAAGGCAGCTTCATTCGCGGTGTCCACATCAGGGGCTTGCCCGTACGCGGAGACGCCTGATGATGTTGTGCTCGCGGCTGACGCGGTGGTCAGATCCACAAGCAGGATCTGCGTATGCGGCGTGAGCGCCTGAGCACAGGCTAAGCCGAAGCCGTATATTGGAGACTAAGTATGCGCTGGTAAATTCGGCTGAGAGGGGGTACGCTGCGATCAGCCGAGGCGCGGAGGGAGCGCTCGGCAGCAGCACGGACGGAGCGAGCGCATGGGTGCAGTCGGCATCGCGATCACTGCTGAGCAGCGTGAGGACGTAGAGCGGCAGCTACGGCGCAGGGATCTGACACGGCGGGTGCGCGAGCGGCTGGAGATGGTCAAAGCCGCCGCGCTGGGCGATGAGGTGGAGCGAATCGCCCGCTGGAGTGGGCGGTCGGTGCCGACGGTGGAGCACTGGCTGGCCCGCT
>WNFM01160760.1_pt1 | contig 30254 bp, 23 predicted proteins | sample 5400271 | NCBI WGS metagenome assembly WNFM01 (sample SAMN13153352, study PRJNA577476) | soil metagenome | isolation source: 60 cm saprolite on Douglas fir-dominated hillslope | place: USA:California | collected 2013-09-17 | reverse complement strand
AGGTCGCGCTGCCAGCTGGTGACGAAGGGTTCGCAAGTGGCGATCACCGCATCGCGGCCATTGATGCCCACCGGCAGGATATTGCGCCGCGCCGCGTAGTCGGAAGACATCACCTCGGTGACGGCGCGCAGGTCGATCTTCAACGGGTCGATATGAAAATACGGCAGGCCGACACGGCCGGCCATCCATTCGGTCAGGCGCTCCAGCTCCAGCGAGCGCAGCGGCGGCTTCTGCGACTTGATCCGCGCCTTGGCGACGATGTTCAATGGATGATCGTCGGTGGGCGTGGAACGCTGCTCCTGCGCGAGCTTGTCGCTCTCTTCTTTCAGGATGTAACCGTCCTCCAGCAAAGCCTCCAGCACTTCGCGCAGCGTAATATGGCGATCCGACTTGGTCCCTTTCGCCAGCGGCGCCAGCTTGGGCAATGCAATCGCGGCAGGAGTGGCCATGGCTTGGGACTCGGATAGTAAATGTAATTGTGTAATTGGGAAGCGGGCCGGCAGTACGCTGCTACAGCGCGGCGCAACAGCGGATCAATAATACCGCGACGGGTGTTCGCCTGCCATGTTGTTGTCGTGAATCAGGTTAAGGCCATGTGAATGCGGTATTTCCCTTGTTTCTGTAAAGCCGCCGGCATCGGCGCCGACATATAATTCTTCGCCATGAAACGTCCCTTTCCGATGATCCGCAGCCTCGCCTTGACCGTTGCGGCCAGCCTGGCATTGCTGGCGGGTTGCGCCGCAGTCGCGCCGCCGATGGCGCCCGCCCAATCTCCGGCCGAATTTACGGCGGAAGTGATCGCGGCGCCCTCAGCGGAAAAATGCCGGCGCTGGTACCAGATGCTCGACGAGGCCGTCGAGCAAGGCGGCACCCCCGATGCCGGCGCGGCCCGCATCGCCGGATTTCCGCAATTACGCATGGACCGTTTCGCGGCTTCGTTCAAGGATGCGTTGCGGTATACGCCGCGGGATGCATCGCAGACACAACCGGACCCAGCCCGTGCGGCGCAGCGCCGTGCCCTGCTGGACTATCTGCAGGATCTCGACACCGAAGCCCGCCTGTTCGAGCTGGGCAATCTGCCCGCGGCGGCGCGATTCCGCCTCGGCCTGAAATCCGCGGAAACATTGGCGCCCATGCTCGGCACCTGCGCGGCGGAAATGAGCCGCAACACCTTCAGCGGCGCTGCGGAAGCCGATTCAATCGCCGCACTGTCGAGCCAGCTGACGGTTCCCGACCAATATGCCGACTGGAAACGCATACTGGGGCTATATGCACTGACCTCGATTCCTTTTTTGCACGGCGTCGAGGCCTGGCAGCAGGAAACGGCGCGGCGCTTTGCGCAGGAAGCGGACCGCGAACCGGACGCGGCGGCGCGCTATGTGCCCGCGGCGGCTGCGGCCGGGCAGACCCAGCACATGCTGCAACGTTTCGCCGCCAGCCCGCGCGATGAACTCGGCATTCCACAACTGTCGGTCGAGGACTGGGCGACGCTGCTGGCGCAATACGCACCGGTGTTCGAGATTGAATCGGGCGGCGCGGCGGACAAAGACAGCGATCGATTCGGCACACTGCGCTTCGCCGGCGAAGGCCCGCCAGTAGTCGATGCGGACAAACCGGTCGCCTACCAGCGCATCGCCTTCACACGCTATCGCGGCCAGACGCTGGTGCAACTGGTCTATGGCATCTGGTTCCCGCAGCGGCCCGCAGCGCAGACCATCGACCTGCTCGCCGGACGCCTGGATGGCGTGATGATCCGCATCACCCTGGATGCGCGCGGCGCGCCCCTGCTGGTGGACAGCATTCACGCCTGCGGTTGTTACCACCTGTTCTTCCCCGGCCCACGCCTGAGTCCGCGGCCGGCCCCGCGGGACCATATGGAATGGGCGTTCATTCCCGCCCGCTTGCCGATGCTGGATGCCGGCCAACGCGTGCAGGTGCGACTGGCGCCATCGAGTCACTATCTGATCGATATCAGGCCGTTCAACGGCGCGCCGCGCGCGACGGATATTCGCTACGGCCTGCGCGACGACAATGAATTGCGCGCCCTGCCGCTGCCCGGCGGCGGTCAGCGCAGCGTCTTCGGCAGCGACGGCATCATCGCCGGCAGCGAACGCGGCGAGCGTTTCCTGTTCTGGCCGATGGGCATCGCCAGCCCCGGTGCGATGCGCCAGTGGGGCACCCATGCCACCGCCTTCGTCGGCCGCCGTCACTTCGACGACGCCGACCTGATCGAGCAGCGCTTCGACATCAAGCCGGACTAGCCACGCCCGGACCGGTTAGGCCAGCTTCGGCATCCCGGCGCAGATCGCCAGCGCGGCGCGCTTGGTGACATAGCGCAGCCCGGAAGAGAGCGTGATGATGCCGCGCTCCTCGTCGGTCTTGCTGTCCTTCACCGCCTCGATCTGAATGATGTGCGCGGTAAACAGATACACCGTCAACGCCCGCCTGGCGTCGAACATCACCACCCGCATGCCGTCCTTGTCGCGCGAATCCGCCGAAAAATTGTTCTCGACCGGATTCACCGATTCCACAATGTAACCATCGCTCATGATGCTGCCCCGCGGATTACGCGACTCGGGAGGAGTCTCTGATGATAAGCCGTGGGTGAGAGTAACACGCGAGTGTTGAACGCCTTGTGCGCTGGCGAACATGTGCACAAAGATTATTGGGCGCGGCGGAATGGAAAATGAAACCACAGCATTGGCGCGGGTTTCGGAGCATTTTTGCCCCGAAAGGCGCGCCAAATGGCGTTCTACGAAATTGTCATGGCTATCAAAGGCGCCGATCAATGTAGAGGCGATGTCACCCCGGACTAAATCCGGGGTGACACCTTTCCTCGGCGATTGCGTTAGATCAAGTGAAGATTGGAAAACGCTGGAAGTTGCCGCGATATTCATGCATCGCGATGCCAAAGATGACAAGCAGAAAAATATTCATCGCAATCCCATGGGTGAAACCGCAATCACGGGAGCCAAATCGGCCATGGCCAGTGCGCAGTTTTTTATCGGAACAACCTCACCACCGCCGGCCCCGCCAGCAATATCCACGCGATCCCCGTCACCACCAGGCTCAAAAACACCGCCGCGCTGCCAAGATCCTTGGCGCGCTTCGAGAGCTCGTTATTTTCCAGGCTGACGCGGTCGACGATCGCTTCGATCGCCGAGTTGAGCAGTTCCACCACCAGGACGAACATCAAGGTCATGATGAGGATGATTCGTTCGACGAGATCGAGCGGCAGGAAGACAGCGAAGGGCAGCAGTACCAGGCACAGAACCAGTTCCTGCTGGAAGGCATGCTCGTATTTGAGCGCGGCTGCGAACCCTTCCATCGAATAGAAAAATGCGCGCCAGATGCGCACCAGGCCGCTTTTGCTTTTGTGGGGGCTGTCGCTTGAGTCGGGTTGCATGCTTTCTCCGTTTTTCTTTTGCGGTTTGCTGTGGCGATGCAAGGTTATATCAAATATCAGCGTACGAGGCAGATGCGATAGCGCGTCGTCCCAGCGCAGGCTGCCCCGTCCCGAACTAACGAAGGACTGGATTCGGGCCTGCGCTGGAATGACGACACTTGTCGTGCAAAAAAACACATCGTCCCGGCGCAGGCCGGGACCCGGTCTGTACAAGAATGTTTTCACGCCTGGACGGCAAGACAGGCGCTATGCCTTATTAGGCAGCGTGGCCGGGGCGCGCATGGTCGGCATGGGCATGGGCGATCACGGCACGGGCCGCCGGACGCCAGGGGTCGACGTAAAACGCCGGCGGCGCAATACAGGCCGCGCGCGGTATGTTCCAGCAGGGGCATAGCGGATGAATACCGGGATGAATACTGAAGAACAGGCAACAAGCGGAGGACAACAGAACTTCTCCCCTTATAATCATACCGCTGCTCATTCAAACCATAATATGACCTCACCAACTTCAAGCGCCGCATGGCAGGAATTAGCTGCGGAAGCAGAACGTCTAAAAACGTGGACGTCAGTCGCGGCATCGAGTACCGCGGCCGGCGCGGTATCCGAAATTGAGCCGATCAAGGCCGCCGGCCTCTATGCCGATTTCTCGCGGCAGGCGATCGACGCCAAGACGCTGGCCGCGCTGGTCGGCCTGGCCGAGGCCATGGCCTTGCCGGCGCAGCGCGAGCGCCTGTTCAACGGCGGCATCGTCAACAAAACCGAGAATCGCCCGGCCCTGCACACCGCGCTGCGCGATGATGCGACGGCGCCGCTGATGGTCGATGGCCGCGATGTGCGCCCGCTGATTGCGGCGCAACTGAAAAAAGTCGAGGCCTTCAGTACGGCAGTGCGCGCCGGCAAACGCCGCGGCGTCAGCGCCCAGGCCTTTACCGATGTGGTCGCGATCGGCATCGGCGGCTCTTCGCTGGGACCGGCCTTCGTTTGCGCGGCGCTGGCGCCTTGTACCAATGGTGGCAGCGGACCGCGCGTGCATTTCGTCTCGAACATCGACGGCTACAGCCTGCAAACCACGCTGGCCACGCTGAACCCGGCGACTACACTGTTCACCGTCACTTCCAAGACCTTCACCACCGACGAGACGCGCAGCAATGCCGACTCCGCCGCCGCCTGGCTGGCGCGCGCCCTCGGCGACGACGCCGAGGTGCGGGACGCGCATTTCGTCGCGATCACGGCAGATGTGGCCGAGGCGCGCCGCCAGGGCTATCGCGAGGAAAACATCTTCGAGTTCTGGGATTGGGTCGGCGGCCGCTATTCGCTGTGGTCGGCGGTCGGGCTGCCGATCGCGCTGGCCCAGGGCTATGCCGAATTCGAACGGCTGCTGGCCGGCGCACGCGCCATGGACCGGCATTTTCTGACGGCGCCGACCGCGCGCAATCTGCCGGTGATGCTGGCGCTCACCGGCATCTGGAACCGCAATTTTCTGCATATGGGCGCGCACGCGGTGCTGCCCTATGCCGAGCGCCTCGCCATGCTGCCGCGCCATCTGCAGCAGGTGGAAATGGAATCGACCGGCAAATCGGTGGGCCTCGACGGCAAGGCACTGGATTACGCCACCTGCCCGCTGATTTTCGGCGAGGTCGGCACCAATGGCCAGCATTCGTTTCATCAACTCCTGCACCAGGGCAGCGACAAAATTTCCGCCGACATCCTGATGGTGGCCGCCAGCCAAAGCAAGCTCGAGGGCCACCACCAGAAACTGCTGTCCAGCGCGCTGGCGCAAGCCGATGCGCTGTGGTTCGGCCGCGATGCCGCGCAGGCCTACGCGGCCTCGGCCGATATCAAGGATGAAACCGAGCGGCGCACCCTGGCCGCGCACCGCACCCAGCACGGCAAGCGCCCGGTGACCCTGCTGGTCCTGCCGCGCGTCGACGCCTTTCACCTCGGCGCCCTGATCGCCATGTACGAGCACAAGGTGTTTACACAGGGCGTGATCTGGAATATCGATCCTTTCGACCAATGGGGCGTAGAGCTGGGCAAGACCATCGCCAAATCGCTCCTCCCATTTGTCGATATCGCCACCAATGCCGACGACGCCGTGCCGGCACATCTGCAGGCGACCATTGCGCACCTGCGCCGCGCAGCAAACGATTAAGCTCGTACAATCCAGTCATGTCTTCTGCAACATCCCGCCATGAACAACTGATTCTCGCCCTCAATGAGCCGGTCTTCGAGCTCGATGCGGCGGGCACCGTCGTTTACGCCTCGCCGGCCGTCAAGCGCTGGACCGGCGAAGACAGCGGCTATGTGTTCGCCGCGCGTTTGGGCGCCGGCGAGCAGGGGCGCTTCGAGCAGACCCTGAAGCGGGTGATCGAGGGCAAGACCATGAGCGCCACCCTGGAACTGATGCTCGCCCCGTCCGGGGGCGAGGCGCTGCCGGTGGAGATCAAGCTCGCCGCCGTCTCCCGCGAGGGCGGCAAGGTGTCCGGCGCGGCCGGCTGGCTGCGCGATCTGAGCGTGGAAAAAGCCAATGAGATTGCCGCCAATGTGCAGGGCACCCATCTGCTCGACCTGGTGGAAAACGTCTCCGACGCCTGCGTGGTCGAGGGCGCCGACGGCATGGTGGAGATGGTCAACGGCGCCTTCTGCGATCTGTTCGCCATCAAATCCGCTTCGCAGTCCCTGGTCGGCATGTCCTGCGCGCAATTGTTCGAGGACGCCGCCAAGGTCACCGAGAAACGCCAGGGACCGGTCTACTTTCCGCTCGATGCCGAGGAAGCCGATCAGCTGGAATTCGCGCTCAGCGACGGCAAGGGCGTCGAGCAGCAGACCCTGCCGGTAGCCGGCGAGAACGGCATCGCCGGGCGCCTGCACCTGTTCCGTCCGACCCTCAAGCACGATGCCCGGGACGCCAAGAATTTATCCGCCATCACCGCCACCGCGGCAGTGCAGATGGAGCTGATCGAGCGCATCGCGCGCGAGCTCGCCGCCACGGTCGAGGGCGCCGGCAGCGCGTTGCGCCGCACCGAGCAACTGGAGCTGCCCACCGATGCGCTGGAACATATCCGCCAGGTCGAGACCTCGGCCAAGTCGGCATTCGCGGCCATCGCCGGGCTGATCGATTTCTCGCGCCTGGAATCGGGCGATGTGGTGCTCGATGCCGGCGACTTTTACCTGCGCGACCAGGTCGCCACCATGCTGGAGCGCCTGGTGCATACCGCTGAAACACACGGCCTGCAACTGAAACTGCGCATCGAGCAGGATGTGCCGGACAATCTGCGCGGCGACGGCGCGCGCCTGATCCTGGCGCTGCGCAATCTGCTGGAATGCGGCCTGAGCGGCGACGATGCCGGCGGCGAGCTAGGCCTCGCCATCGAGCCCGAGTATGTGGCCGATGGCGTGATTCACCTGAGCTTCACGGTCGAGCATACGCAGCCCAGGGGCATCGCGCGCGCCAAGACGCTTTCGCCGGCCGGGGTGATGAAATATTCGCTGGCGCGGCAGATCGTGCGTGCGCTCGGCGGCAAGGTTGAAATCCGCGAGCGCAAGGAATCCATTGCCTACCACTTCACCGCCGCCTTCCCGATCCACGGCGCCAAACCTGCGCGCACGCGCCCGACCTTCGTCACCCTGACCGGCCTGCCGGTGCTGATCGTCAGCGGCGACCCTGCCGAGCGCAAGGAGCTCGCCGAGCTGGCGCGCAGCTGGCGCATGCATCCGCGCGAAGCCGACAACGCGGCCATGGCCCTGCAACTGCTGACCCGCGTCGGCGCGGAAAGCAGCGCCATTCCCCTGGTCATCACCACCAACAATATGCGCGTGCAGGACGGCTTCATGCTGGCCTTCCGCATCAAGCACCAGCCGCGGCTGCGCAATACCGCCGTCATCATGCTGGCGCGCGGCGGCCGCCCGGGCGACGCCATCCAGTGCCGCGAAAACGGCATCAGCGCCTACCTGCGCCATCCGATCAGCGCCGACCAGCTCAATGAGGCGATCACCGCGGTGATGGGCGCCGAGGAAGATGCCGAATCGACCCAGACTCTGATCACGCGCCACAGCCTGCGCGAAGCCAAGGCCGGCACAGTACTGCTGATCGACAGCAATCGCGAGCAGGCGACGCTGGCGGCCAAGGCCCTGCGCAAAAAAGCTTACCGCGTAGTGGTGAGCGACAGCGCGCAGGATGCGCTGGCCGCCCTGCTGCAGGATATTTTCGACGTCATCCTCGTCGACCCCGCCACCCCCGGCTTCGCGGCCGGCGCCGAAATCACCGCGCAGCTGCGCGCCCTGTTCGCCGACGGCCGCGAAATCCCCGTGCTGCTCGCCGACAGCCGCAGCGGCAGCGCCGCCATCAACGCTGACAATAGCGAATACAACGGCGTCATCACCAAGCCCTACGACAAGGAAACAATCGCGGAGAAGATCGCGCGGTTTGTGGGTCGGGCGGAGAGCTGAGGGTTTGCAGACCCTAGCACTGGCGCGCCTTTCGAAGCATTTTTGCCCCAAACGCCGCGCCAAATGGCGTTCAACAAAAACTGGCGACCCCATACGTGACAATGGTCGGCGACGAGGCGATGTTGCCCCGGCTCATTTTCGTTTCCGTTCCGGGGCCCAATTTTCGTCAAGTAATGGCCGCCCGGCCCTAGCGTACGTTGGTGCGTCAGGAAGGGGACAGGTCGAAATCACGAAATTTCTTCCGCAATTATTGATAGGTTTCTCCGAGTCAACGCATTTGCAAACTGCACCGCTTGCAGAAATGCGGGCATTAAAGCGAGACGAGCCAAATCGTGCAGGCCCCATTGGGGGATTCCTGCTGAACGTCAACGCGCGCAAGTTTTTTCTCGGTCGAGCGGGCAATAAGCAGAACACCGTAAATAGCCTTAAATTCGGGCTTGTTCGTCGTCAAGTAAGCCACGCCATTCGAGCAACTGAGGGACCCGAATCCTTCCGCCAATCGAATATAAGTATTGCCGTAGTTGGCATCACCGGCATGGGCGCCGACCTCGGCCAAGGTGACATTCGATAACCGTATCCAGGCCGGATAAGCTTGTTGACTATAGGCCGCATTAGTCAATAACGCACAAATTACTAAGACAATCACTCTCAACATATCAGCCTCCTAACAATCAATTAGTGTCCTTATTTGGTCGGTCCGCCAGTCCGCACAAAGCGCCGCGTCGTCCAAGGCCCGCCGCCACCTGCAAAATTTCAATGTGACCGACGATGCTCAGCGGCCTGATGCGTACCGATGGATCATCTCAACGCTACGCGTTGTTCTTCGGAAATTTGTTTACCGCTGCACCTTCAATGCAAGTAGGTGGCCGGCCAGATACACAGGCCCCATCCGCCGTGATGAACACTTTTTTGCCAGTGAGCAAGGCAGCAGTGGCAAGGGCATGAATTATTTTGCGCGCAGGATCGTCGCCCTTGGTTACGTACCCGTCGTTGTTAGGACAGGTAGTTGTTATCGCCTCGACAGTAGCAACTAGCACATTATCGCCATTCCATCCATTTGCTACAGCGGCTAAAGTTACAGGCCCTGCATCCGTATAAGTCTGCGCCTGCGCAGCCGGATAGAAAATGAAGATCGCGGAGGCGACGCAAACTGCTTTGATAGTGCGCGCTACAGCAGGAAACAAGTGCCGGCTGTTCGTAGATTTGCATTCTGTTACGACTTCGAAAATGGCGTTCATGGATCTTCTCTTTAGGAAAGCGGAGCTAATACGATTTACTACAGCAGTTATTAGCGGCTCTTGATTTTCAAACAGCGATTATCAGAGCCTTGGCGCGCGCATTCGTCTCGATTTATCTCTCGCTATACCTGCTATTGCGGATAATCGACATAGATGTAGCTCGGACGCTCGCGGTCACCCCAGCCGCCACAGGTGTTATCGCCCAGTATCACCACATTCGTCTTAATCGTCTGGGCGTGCAAAAGCGTAGTGAGCATGGCTTTGCCAGCTGGTGTATTGATCCAAAACGCCCATTCCAATCCGCTACCGCCGGCGGTACTGCAAGCCGGGGCATTCGTCGCCGCGACGCTGAGCTTCACAATCGCGACGGCGCAGTCGGACTGACTAGTCGCCGAGGGACATGCCATGACATAAATTCGGGACACTTTGCCGGTCGCATCGCCGGCAAAGACCTGATGACTGATCAACAAAACCAAAGCCATTAGAATGGTGCGAAATGCGCGCATATGTCCCCCAGTTAATTTGTTCGCCAAAACTGTCCTGCACATGTTGCGTGAAGCTGCTCTTTCACCGCCTCGTCAATTGAAAACATGCACAAATACGCCCGTGCAAGTTGAGTCCCCGTCATTTACATAGAATCGAACCGTTTTACCCGCGAGGAAGGCTGCCATCAATGATGCGTAGACGGCCTTGTTGTTGGCAGGATCGGCGTTGCTCCATCTCAGGAAGGTACCAGCCGGGCAAGTGGTCGTCCCGGCAGCCATTTGAAAGGTAACCAGGGACGGCAAGAAAGTTGCCTCAAGCAGGGTTACCTTTCCTTCGATGATTTGGTAAGCATTTGCAGCCCCACAGAAAAACGTAATGCCCAGCAGAAAAAATAATTTTCGAATCATTGAGTTTGCTCCGGTTCTTTCAAGTATTGTCAAAAAGACAAACACAGCCAATCGATAATGAATTTGGCGAATCTCCCGAATTCTGCAGATAACCCCATCGACCTAAAATGGACGAAACCGAATTACTAAATTCATCGCTGGTGGGCGACGCTGCACAAGAAAATGAAAAGTAACAACTCGGGGCTGTGCGCGCAGCGTCCGCACGATTCAATACGGCAAATGCGAATTGATCTGCAAGCTGTATTGGCCTTGGTTCTACTCCTCCAACAACGCGTAGCTGGAGATGACACAAGTGTTCGCGGCGCTATCGTACAAATAGCTGATAAACATTAGTTTCTTGCTGAGCTTTGCTGCAACGACGGTTGACCAAAACCGGTTCTTTTCCGCAGGCACTGTAGACGGAAAACTCAGTCCGCCGTTTGTGCAATTCGATCCTGTAAACCACATTGAAAGCTGGTCAACGCCAACCCCTGTATAGGTTTGGATGCGCCATTTGGTTACATCGGCAGGCTGCATATAAAGTTCGGTCGCATAGACTTGGGTGGCGAAGGAAATGCCAATAGCCGCGAACAAAATTAGCAATTTAGTTTTCATAGAATTTCCTAGCAAAAGAAAAGTGATTTATTTGTAGGCCGCACTGATCAGGGCACATTGTTTAAAAGAGGCGAATAGCCCCCAATTAGTTAAAAAGTGACTCAAAAATGAAACGTAGTGCTTATATGGATTCAATTAAATGGTGTCTGACCCCATTTATTTGCATTTATTTGCATTTACATTTATTTGCTTTCCGTGCGCCTCATTGGCACTTTCCTTGAATCCGAGACAATACAAGTGCGGATCCGTCAGGGACGTTCGGCTTTAAGACCACCTCTTGCCAACGGCATTCCTTAATTGTGCCCATCTCGCGATATGTACCAACTAGATGCTCGGACCCAGAAGGAAAAAACCCCTTCAATACGCCACTTAAGTTACCTGGACGTACAATTTTTCCTTCGAAGGACGCTTTTAACTCTGGCTGATCGATATCACTAAATTTGATAGCAATTTCGGAGGTTGTTAATTTTATTTTTGCGGTTCCTGATCGAACAAGAATCTTGCTTCCAATTGTTGGAGAATAAAAAGCGGCGTAATACCAGTTCCAAGGCTGGTCTTGTTGCTCAGCGCATGCATTTGAAAATGGAATCATTAACAGAAAAAAAATAAGTGTTTTCAATAGAATCCCCAAGGACCGATCAAGTCATACCCGTTGTGCCATCGGCCTGTACCTAAAACAGGATGCACGGTTCGAAATCTGATGGTATCGCGTACCGTAAATCCGGGCATTACTGTTGACAAATATTGTGCGGGATCTTGCCGCACGCCTTTCGAACTCCACCATTCAAAATGTAAATGAGGTCCCGTAGCACCGCCGTTGGTTGGATCCGCATAACGCGCAATAAAATCCCCTTTTACAACCCCTAAGCCCTTGGTCACGGTGACTGAACTTGGATCAATATGCGCATATACGAAAAGCGAAGAATCAACATCAGCTCGAAGCTTAATTCTATAGCCATACCCCTGCTTCTGATCATTTGGATTTTCCCAGCCCATGGTTTCTACCATTCCGGTTTCAGCTGCAAAAGCACTCCTATCTCGCTCGGAAGTGGAACTTCGATATCCGCGATCGCGATATCCACCTACTTCATTAAACAAATAACCAAACGCGCCAGTTACAGCTCCATTCGCGAATTTCCCGCCCGCCGCCATCGAGCCCAAGCCGCCAGCAATTGAATGAACTGCCAGCTCGCCGCCAAACGAATTCATGCGTGCAGATATTGGGCCCACAAATGCCGCAAAACCTGCACCGACGGCACCCTGACCGCAACTGCCCCCCTGTAAGCCTGCAGCAGCACAGCCAATTGCGGCATGCGCGGCAATTCGAACATAATGGGTCTCGCTCAAAAACTCTTCACCGCCATGATCGAGTGCCGCGCCAACACCGGATAACGCGGCGCCTTGAAACGCGCCGACGACTGCGCTCTCAATGTTGCCGCCGGCAACGCCGCCTGCAGCAAATCCACTTGCGGCCGCCGTAAATGCGTTCGCGGCATTGATTGCCGCTAGGGTCGGTGGACCCGCTTCGGAAACATAGGCTAGCGCATAAGGCCCTACTATGTACCAAGTAGCAATCGCAGTTGCAATCGCTGCTACCGGCCTCCTCACCTCTGTCCAAAGGCTATAACCACTGGGGTCTGTATAGGCCAGCGGATTGTTCAGCACATAGGTATAGCGATTGAAGTTCTGGCTGTTATAGGGCTCACTGATGACCGGATCAGGTTGGAGGAATCTTCCGATCATCGGGTCGTAGATGCGTCCATTCATGTGGACGAGGCCCACTTCATCAAGGTGCTCATGACCAGTGAAGCCGCGCGGGCTCGCCATCGCCTCCAGATCAGCTGTGCTCAAACTCTGGGTGAAGGTGTTGGTATTACTGCCCTTGCGTCGCAAGCCCCAGGTATCGAAGCCCAAGGGGTTGAGGTTGCTGACGACGCCGGCGGCGACGTCGTATTCGCTGGCAGGGCTGCCGAGGTGGTCCTTGAACCAGTAGCGGGTTGAGACACCGAGGTTTAGCCCCGCTGCACTGACGAGTGTGGTGTAGATACCGACAATGCCGTCCGGGCTGTAGATGTAGTGTCGGTACTCCGTCGTAACCTGACTGCCCTGCGCGGCTGGACCAACGACTTTCTCAAAGAAAGACGAGCCAACATAGGTAGTAACAAATCCGCTGCTACTGGAGTCAATAACGCGTTGATGATCCGCGTCGTAAATGTAGCCAAGGGTAGTAATTCCGCCTAACCCGCTGATGTTGAGATTATTGCCTGCAATGGTTTGCGGCAGGTTGAACGGGGTGTAAGTGATTGTGCGGCTGTTATCGGTGTAGTTGGTGAAATTGCCATTGTTGTCATAGACATAAGTTTTACCATTCGCGACGGCCACCGCATGCGGTCCGGCACCGTTTGCGCTACGGCCACCTGCACCGTTGCCATAGGTCAGGTTACCGATTGCACCGGTACTGTTAACTGCCGCGCCTTTCGTAAGCAGATTGCCGTCGTCGCTGTAGGTGAACTGCTTGGCGGCAGCGCAGTCGGTAGTGGCATTGCCGAGCGCCGCATGGGTAACGCGGTTCAGGGCGTCGTAACAGAATGCTTCGCCGTAGCTGTAGGCTGCCGGCACGCCCACTCCAAAGGTCTGGCCGCGGTAGAGCACATTGCCGATGCCGTCATAGTTGTAGTTGCTGGTTTGGACGGTTGTGCCATCGGCGGTCTTTAGATGCGCCGTACTGATACGGCCCAGTACATCGTAGTCTTTATCATAGGGCGCGCCGCCGTTGATGCCAGTTGCCAGACTGCCGTCGTCATAGCGGCTGGTCGCCTGCCAGTAGATTTCGTTGGCGCCGCCATCATGGGCAATTTGCGTGGCATAGCCGAAGCTGTTGTAGGCATGAACCACGCCGAATGGCAGGTAATCCTTGGCGCCATCGGGGTAACCGATATAGCCAACCTGGCCTTGAGCGTTGTAAAGCGTATAGCGGCTATAAACAAAACCATCGATGGTCGAGTCCGTCTGAACCAGGCGACCTTGCAAATCGTATTTCTGTTCGTGCACGGTCGATCCCATGCTAGCAGTTTTGAGCTTGCCTGCACTGGGGCCGTTCGCCGCATTGTCGTAAACCCAGGTGCTGGTGAACGTTGCGCTGCTGCCTACCTCGACGCGACTGGTCATGCGGCCCAGTACGTCGTAGCTCATGGTTGTCGATTGGCCCTTGGGATCGGTCTGGCCAATGAGCTCTCCCGCACCGTTGTAGGTGTAGGAATAACTGCCATTCATATTGGCATTGCTCGACGTTTTCTTGCGGCCGCGGATATCGTAAGTCATCGATTCCAAAATCGCGCCGGGCCCGACGACTGACTCGAGATTGCCCAAGGGATCATAACTGTAAATGGTGTCCTTGCCGGCATTGTCGGTAATACGCGCGGTGCGGCCTTGACTGTCGGTGAATTTGGTCACGGTGTGATTGCCGTACTGGGCTCCATTTTGACGCATTACCAAAACTGAATACGTAGTTCCTGCAAGCGCTTGAGTGCTGTATTCATTGGAGGTGCGCGTGTATTCAGTGCCAGTTGGCGCATTCACGCCACGGCGAATAACTTGCTCCGTGGCGCGCGCCAATTTATCGTATTCAAAGGTCGTGGTGAGGTAGGTGCCGACACCTGCCGCGCCACCTTTCGGGCCGCTTACCCAAGCCTTGCGGCCGAAGGTGTCGTAGGCGGTGGTGCTTGTCGCCCAACCGCCACTGAATGTGCGCGACGAGGATAGAATTGCACGACCAAGGCTGTCCATCTGTGTTTGCGATTCAGACCCAGTGTGGTTTTTGGTATTGACGACGAAGCCGGTCGGCTGGCTGGCATTCGGCGTGGGCGTGTAGGTCATTACGCTCATGCCAAGGCGGTTGTTTGAGCTGTCTTTCAACTCCTCACCAATCTTGCGACCGAAATTATCGTAATAGGTCGTTGCTGTGAGATTGTTGATATCAGTGACGACTCTGAGTGCGCCCCATCGAGCGTCGTAGGCCGTGTAGTAAACCGTCTGGCCCAAGGCATTGGTCGAAGAGCTGACAAAGCGTGGGTCAGAAATATTGCGCGCGGCGTCTACATAGCGAGTAATTGAGCTACGCGATTTCGGCTGGCCGTTTTCGAAGAAATCGACTGTGGCTTTGGTACGGTTGCCGTAGCCGTCGTATTCATAGGCCGTCGCGAGGCGATCTTCGAGGTTGACGCTATTGGGCTCAACACGCTCAACTTGCAACTGCCCAGTAAGCGGGTAGTAATCGAAGCCGGAGTAGCGCGTAACCGAGCGCGGCCCGGGCATATTGTGTTTGACGTTTGCCGTCGAAACCCGGCCAATAATCCAATTGGTCGAATCTTCCGCATTGAACGCACTGGTGGTCTCTTTTGAATAGCCATTGGCGGTGCCATTGGGCTCATAGGTAGTTGACTTGACGTAAGCCACGTTGCCGTACTGATCGATGTTGGCGAGGGGGGTTTCCGTTACCGTATATGGCAAGGCCTCCAAGCCGCCAGCTTTGTTGATATTCCAGCTCTTCTCGATCGTGCTCACCAGAAAGACCTGATTGACTTTCGCGTAGGGGAAGTTTTGCTTCCAATCGTAACTACTGATAGCTTCATTGACCAATACATTGTCAACATACTTGCGAACAGACTTCAGGCGACCGGCCTTCCACCATTCCTGTTCATAGCTAGTCTCGGTTCGTACCGTCGCCGCGCCGTTGAAGTGCGACACAATTTTCTTGCCAAAGCCCAGCAAGCCGCGACCATCGGTTTGACCGATCAGCGATTCGTATTTATAGTTGGTATCAAATGTGCCTCCAATGCCATTGCTGGAGGATGTGGACTGCACCACATATAACGGCGACTGAATATCCAGCTTGACACCCGTTTGGTCGGTACCTTTGGAATAGACACTTGCATCGGTCAATGGCGCGTAAGTGATGTTGGTAAATGCGCCGAGGCCATTGGTAATACCTGACATCATGTCAGGAAGGCCCGCCCCACCAGCAGTTCGAACCTTTACGAATCCAGCACTGCCGAAGGTAAAGTCGGTTTTGCCGTCGCCGTTGAAATCGCCTACTTTCTGCTGGTCTGCGCCCGCAAATAGCCCATTCGGACTGGGGTCGCTCGGCCAGTCGCCACTGCAGTCAAAGGTAATCGGGTTTGAACCTGACGTTGCCGCTGGGTCAATTTTGCTCAGGCATACAATCCAATGCCCGTCATGTGCGCGATCCGTTGCAAAATCGGTGCGTCCGTCGCCGTTGAAGTCGCCGAAGAGAATGTCTTTTTTGTAGCGGGTATTGAACGGGGCGGGAAGCGTAATCCTTTTACAAAGGGAGTCCGGCGTAAAGCCCGGGAAAGGATTGGCAACATTAGCTCCCGACGCAAATGAGCCATCGCCCGCAGATAGGCAAAAATTAATAGTGCCGAAATTTCCATCGCCCACGTCAGGCGAAAGCAGGTCCGATATGCCATCGCCATTAAAGTCAAACGTGAATGACTTATCTATTGCGCCACCAGGACCAATTACGCCAACATCTGGCGATGTCATACCGAAAATATTAGTTGCGTCGAGCTCCGGCTTCGAAAAATAAACCTGAAAAGAGCGGTCCCATGCGGGGCAATCTCCCACGGGGGCATAAAAGCCATTTGCATCCGGGACAAATGAATCCCACCATGCCTTGCATTGCGCGTTGGAGATTGGCACCCCTTTTACTAAGATATCAGCGCGACCGTCGCCGTTAAAATCACCAACCGCCATTCGCTGGATAATGTCCGCTCCTGGCCTAAATATCGAGAAAACAACTCGACGGGGTACAGGATTGATCCCTGTTGATGTTCCAAAGTAAAGGTCAAAGTTGTGGCTAAAGGTAAAGTCATTTGATCCCCTGTAAAAGAGCATGTCTATCTTTCCGTCCCCGTTAAAGTCACCTTGGAGATAGAAATCGCTCGTAGGACGTGGAATGCTTTGATAGGTTGTACAGGTGACGCCAGTTGCCGCAACGTTTGTTATGCAAGTTTTGAGATAACCATCGTTGTGATATGCAAAAAAATCTGCCTTGCCATCGCCGTTTAGGTCAATAAAGGTCCAGCCTCCCGTACCGGCCTGTAGAACCCCATTCGGATCCTCGGTTCCACTAGAAGTCTGCGCATATAAGCTTCTCTGCTCAAATCCGCCACCAGGTAAGGAAATAAGTGCCTGAATGAATCCTGCACCACTGCCATACCTTCGGACCAGATCCGAGCGCCCATCCCCATTAATATCGGCAACTACAAACTCGCTAAATGCATCTCCGTCAGCACTGAAGCTTCCAGACGCGGCGCCATCAAAATTTGCTGAGGAGTTCGTCCACGCGAAGCTGGTTGCTGGCAGGCAAACGCCGTCGCTCGCACACTCTTGCAGGGAAGTCAGGCGCGATCGACCCGTCGATGATGAAGATTCATAGGCAAGCCTGAACTCTTTGACTTTCGCTCCGCAATCCGCATTGGCGCAAATTGGTGAAGGCGGATTTTGACCATTGCTTGGAGATAGCGAATTGTCAATGATGTTGCCATCGACAAAAGTTGAAATTGTCTTAAGGCGTTTGCTGATCAGATATTGCCCAGCCCCTTGGTCGAACAGCACCTGCTTGTCATTTGCCGGCCGATCTTCATAATCAAAGACGATTCGATTGACCTTCGAGCTGGATACACTCAGTTGCGAGTTGAGCGTGTAGGTCATCTGCCGTGGATAGAACTCCACTTGCGGGAATGCGCCAATTGGGGCGACTCCAGAAGCCTGGCTGCTCGGAACAGGCGCTGATCCGGTAACAGTAAGCTGGCCCCTTATCGCATCGGATGGCTGCGAATTCGTGCCCGCATAATCGACCGAATAAAAGTTGCCATTGCGGTCAGAAACGCGATCCAGGGCCCAGCTTCGAATGGTGTTGGTTCGCAAGGGATCCTGCGCGTTTTGGTCGTTACCGCGATTCAGATTCCACCAGCGCCAGCCATAATCCATGATCTGGCCGGACTTGGTCGTTACGCGGAAATTGCTGGGGCCGCTAATGAGTTTGACTGCGCTGTTATTGGTTGTTTCAAACGACTCGATACGGTCGAAACGATCAATTTCGGTTCTGTATTCACGAATTTCGACTTCGCCAAATCTGGGGTCGGTCGCCAGCTTCGCGCCAATCTGGATCAGCCTCTGGCCATCGAGACAGAAGGCATCGTTTTCTTTGTTTGCGTCGTAGTCCGTCCCCGACTTGAAGCCGTCCTGTGCCACGGTTTTGGGGCAGCGCATGATTGAAGACAGCCCACTGAGCGACCAGCCCATCCCGACATGGCCATTGCCACCCTGGCTGCTATAGCTCAATGCAATGGAGGGCTGCATGCCGGCGATGCCGGGCGGAATGGCAATCGGAACGCTGTATTGGGCGGCGCCCATGTCATTTACCGCAAAGCTTCCTGCAGTTGCGCCGGCAGTGCTGGTGGTTGCAGGCAAGACCAACTGCGTAGCGGCAGGCACTTCCGCCACTACAACCTTGGTTTTGGCCGTGACGACAGTTTGGCCGGTTGCCGGATCGGTCGCAACCACGGCATAGGTGTAAACGCCAGCCTTCGTTGGCGTCGAGCTTAGCGAGTAGGCGCCGGTTGTGCAGCTGATTGAGCCTGCGTTTACATTGTTTGCGTTGAGCGAAATATTCAGCGGACTATTCGAGCCCGAGAGGTTGCCCGAGATGGTGACGCTTGAGCCCAGATTGATATTGCTCGTCGATGTTGTTGCCGTAAGCGCCGGTATGGACGGCGGGATTGTCTGCCCGGTCGGATAGACCGTAAATGATTGGCCGACGGAGGCGGCCGCATTGTAGTTGGCGTTACCGGCCTGGTTTGCCGTGATGCTGCAGGTACCTGAACTCAGTAGAGAAACGGTAGAGCCCGACACAGAACATACTGAGGTAGTTGTTGGCGTCAAGCTGACTGCGAGACCAGACGCTGCGATGGCACTTACAGTAAACGGTGCATCGCCATAGACCTTCGGCGTGCCGGCACAGAAAGCGATGGTTTGATCGGCCTTTCTGACGGTAAATGATCTGGCCACAGGCGGCGCGGCATTGAAATTGGCGTCGCCGGCCTGGCCGGCAGTAATCGTGCAAAGTCCGGCACCAAGGATTGTCACCGTTGAACCGGCAATTGAGCACACTGAAGCTGTTGAAGAACTGAAACTGATCGGAAGGCCCGATGTACTCGTGGCATTTATTCCAAATGCCGCATCGCCGAAGGTTTTGTCCGGTGGCTGTGTAAAGGTAATGGATTGATTTGCCTTGATGCCATCGTCGTCCAACAAGGCGAGCGCGACGGAAATTGCCGCATTCAAGCCGGTATTGATTTGCCCTGGCTGGAGGACGGTGAATGACTGCAATACTGTTGGCGCCGCGGCGTAAGCGCCGTTGCCTGCCTGATCGGCGGCAATGGTGCAAGTACCGGATGTCACCATCGTGACGGTTGAAGCAGATACCGTACATACCGCTGTCGTCGTTGAGCTGAATGAAACCGCGAGACCTGATGTCGCTGTAGCGCCAACGCCAAACGGCGCATCGCCAAAGGTTCTGTCCCCCAAGGCGGGAAAGTTAATTGATTGACTGAGCTGGTTTATGGTTACGTTGGCCGTGACTTGCGGAGCGGCGCTGTATGAGGCGTTACCCGCCTGGTTGGCGGTTAAATTGCATATGCCGGCAGAAACGATACTTGCCGTGCTGCCCGAAACCGTACACACACCTGGTGTTAGTGAGCCAAATACTACTGGGTTACTGGATGCACCGCCGGTCGCGCTCAGGGGAAAAGTGGCGCCGGCACTATAGTTTATTGGTGTTGCGGGGGAAAATCCGGTGATTGCTTGCGGCGCGCCCGATGCGATTGAAAATGCAACTGTCCCCGCAGTTATGGTTCCAGAGCATGTACCGGTCTTCTTGGGCGTAATTGTCAAGGAGTAGCTAGCGCCACTTAGGCTGGTAAGCGACAGCGACTGTGAAGTGCTGGCAATTGAACCGCTTTGGTTCCCCCCCGTGCTGCTCGTCAAGCTCCAGGTAGCGCCTGAATACGCAACAGTTCCATCATAGGTAAAGGTTACCGCCACCGATGTGGTTCCCGTCGGAAACGCTGCATTGTTGGCAGGTGAACTTATATAAATCGACTGGTCGGCGGGATCCGTACAATTGATTACGGCGAAGGCTGTCGATTGCAGCGAGCCAATAAGAAAAGCTATTGCAAAGAACGCCTTGCGGATACCGAATCTGGAATTGGTCATGATTTTTTTAGCCCGATTTGTCTTTGTATTTTTGTTTGTATTAATGATGCGCGTACGGTTTCTGCGGACGCTCTATGCAGTGCTGCATACTTTTTTAGGCATGGTCGACATTAAATTCATCTGGCAGCTATTTGCGGCGCCACGTTTCCCTTTTGTGAATTACCTGCGCCCGCTTTGCATTTATTTCTAATGGACGCACACGCTTACTTGAGTGCGAAAAATAACCACCATGAGATTTGATGGGCAAGCGATATATTGCGATGTGTGACAAATCCGCCACAGAAAGTTACTGGCGACCTACCTGCGCGGGTGGGAAACAAACGGGTTGTCTTGACAGGTCGGTGCGAGCGGGTTTATAGCACCAACTTTTTTGCTTTTGCAGAATTGATTGTCGGCATGCTAAATCTGCTCAATTGACGCCCAGCGCCAATTGGCGTATCGCGTGCTATCTTTCACCCCTCGGCGTCAAAGTTTTTCCGATGCCCTTATCCAATTGAGTCATTCTGAAAAAATGCCTGTGGATGTCCAGCCACAAAGACTCGGCGAAATCCTCCTTGCCCGTGGCAAGGTGGACAACGCCAACCTCGACCGCGCCTTGAAGGTGCAGGAAGCCTCACGCGCCGATTCCGCCACTGCGGAAAAAATCGGCGCCATCCTCATGCGTCTCGGCATGGTCTCGAGCCGCGATCTGGCGGAGGCGCTGGCGCATCAGCGCGGCTGGACGATTGTGCAGGCCAGTGAATTTCCCGAGTTGCCGGTATTGGAAGAAGCCATCTCGCCACGCTTCATTCGCGAATCGCGCGCCATTCCCCTTTCGGAGAGCGAAGAGGAAATTGTTCTGGCCATGACTGACCCGGCCGACAGTTTCACGGTGCAGGCCTTTGGTGCCGCCACGCGTAAGCGCGTCAATGCCAAGCTGCTGGCATTGAATGATTTTGATGATTTATATGAGCGGCTCTACGGCAGCGGCAAATCGTCGATGGGGCAAATAGTCGAGAATATTTCTTCCCGAGATGAAGAGCAGGAGTTCGGCGATATCGAGCACCTGAAAGATCTGGCATCCGAAGCGCCGGTGATCCGCCTCGTCAATCTGATCATCAATCACGCGCTGGAACGGCGCGCTTCCGATATCCACATCGAGCCTTTTGAAAACCGCCTGATCGTGCGCTATCGCATCGATGGCGTATTGCACGAGACCGAGTCGCCGCCGCGGCGCCTGTCGGCAGCGGTGATTTCGCGCGTCAAAATCATGGCCAGCCTGGATATCGCCGAGCGCCGCCTGCCCCAGGATGGCCGCATCAAGTTGCGCATCCAGGGCAAGGAAGTCGATCTGCGCGTCTCCACCGTGCCGACCATGCACGGCGAATCGGTGGTGATGCGTATTCTCGACAAGGGCGGCGTGGCGTTGGATTTTCATGCGCTCGGTTTCGACGACGCCAATCTGAAGGCCTTTACCGATATTCTCGGCCAGCCGCACGGCATCATTCTCGTGACCGGGCCCACCGGCAGCGGCAAGACCACCACCTTGTATACGGCGCTGGACCGCCTCAACCAGCCCGACGTTAAAATTCTCACGGTTGAAGACCCGGTGGAATACCAGATGCCGGGCATCAACCAGATTCAGGTCAAGCCACAAATCAACCTCACCTTCGCCAATGCCCTGCGCTCGATCGTGCGCCAGGACCCGGATGTGATCATGATCGGCGAGGTGCGCGATCTTGAAACCGCGCAGATTGCGGTGCAGTCGGCGCTGACCGGTCACCTGGTGCTGTCCACCGTCCATACCAACGATGCCGCCTCCACCATCAATCGCCTGCTCGATATGGGCGTGGAGGATTATCTGCTGACCTCAACAGTGATCGGCATTCAGGCCCAGCGCCTGGTGCGTCTGTTGTGCACGCATTGCAAGGAAGCCTATCGCCCGGTGGACGAAGTGGTCGAGCAAATGGGTTTGCAGCGCTTTGTGCCAGCTGGTGCAGCAGTGACGCTGCATCACGCCAAGGGTTGCGAGCATTGTGGCCACACCGGCTATTTCGGCCGCGAATCGATCATGGAAGTCCTGCCGATGAGCGATGCCCTGCGCAGCCTGATCATGCGCCACGCCATTTCTTCGGAATTACGTACCGCGGCCATTGCCGGTGGCATGGAAACCATGTACGAAAACGGCTTGAAGAAAGCGGTGCGTGGCGTCACCACCATCGAAGAAGTATTGCGGGTGACGCGTGAAGATTGAGGCCTTCGTATTGATTGCCCGCTGCCCGGGCATTTTGCGCACACAACGCGGGGCCTGAGTCATGCCACTGTTCCGATACAAAGCGGTCACGCCAGACGGCAGCGTCGAGGAAGGCGTGCTGGAAAGCGCTTCGCAAGCCGGCGTGGTGGCGCATTTGCAGTCGCTGGGCCTGATCCCGATTCGCGCCATTGAAGTCGGCGCTGGTGCCGACCTTACCGCCGCATCGTCATCAAGTTCCGCAACCCCTGGCCTGTTTGGTCCGCGCCCCATCGGCCCGACCGAGCTTGCGCTCATCACGCGGGAGCTTGCCACCCTGCTGAAGGCCGGGCTGCCGTTGGACCGCAGTCTGGAAATACTGATCGGGCTGGCCGAGAAGCCGCGCCTCGCGCAATTGCTGGCTGCAATTCGCAACGAGGTGCGCGGCGGCAACGCGCTCTCCAAGGCGCTGGACCAGCACCGCGAAGTGTTTTCTCGCTTCTATATCAATATGGTGCGTGCCGGTGAGGCCGGCGGCGCATTGGGCAGCGTCTTGCTGCGCCTGGCGGATTACCTCGAACGGGCCAAGGAGCTGAAAGACAATGTGGTGTCGGCGCTGATTTATCCTACCATCCTGCTGCTGGTGGCGACATCCTCGGTGCTGATCCTGGTGGTGTTTGTGGTGCCGCAGTTCAAACAGATTTTTGACCAGTCGGGAAAGGCCCTGCCGCTCGCTACCGATCTGGTGCTGACCACAGGACTGTTCCTGCGCCACTATTGGCCATTGATTGTTGCCGCGCTGTTGATGGCGATCTGGCTGCTGCGCCGCTCGCTGATCAATCCGGCTTCGCGCGCCCGCTGGGATGCAAAATTTCTGCGCTGGCCACTGGTCGGTGGACTGGTTGCCCGTGTGGAAATGGCGCGCTTCTCACGCTCGCTGGGCACCTTGCTGCAAAATGGCGTGCCGCTGCTGACCGGGCTGTCCATTCTCAAGGACACTTTGGGCAATGCGGTGTTTCGCGATGCGGTGGAGGCGGTTTCGCGCGAGCTGAAAGAGGGCCGTGGCATGGCCAAACCCATGCTAGAAACCAATGTGTTCCCGAAACTGGCGGTACAAATGATCAGCGTTGGCGAAGAAACCGGTCAGCTTGAGGGCATGCTGTTTCAGGTGGCGGACGTGTATGACCGCGAAGTCGCGGCTGCCGTCAAACGGGCCATGGCGCTGCTTGAGCCGGTCATGATCGTCGGTCTGGCGCTGTTGATTGGCGGCATCATCATGTCGATCCTGGTCGCCATGTTTGATTTGATGGATTTACCTTTCTGAAATTTCCGGAGCAGGCATGCGTATGAATCTTCACCGAATGCGCGAGCGCGGTTTCTCGCTGATCGAAATCATCATCGTCATCACCATCATCGGGCTGATCGTGGCCTGGGCCGGCAACCGCATCTTCGGCCAGGGTGACAAGGCCAAGGCAGGTATTGCCAAAAGCCGCATCGCGGAACTCTCCGCGCAACTGGATTTATACAAACTGGAAACCGGGCGCTACCCGACCTCGGCCGAAGGCCTCAAGGCCTTGCTGCAAGCGCCGGCCGGTGTCAACAACTGGAATGGCCCCTATGTCAAGAATGCCGACTCGATCAAGGATCCCTGGAACAACGAGATGATTTATCGTTCACCGGGCAGCGAGAATCGCGCGTTTGAAATCATCTCCCTGGGCGGCGACGGCAAAGAGGGCGGGGAAGGTGTCAATAAAGACATCAACAGCTGGCAGTAATCCGCGCAGCCCGCGCAGGAACGCCGGCAAGCGGGAGCGTGGCTTTACGCTGATGGAACTGGCGGTGGTCATTACGCTGATCGGCTTGGCCTACCTCCTGTTGCCCAAGATGGTGTTTGGCGGCGTCTCCGGACCGGAGTTGAAATCGAATGTGCGTGCTGTTGCCACCGGCCTGCGTATCGCCCGCGACACCGCCATCAACAGCCACCGCGAATCCCTGCTGAGCATCGATCTCCAGGCGCGTGAATTTACGGTACCCGGCGACGCCCGCGTCCACAAGCTCAACGACAAAATCGATCTGAAGCTGTATACGGCGCAGGCGGATCTGGTCTCCGACAAGACGGGTGCGATTCGCTTTTTTCCGGATGGCTCGTCCAATGGCGGCCGGATCACGGTCGGCGCGGGCGGGCGCGAGTTCGGCGTAACCGTTGACTGGCTGACCGGGCGCGTGAGCGTCATCGAACTGGGCGGAGCCGGCGGTGGCTAGATATTCGCCGCAAAGTATAAACAGGGCGCGCGGATTCTCCTTGCTCGAGATTCTGGTGGCGTTCACCCTGCTGGCCCTGGCGATGGGTGTGCTGATGCAGCTGTTTTCGCGGGGGGTGAACGGCGCTTCGCTGGCCGATCGCTATGCGCGCGCCACCATGATGGCGGAGTCCAAGCTGGCGACCATCGGCGTCGAGGAAGAACCCCGTGAAGGCGATAGCCGAGGCATATTTGATGACGATTATCGCTGGCAATTGTCGGTCAAACCGTATGTCGATGCCGGACTGAAAGACGCCGCCGCCAGCTTGCCGAGCCCGCTGGACCCCGATGCACAGATGCGCGTCCGCCTATACGATCTGGCGCTGACCGTCAGCTTCACCGGCGACGATCGGCGTGAACGCAGCGTGACCCTGAAAACCCTGCTGATGGCGGCCCGCAAATGAAGCGCCAGCGGCCAATCGCCCCAACGATCCGCCGCCGCCATGCCGGCTTCACCCTGCTGGAACTCCTGATCGGCCTGACCCTCCTGGCGCTGATGATGGTGATGATGTATTCCGCGCTCAGTCTCGGCATTCGCGCCTGGGATACTGGCGATGCCCACGCCGGCGAAGCGGCGGACCAGCGCATTTTGCAGAGCTTCCTGCGCCGCGAATTCTCGCAGGTGTTTGCCGCACGCTGGCGCGGCGTTGCCGAATCCAGAATCGCCTTCGAGGGAGGCCGCGAGGAAATACGTTTCGTCTCGGCGCTGAGCCTGGAAGCGGGCGCGCGCGATGGGGGGCTGCAGTGGGCGCATCTGCAGTTGCGCGACGACCGGGACGCCGCTGCCGTGCCGGGCAGCAAGGCCCTGTATTTGTCGCGCGACGCATTTGACCCGCAGGCCGGCGACTGGAGCGCATTGGACAGCCTGCCCACCGCACGCGAAACGCGACTAATCGGCGGCCTGCGCGGGGTCGAGATTTCATACTTCGGCGCGGACGGCGATCAGGCCACTGCGCATTGGGGCAATACGTGGACCAGTCCTCGCCGCATTCCACAACTGATCCGCTTCACCTTTGCAGACGTCGGCAAACGTACGCTGCCGGAACTGACCGTACAACTCCAATTGGGCGAGGAAGCAGGTTGCCTGGAAAACGGCTTTTCGCGACAGTGCGGGCCGCGCCGCCCATGAGCACCTGTCGTGTCGTCCGACGGCAGCGCGGTATCGCCATGATCCTGGTGCTGTGGATCATCACCTTGCTGTCTTTGATCGCTTTGAGTTTCATCGCTACCACGCGCAGCGAGATCAATATCGTGGCCAACACCATGAACCGGGCGCGCGCGGAAGCGGCGGCAAACGCCGGCATTCAGCGCGCGCTGTTCGAGCTGGCCAGACCGCCCAATGCCGAAGGCCGCTGGATCGCGGATGGGACCGCGCGAACCCTGAATTACCAGGATGCGAGCATCCGCATCGTCATGGCCGACGAAACAGCAAGGGTCGACATCAATACCGCCAATCCGGAGTTGTTGCGCGGCCTGTTCCTGTCGCAAGGGCTGAGCGCCGACGAGGCTGCTGCACTGACCGATGCAATTGCCGACTGGAAAGATCCGGATTCCTTGAAGCGTCTCAATGGCGCCGAAGAACCCGAATATATTGCTGCCGGACTTTCTTACAAGCCGGCGAATGCACCGTTTCAGTCCATCGAAGAACTCAACCGTGTCCTGGGCATGACCGCGGCCCTGTACGCCCGCGTTGCCCCGCTCATTACCGTTTATTCGCGGCAGCCGGGCATTTATGCGCAAATTGCCCCGCGCGAGGTACTACGTGCCATTCCGAACGTGAACGATGAGCAGGTCGAGCTATATCTGCAGCAGCGCGATCTGGCGCGCGCCGGCAATGCGGCGCTGCCGAATTTCACGCCGGGCACGGCCTACCTGTCCGCCGGCAGCGGCTATGTAATCAGAGTGCAGGCCGAAGCGATCCTGCCGGACGGGACGCATTTCACACGCGAGGCGGTCGCGCGCCCGCTTGGCAATCCGCTGCGTCCCTTTACGTTTCTGCTATGGAAAGAAGGACGAGAAACGCTGCCGCCGGCAGATATTGCCGATGGCTGGTGGACTGATGCGAAAGCGGGCCCCAGGGGTGAAAGCGGTGTGCCGACTGCAAGCGATACCACGGGACAGGTAAGATGACGGCCATGACAACCATGCAATCCCCTTCCATATTCAGCCGGACAGCGCGATGGCTGCGTTTGAGTACATTCTGGCGCTGGTGGACCAGCGAGCTGGCCGCCGTTTTTTCGCGCCTTGCGCCGTGGACAACGCGTTACCTGGGAGAAGAGATAGAGACAACCGAGCTCGCCCTGGATGCCAATTCGCTGCGCATCGTGGATGCGAACGGCAACGCTGGCGCCGCAACCGCCAGACCAATTGATTTGCAGGGAATTTCCGGCGATGCATTGCGCCAGGCGCTGGGGACAGCACTGCGCGACCGCGCATTGGATTTGCGCATTGTTTTAGCAACCGCGTTGTGCCTGCAAAAGCGGACGAGCTATCCGCAAGCGATCGAAGAAAATTTGCGCGAGGTTGTCGGCTTCGACATGGATCGCCGGACGCCCTTTACCGCCGCCCAGGTTTACTTCGACGCGCGCGTGGCCAGTCGCGGCCCCGCGATTGCCGAACGGGGCGCCGGGGACAACCAGGCCGGCAACGCCTCGATCGGGGTAGAACTGGCCGTTGTGCCGCGGCTCAACCTGGATCCGCTTTTGCTGGCGCTGCAGGGTCATGGGGCGCGCGTGCGCAGCATTTCGCTGGCCGGCGATACCGGATTGCCGCGTTTCGAATTCCTGCCGCGGACCGAGCGGCCGCCGCGACGCCTGCAGGTGCGGCAGATTATCAATCTGGCCATTGGCGGACTGATCGTGTTGTTCGCTGCGATCGCCTTGCTGCTGCCGATTTGGCAAAAGCGCGAACTCATTGGCGATCTGCAGCCGCTGGTGGACAAGTCTCGTGCCGAGGCCGAATCGACCCGCCGGATCGAAAGCGAATTTGCGCAGCTTGCACAGGAGTACAACTTTGCCGTCGGCAAGAAATACGCCGCCTATCCCGTTGTTGAAATCGTCGATGAACTGTCGCGGATGTCCCCGGATACCACCTGGCTGCAAAACCTCGAAATGAAATCGTCGGCCGGCAAGGGCGGGGCGATCATCAGCGAAGTGCAAGCGACGGGAGAAGCCGCATCGGCGGCGAAAATGATCGAATTGTTTGAGCAGTCGAAGCTGCTTCAGAACGCGACCCAGCGCTCGCAAACAACCCGTGGCAGCGTAATCGGGACCGAGCGCTTCCAGATCGCCAGCGAGGTCCGGGCCAGGACCATACCAGCCGCGACCGGGATGGTACTCAACGACCTGAAACAACCCGCGCCCTCAATGTCACCTGGCGCTGCAACACCCGCAATTGCAGCCACTCCAGTCGCGGCCCCCACCGCGATCGATACCTCCGCGATCAAGCCGGCGCCCGCAGCAAGTCCGCCTGTACCCAACAAGACACCGACCCCGCCAGCCACGACCCAGGGGTTGGAGCCATGGTAGGCATGTTAAAGACCCCGCGATCGCGGCGCGTATTCGCACTGGCGCTGTTGGCAGCTGTATTGGTCGCGGCTGTCGCCGTGATTGCGTTGCCGGTTTATTTTGTACGCGCGCATTTCGATAATGAAATCGCCAGGATGCAGCGACAGCTCACCGCGTTCAGCGCTCTCAATCGCCAGCGGCCGCAGATCGTGCAGGCAGTTGATCTGCTGAAATCCCGCGACGCCAGGAAATATTTTCTCAGGGGCGCGTCACCGGCGCTGGCATCGGCAGAATTGCAGGAAGCCACCAAGTCCGCTGTGGAAAACAATGGTGGCCGGGTATTGTCGACCCAGGCCCTGAGCGGCAGCGACGAATCGGGTTACCGGCGGGTAGGCGCGATGTTCCAGATCAACAGCAATATCCAGAACCTGCGCCGTATCCTGTATGCGCTCGAGACGAAGGAACCGTATTTGTTCGTCGATGCCCTGTCGGTACGCGCGCAGGTATCCGCCTCCTACAAACCGTCGCCGGGGGTTGAACCGGATATGTTCATCCAGTTCGAAATATTCGCCTATGCATTGTCGGCACCCAAACCGGAAAGTACGGCAGCACCCGCGACAAACAATTCCACGAGCGCCAGGACATGAACGTGCCATTGCCCTCGCCAGCCAAAATGATGCTGCGGCGTCACGGCATCACCGCATTGTTATGCCTGTTGCTGGCCGGCATGATGGTACTCACCGCCTACGAAACTGATTGGGGCAGCAGGCTGCGGCTGCCGGCGGGCACGACCAAGACGGCACCGCAGGCCCCTGCACCTGTGGCCCTGTTGCCGCCGTATGCGATGGCCCCGCTTGATCCAACCTTTCGCGAGACCGTCGAGCGTCCGTTGTTTGTGCCGACACGGCGCCCTTCACCACCCGCCAATGCGGCCCCGGTCGCAGCCATGCGCAAGGGACAATATCGCCTTACCGGCACGTCGGTGAACAGCAATATGTCGATGGCTTTTCTGGTGGATAAAACTTCCGGCAAGTCGCTGCGCGCCGTGAAAGGCGCGGAGGTCGGTTTCGGCAGCGGCATCAAGGTCGACAGCATCGGCGCCACCCGCGTAGTGCTGCGCCAGGGCGACGAAACCGAAGAACTGACGTTAAACACGGCGGCGTCCCCGCAACTTGCGGCCGCGCCGACCAATGCCGGGACCGCCGTTGTCGGTGGTGGTAATGTACCGGTCGCGTCCGGTGCCTCCAGCCCCTCTTCCGGGCCATCTCTCACACTGGGCTCACCCCCTGCCCCGATAGCGACAGTGTCGGCCACAGCCAATCCCGCGCCGTGGATTGCGCCCCCCTTGCCCGTTCCCCTGCCCAGCCCGAATGCGCCGGCTGCGGACGGTGTTCAAACGGTTTCGCCGGTCGCCGGAGCATTGCCTTCAACCCCGCAGGCGGGCGATTCAAGCGCCCAGTCAGCCCGCCGTCGTCGCTTTCCGAACGTGTCCCCGGCGCAATAACCGCTCTTTGCTTGCCAAATAAAATTGCCCCAAGATAATCGACCAATGATAAAAATTCCAAGAGCAATACCCATCGGGAAGCGAGCCGCAGGCAGCGGCACGCAAATGCTCGCGCTTCTACTGACGGTGGCCTTGGCCGGATGCGCCGGCAAGTCCGTCAAGCCCGCGCAGACAGGCCAGGAAGCAGACAGAGTGGATAGCGCATCGGCAGCGCCGGCGCAAACTGCCGAGGCCCCCGTCCCACCAGGTACAGCACCGGCGGCGCCCGCCGGGGCCGCGCTGACGCCGGGCAGCGCCGACAACACCAGAATTTTCCCGGGCACCGGCATGTTCGTGAAGCCTTCGACACCGCCACCGGCACCGGCAGCCGCAGCCGAAGAAACCTTCAACCTCAATTTCGAAGCGCAGGACATCCGCTCGCTGGTGCAATCGATCATGGGCGATTACTTGCGCGAAACCTTCACCATTCATCCGCAAACTACCGGCACGGCAACGATTCGCACCTCGCGGCCGGTGCCGCGCAAGGACCTGATCCCGCTGCTGGAAATGCTGCTGCGCCAGAACGGCCAGATCATGCTGCGCGAGGACGGCATTTATAAAATCATGCCGGCCACCATCGGCACGCGCGGTACCATCACGCCACAGCTGGCCGGCACCAGCCCGCTGCCCAACGGCTTTTCGGTGCAGATGGTGCAGTTGAAGTTCGTGGGCGCAAAGGACATGCAGCGCATCCTCGAACCTTATGCCTCCGACCCGCAGACCTCGGTGCGCATCGATGAGTCGCGCAACCTCATCATCATGAACGGCACACAGAGCGAGCTGCGTCATCTGCTCGAAATAGTCGATCTGTTCGAT